>WNFO01004153.1_pt1 | contig 19520 bp, 21 predicted proteins | sample 5400251 | NCBI WGS metagenome assembly WNFO01 (sample SAMN13153354, study PRJNA577476) | soil metagenome | isolation source: 100 cm saprolite under Madrone tree | place: USA:California | collected 2016-06-14
TAGTCGGTCCATCGACACCATACTGTGTACTCCCGAATACTCCAATACGAAACTCTTGGCCGAAATAGCTCCGAATTGAAATCTCTACGCTCGCAATCGTTCGCCGGCGCATGTCACGTACTTGTTGATTTGGCGAAGTCTCCTGAGGTGGAACCGACATGTTCAGGCATACAGCCTTCTGCTTTTACGCTGGAAAATAGGAACGCACATTGTACAATGTCATCAGCTCTCCCCGCAGATTTGGATTTGTAAAATATTGATGACGCTCCATGCGAATTCCAACCGGCGGACCAGGAACCTTGGGTCGTATCGGGGACGGTTGAAGACTGCGAATGCGCTGCTCGACAACTCTCTCGGGTCGGTAGTAGGGACCAAAAATAGTATGCAGCGGACGAGCGGCCCGTAAAAGCGAAGCACAGGTTTCTGCTAGCACGGAGAGGTAGTGCAGTGTGCTTCGATGTACATTGAAGGCGTGATTCTGAGAAACCAGTCAACTATAAGAAATAACTTTAGAGGCAAGTAACACACATGGGTTGGGACAAACGGATCGGGAACGATGAGCTGATGGAGGGACCACGGCAACCTTGTCACATCGAAGGTCTTTATCTCTTCAGCGAACCTTCCAGTACTAAGATCTGGGCGGTTGATGCGAAGGATGGGCCATTTCTCATCATCGCGTATGTGGTGAAACCTCTGGGATACGGTCCACCTTGGTGTCACTTATCAGCCCACCGTGACGATTACCCGCTACAAAGTCACTGTACCTTAGAAACCTTAAGAGGACTACTGAAAAGTCCCTAGTAGGATGAGAGTGAGGGAATAAGGCATAAGAAATGTTGAGCAGAATAGGCCGGTTTGGACCTTCCCTTGCGTCATACGGCATCCATGCGGTGGTTGTGTAGTGCGCACTAGCTTGCGAATGCTCGGCTGAGATAGAGGTTGAGTGTCCTGTGTCCGTGAGCCTTGATACCTCTTCTTCCTGGCCATCAATCAGAGAAATAAGGATTTGAAGGCGTGAAATTGTACAAAACCTGGAAAAACCTGATCACGAGAAGAGATAGCGTCATTGGACCGATCTCTCTTATATCCCAGGAACGCATCCAGATATAGAGCAGGCTGATCATTTGACGTAGGAACGGGTTGCTTCGACCGTATGAGTGCAAAAGTTCGAGCGTGTGCTGGATTGTAGGGCAAGGAAGAGACAATCTGAATTGTTCCGGAGTCGTCGCCACGAGAACGACAGGATAGATGATTTCTGGCTTGGGGGATCGCGTGTATCGTGGCCATCGGAATGCGGTGTCTTCTATGCGAGGTGGAGGGTCACCACGCTTCCAATTTCCTGATATATCATCCCGCCGTTTGACGTCAGGAGATTGAATGATTCCGTCAAACCCATGATCCTGTAATAATGCAGCGACACGGCTGTCACACGTGAGCTACGGGTGGGTCATGCACACAAAGGGACCGAACCTAGGGTAATAAACGTCAGGTAAGCTACGAGAGCCTCCACCAGGGGGACGCCCTGAGGGTCTACCCTTGTCCTATAATAGTAAGATAGCATGTCCGACATGAGTCAAGCGGGCCAAGGCAAAGCATTAGCTGACTGTAGAATTGATGGGTAAACGTACGCACTACGATCATCAACTCTATGGGAGCAATGTCCACATCGTCGGCGTAGTTCCGCATAGAGACATCCTCGACGTCAAACTCATCTTCCGTATAAGACCGAATGATTTCACGAATTCGTTTACGGAGACTGCGGCGTGCTTTTTGTTGCTCCTGGGAAGTTGAAAGGGCCTACCGAACATAGGTCAAAGGGCGTATTGGAGTGTAGAGGAGTAGTGGATTCACTTTTAGCAGAGATTGTGCATCATAGTACACTTGGGGATGATATTTCGACATGAGAGGAGGTGAATATATCGATGCCGCGAGAACCGAGGAGTAAACGCCAAAGCCACGAGCCCGAAGAGACGAGCATCGCCCTCGTGAAGGCCGACCGGGTCAAGTGGGAGTCACTTGATTTGATGTGTCTAACCTCGATAAACACATTTGCTATCAACATCCACAATAAACTATCCCGATTTTTTATTCCCTTTCCTCTTCTTCCGTGCGCCCCCAACAGTGTTGCAGCCAACTGATTCGGCGGCGATATCTCGGGCGCGCTTTGGCCGTCGTCCGTCGAACTGCGCGGCTGGCGACGCCGCAGCGGACACTGCTTGTACCACCGCAGCTGGCTTTCCATCCAACAGCCGTTCATCTGATGGCTTGGTTTCTACGCTATCGCTACCCTCCGCCGGCTCAACAACTGAGGTGCCTGGTATAGCTAATTTCGGCTCCGAGAACACTGCACGATACGTTTTACGAGTTTCTGGAAAATCACCAAGTTGCTCTCAGCAATGTCGAAGGATGAGCAAAGAGGAAATGCGCACGCGCACGAAGAACTAGAGATTTGGGAGTGGTAATGGCAGCATCATAGGTTAGATTTTGGGCAAGGCCTAGGAACGTTATTCTGATGCTCCCAGTTAGTAGCGATGATACGGGGTCAAAGACTTTACGCACAAGTTTCCAATATCTTTAGGAGCTCGTAGATCAGCAACGTCCATCCCACCACCCGTCACTATTAGGCCCTTTCCTTTTGTCACGCGGACGACTTCGCGTGCGGCTGCCCACCAGTTGCGTTTTGCGGCACTGTCGAGTGCACTTGCATATGGGATCTCGAAGACAGCGCCGTTGCGTAATGCCGTGCGTACCATGGTGTGCTTCATACGGAACGGGAGACGTGGGGCGTCGAGAGGCACAGAGATTACATGTGCAGAGAGCGGGGAAGGCAATGTATGTGTTAAGCATGCGAGTGAAAAGCTACCCTCTGTCGTTGGTGCGAGTGCGATGATGTCGTAAGGGCTAAACAAATTAGAATGCGCGTTTGTCTGCAACTTTGGATTAGCGGCGCAAGATGATGGCTGGCAAAGTACGAGCGCACGAGCCCGAAACCTTTCTCGCTGTCCTCGTCGAGAAGAATTGTGAGTCGCTTCAAATATATGATTCCGTGTCGCTTCTTCACTTGGCGGAGCAACGGGTCGAGGAAGTTTATGAAAGTCTTCGGTTCGACCTTCGTTTTTATGCACTGATTGAATGCAAGCACAGTGTAACCCACTGGCCGACCGATTAGTATATTACTGGATATAATGACTAGAAAAAGATGGACAATGCACGAGAAGATCTATACGGGTTTCGGTAGCTGCAAGCTGAGCTGGGGTAAAAAGTGTCGAGTTGGAGGATTGAACCTGTTTCGCCTTTCCCTTGTTATGCTGGGCTCCCGCCAGTGAAGTGTCAGAGGGCAGTGGAATTGGGACATTTAGGTCGAAGTACATGGGGAGCGGTTGGCTGTCACGGTGACCAAAACCAAAACGTGACCGCCGCAGTGCCTATCATCATGTCGCTGGCCAAGCTCACAGCTCTATCAACGCAGACACTCTCGCTCTTATTAGAGCGTCAGAGATTACGGTCGCTGACCCCCGCTGTCACCGAAGATGCCACCAACATCTCCTTACACCTTCCACAGATCACCCACAACCTCGCACTGCTGCGGTCAGGGATTCTGGAACTCGAGTCGACTGGGGATCACAGTGAAGCCGCCGCGCTCATGAGAAATCAACATGTGCGGATGCGTGGCATGGTAGGGTCGGATGCGGTCATTGAGTCCCTTCCCGAGCCAACTACAACGCAAGAGGACGACCATCCCCCAGCCAGGGAGAAGCCCCAACACGCGTGGCCCGCGGTTGACAAGCAGGCTTTCACGCCTTATACAGATGACCCGGAGGCTGGACGGGACCCCGTTTCTGTGCTACAGGAGCAGCAACGCCTGATGGATGGTGCGTGTCGTGCCCCGCCCCCTCGGTTTTATTGCCTTCTCTTAAGCGGAATTGTGGACTACAGACCAGGATGTACATCTGGATTCGCTTTCACGCTCGATCACACGTCAGCGTGACCTGTCGGTGCAAATCAATGACGAGCTCGAAACGCACACGGGCTTGTTGGAGGAGTTTGACCATGATCTCGACGATACGGGAATTCGTCTGGGCCGGGCTCGTCACCGGCTTGGACGTGTTGCCAATGGTGCAAGGGAGCACAGTAAGTGGGCGCCATTGAGCATTTGGGATGGCAGCTGACGTGCGGCCACGTAGGGTCCGCATTAACGATTGCGCTGCTGATTCTCGTACTTTTAATCTTAATAATTGTCTTCAAGACGTGACATTTGCCTTCCTTTCTTTACGGGGTTCGATGCTGGATACATTTGTACACCATCAACTAGATATTTAATCGATCTTACCTGGAGGGGATTATATCCAGCTCATTTATAAGCTGCTTTGCCCGTCTGTTTAATGCCTTGTAAAGCATCCGACAATATGAATGGCCCCTCGTTCCTTTCTTTCCTCTCTTCTCCAGTCTCTCTTCAAGAGAAAATCAAGACCCATCCCTGTCTGTTCTCCTAAACCTGTCATGTCAACTAAAACGGCTCAGCTTGGAGGCACTGCCTCAGATGTCACTGTTGGTAAGGTTGGCGTGAGTGTACCTTCCTTGATCCACTCCCATCCCAATGTTGACCACTCCTCCACATTCCTAGCATGGTTTAATGATGATGACGTGCGCTCCTTTCTTCTTGCATTCTACCTCAACATCGACACCTTTTACCTAGTTGGCGAAATCCGCCAATTTCTGATGAAGAAGCATTCGCGTCATTGAAGGCGGGTATGGATAGTCTCCCCCCTGGTGCAAAAATGTTCCTCAACAGCGGTGCGTATACGAATAATCCCGTTACCATTGTTTGCTTTAACGCTTCATTTCTAACGAACAGGCGAGTTTTATGGGCTCGATCCTCCAACCGCCAACCTCGAGCTTCTCGCCCGCTTCTTCGAGCAATACCCTGATTATACAGACAAGGCATTCCTGTCCGTGAAGGTGAGCATCCCGCTTTTGAGCGCATGCACGCGACGTCATGCGCAAAATGGATGTAGTGTAGCACACCATTCAGCCCGTATGGTGACTTGTATGCTCTCCCATCATCATCTTAAATGGATGTTAAACATGGGTTTCAGAGAGGCAGTACTTGAACGCAAGGTCGACTTTATCCTTGCCAAGCTCCGTGGGACCAAGAAACTCGACCTGTTCGAGCCCGCACGTGTCATTCAAGGCATCCCCCTTGAGCAGAGCACACGCATCATGGCCAAGTTCATTGCCCAAGGCAAATTCGACCATATTGGCCTTTCCGAAGTCCGCGCGGATCAACTCCGTCAGGCGCACAGAGTGAGCCCGCATCCCTCATATTTGAGAATCGGGTATTGATAAATGCTTCATAGGGTTATCCCATTGCCGCAGTGGAAATAGAGGTCAGCCCGTGGAGCTATACCCAGGAAACGAAGGACGGTTGGTAGACCTCTCACCCTACCGTTTGCCCTTGACCCGTCCATACGTCACAGTTATATCTACATGCGAGGAGCTTGGCATTGTTGTCATCGCGTACTCGTGCGTGATCTTTTCACGAACTACTTGGCACCACATTCACTGTCTTCTAGACCTCTTGGTCATGGTTTCTTAACCGGAAAATGGAAGTCCTACAATGACCTTGAACGTACGTGGTTTCCGTGGTGCCGTGTCGTCTAATAGGATGCTAACAGGATCCAGCGGACAACATGCTACGTCAGTTCAGTCGGTTCCAGAGAGACGTGAGCCGTAGTATGCTATGCCCCGTGCGCGACCTTATGTACCGATTTGCCTTCTAGAATTTCAATCACAACCTGTCTCTCGTCGAGGCAATCGAGGCAATCGCCGTCAAGAAGGGTATTACCGCAGCGCAGCTGTGTATTGCGTGGGTGGCATCGTTAGCGCCCAATGTCGTACCCATTCCAGGCAGCTCGTGAATCCTCATTGCGCACTGTGCTGCTACACCAGTTTCTGACAAACTGTTCATCTGCTTATAAACAGAAATGTCAGACGTACCCTCGAGAATTGTGCGGCAGGTAACGCCGAGCTGACGACCGAGGATCTCGCAGAGCTTACGCAGGCGATGACGGTTAACACTGTCCGAGGTACCAGATATTAAGGGATAATGGTCAATGATTTTGTATTATACGGCAAATACTTTAGCCTCCAGAAGGAATACCTCTATGATGATGACTAAAGAAAGAAGACTGGGAGACTGGGCGCAGAATGGGGATACATGGCTAGATCGGCGGTTATATCATAATATCTGAAGTAAACTATCCTCTGACGCTTCGGCGGAGGACGTATTGCGCAAGTTGTTGTGATCGTACAATGGCCTTGAACATCCTCCGCCACGATAAGGGGTCGCCCTACGGGTTTCATCGCTGATGCGTAAGCACGAGGCGTAGATAAAATGACTTTTTCTTACCTCGTCACGTTGCATGATGCAGAAGCTTTGCGCGCTCCCATCCGGCGTGCTGCAAGGTTCGACAATCACCCAGCCTTTAAACGGTACACGACGGTGGTCTAATGCGCCGATAAGGCAACGGAGTCGGCCATCGGGCCCATCAGCTGCTCGCTTAGAGCGGATGCCTTGCGCCTGGAGCGCATTTTCGATGGTGGCTAATAACTCGAGAGGGGCTATGGACGCCCAGAAACGCGTCAGGTGAGGTGTATAACGCGTGCCACCCTGAGTCTGCGACTAAGGCTTTGTAAGAGGAAACGATAGTGGAGTATGTCTTAAGTGGGATGGACGAACAAAGAGCATGAGCGATTGGGTAAATTGAGAGCCCCGTGTCGCCGAAAGCATGATTTGGTCATCGTCACTGGGTGCAAGTGATTGTCTATAGGGTTTAGAGAGTCATTCGGGACGTTTGTGAACGTGACAACGTACGACTGTAAATCGATCTCTACAAGGTCAAGATCGCCTGTATTACGGAGAGACTCTGTAAGTTTCTCGGCTAGGACCTGTGGCCCTTGGGAAGCTAGTTGGCTTTGTCTGTGAACAAAGCCTAAAAATCAAATCGACTGGTGATCCATTGTAGAACATACGTGAGCACCCAAGGGTGTTGAAATGCATCCGCAAGCGTCATGCGATCCTGTGGATCCACAGTGAGTAAACCAGTGATCAATGCTGCTCAAGGGCACGTGAGCGAGCTAGGTAAAGGCATCACGATGGACGACGAACAAAAAACGGATGCAGGTATTCGGTCCCATGGAGCGTCATCGATGAATGAGCCTGAAACGTAACGGGCAAACTCGTAGCTGCGTGTTGTTGGCTCGTCCCAGGGAGTATCTTTGAGATTGTATAAGATATCGCCGCGCTTTCACAGCGGAAGATCTAACGTACTCCCAACAATCATGGTGAAGAGAATGACGCCAATTCCCCAAACATCGATAGGCTCTGCGGCATAAGGTTTGTCTGTGTTCAGCTGTACTCTTGAATCAGGGATTGGCCCAAAAAGAAATGGGTACAGAAACTCACTTCTGGTGCGACGTATGGCAGACTGCCGCATCTCTCGGTGAGCATTCGTGTCCGACCCGACTCCTTGAGCTTGTATACCGAGCAAAGGCCAAAATCGGATATCTTGAGTGTCCCTGCAGCATCCAAAAGAATGTTTTCGGGTTTGAGGTCGCGGTGGCATACGCCCTCTGAATGAATGTAAGTCTAAGCGGCATTTCCGGTGCGAAGTTAGCAAACGCTTGGCCGTGAGCGGAGGGTAGCTGTTGAACAGTTACCAAGCTGGAGAGTAGCTGGAGGAAATAGAAGTGCCCCACATCTTCGTGGATCCCAACATCAGGAGCTTGGATGATTCGGTCAGCCAGTACCCAGGTGTGGGTCAAACGAGGGCGTACCGATCTTGTCAAAGAGGTCTCCACCGGCCGCAAACTCGAGGAGCATGTAGATCGCCGGAATGTACGGCGACTCCGTGCCCGGCTCCACAATTGCCGCTGTCAGGAACTCGAGGACGTTTTCGTGCTTAAGAGCAGCATGAACGCGCATCTCTTTGTCCATTGACTTGCGTTCAGCTTGAGTAGTCTTTGCGGTCAATGCCACCACTTTGCAGGCAGCGACGCGATGGTCCTGGGTATTAACGGCTTGATATACCCTACGAATAGAAGATCATCCGCCTTTCCCGCCTTTTTGTCGCCTTTTGCAAACGAACGCACGTGGAGAATCCACCACCCCCGACTTGCTGGATGAGCCGATAGCCTTTAGGGAAGGATATTATAATTAGTTGAGGCGCATTAGAAGCGTGGGGATTTGTCCGGCACCATGAACTTTGGGATAGCGAAGGTTTGACTGCATTGAGAACCGATGCGAAGAGAGTGTGCACCGTGACTAGGACAGGAAACGCGAGAATCTGTGCACGTGCCTCACGCGACGCGATCGTTGCGTTGTCCGTCTAATGATCTCTGTTCAAAGTGCCTAACACAGCGAAGCTCAGTCATGCTTGGTTCCAATTCTGAGAGGAATTTTCATATTCTTCAATCGAAATGAAGAATCGAAATGAAGAATCCTGGGTCAGACCTCACTACATATTGTGTACATTTGAATGGTGTTTCAACCCCTGGTAGTATATCGGATTAGTACACGCGCCTGTCATTTCTCTGACCGCGCGAGAGCGGGGTTCGACTCCCCGCCAGGGAGAATTCTGCTAAGCTTTTTCTACGCTTTACAATCCCTCATCACAACTCGACCACGAGTATCCAAAGACTTGTAGAAAGAAAGACTCGTAGAAAGACAAATAAAATCTCTTCACAAAGGCATGTCAATAACCATCATAGCTGTCTACAACTTGGTATAACAGTAGCCCTGTCAGTTACATGATGAATTGTAGTTTGATATCCTGGGAAGATGGATGGTGATTTTCAGTAAGCGTTGGATGGAAAAGCTGACAGCGACTCACAACATCATGCGTGGCTGATAATTGTGGCTTTTGACTGTACTTCTTCTTGAGGATCTCGCTATACGGACCAATTAGAGTGAGTGTAAATGCGGGACGGTTCCAAAGACATTGACACGCACCGCACGCCACGGAGTAGATCAATGTAGGTTATTTGAGGATTGCGCTCTGGGAACGAGTCAACTATTTGAAAGGAGATCAAGACTCGGGCTACGCACTCAATACCTTTAGATATGCCTACAGTATCAAGTCAGTGATGTTTGACTTGATGACCTGGACGGTCACTTACATAGCTCATGGCACCTACGGCCACTCCGTCTTGGACAGTGTCTGCGCTCGTCTGCGAATCCTTACAGCCGCTAAAACAAATCTAAAAGTTTTCTGATAGAAACCTTCTCGCATTCCTAATGAACCCATTTCCTGACATACCACATCAGCTGGCGAGGACTTCGCTTGTTGGAACGCGCGTGCCACTGGGCTTGACTTCACTCGCCCATTGGAGTGGAACTATGCCTTGCTCAACACTACGGGATCGGTGAATATTGTCGTACACATTACCTCATAATTAAGATCTTCTCGTTGTCAGCCACAGTGCTACAAAGAGAGGTAATGCGCACCTAGAATTGACCCAGAATGGCAGGACTATATACCGGATAAGTACTGCTTATGATCACGCATGGAATGTCACCGCTCACATCAAATACGGACTATATATATAGGTTAGTGAGAGAAGATCTGACGTGAGGATGACATACAGTTAATCGACAACCCGCCGGGAGGGGTTTAACCTGTGAATGTGAATATCAGGGATTGTATGATTTGGCCTAGATTTACTCATACCAGGGTTTCATGTAATACCTCAAAGGGAGTAGTGTCAGTCATTAGTACTAGGTACACGAAAAAGGTAGGAAATAATCACATCGTCGGTAATGATTCCAGTAGTCTTGTAGTCGACGGGAAAGATGACTGTCATCCCCTTTCAGTTAAAAAGGTGGGATTCAAAGCAGAACTGCTCACCTTCATCCCATCCATCTATTTCATCGCCATCCTGGTCACGCGTCCTACCACCGTGTCCCGAGTCTGGAGTAAAGGTCATATCGAAGGCTACCCATGTTTCGGCGCTCCGGTCCACTCACAATGAACGAATAAAGCATCGTCGGCACGGGCACCCTCTACAAGCCACCGCATCGCATTCAGGATATTCTTTCGCGTAGGCCGCGAACGAGGGTTTGAGTTGTCATCCGTGAGCACGATTATGTTAGAATGGGGGTAACGATGATGCTCTGTTCCTCGACAAGGTCAACTACACATTTCGTTAGACAGACTTTAGACTACCCATGAGAAATTGGTATATGTTCTTTGCGTCATCCACGCATCCGTGGAGTGGATTGGTTTGCCCGGTATAGTTAATCCCTATCTATATCGTTGTTCAGTGTCAATCGAAAGGGATGGAGCAGATACGCGTACACAAAGGGCCTTCCGTTTGCCGGTGCATCGCGAATGCCTGAAACTCGGGTGGCAACGCCAATCACGACGCTTTTGCTCCGGAGCGTCCATTTCCTGTGATACAAGAGGCTGGCGTGCGTGCGAGCGCTGGTTATGTCCTACAGGTTGAAGAGCGCGGGTCTGTACAGGTGGTTCAAATGGAGCACCAGTGGCGGGGGGATAATGTGGTGAAGAGAAGCCCTGCGGCGCTCCAGTTGGCATAGGCGATGGTGCTCGCATAGGCACAGGAGCAGCTGCAGGGGTAAGTGCGTCCCCATAGGTAGGCTGGGCTGCATATTGTGGCTGATAAGTAGGTACAGACACGTAAGGCCCGACTGGCTCGGAATTCTCTGCGTTCGCGTAGTGAGATCCGTGTGCGCGTGACAATTGAGGGATACACACGTGATATCATCAAAGGAGGGGCTGGAGTCATGCTAGGACTTCCATGTCCACTGTGCGAGTGGCTATGAGAATTGGAGCGTGAGCGACTTCGATGAGAGCGGTGATGGTGGTGATAATCGCGGTCGCTGGAATGAGAATATGTATGTGGACGGTAATGATCGCCTTGCTCCCTAAAAATAGATTGTCAGCTTACCAAGAGCAATATGTCTGTCGTCGGGGAATTAAGGGTCAACATACGTCGGCGAGAGTCCAGGGGACGGAAGATAAGTCTGCGACCTATGGTTCGAATCAAGACATTTAATTGGAAGAAGCCAAAAGAATGAAGTCGGCACATACGGAGCTGGGCTTGGCGCTAGCGAACCGGAACGAGAATGCTGCTGACCGTAATAATGGTAGCTATTCGAGCGCAAATGCGAGCGAGGACGATGTCCGTGAGTGATTGATACAATGACAACATCAGGGCGCTCGTCCCTCAGGTACAAGGAGCAAACGCACTTGGAGTTGGGACTCGGCGGAATACCGGAAATCCTGTAAATTTACATTCTGATCATGATACTGATAGAGTTCTATTCCGAAATATACGCACGATGCTGCAGACCCAATCGAAGCCGCAGTAGGTGTATGAGGTTGCCTTCGGGAACCAAAGGGGTAACATAATGGTGAACAGATACTCGGTAATGGTGAAGACTGCCGCGGAAAGGTGATAACTTCATAACTTACGGAAATCTAGTTGTGGATGGATTAGTGTGATGTAACATTGAGTGGTGCATGCTGTACTCACGGGATGGACATTGGAGCCTAAGTTGAATCACACTGGGACCACGTCTTCAGGATGGCCGACTCGAAGGCAAAGCGATTTAATTGGCGTTGGTCAGCCCCTGGCCTTTTATGTGGGCGCAACGGTGCATCCTAGTATGACTCGCCAGTACGGCAGATGACAGCTTGATTCATCCGGCCAAGGCGTCCACTCATCTCCGAGTCTCGGTTGTCCAACATCCCCGGAATTCTGCATCTACGGTCGACGCTCTTATAAGTCATAGCTCCATTAGGGCATAATCTCCCAAAAGTCATAGCTTTTGGAAAAAACCATGTTGGTTTGCAGGTCATAACGCATAATCTCCCATACCTCATAATGCATACCATTTTCAGAGAAATTTCAGAAAAAAGTGGGTTGTAGGCTGATGGAAAAGTAGAAATAGTGTAAGGTCAGATTCACGCTCGGATCAGAGCGGAACAGAGTGCCGGTCAGCCACACAGCTGCTGTCCACAATGTGTCCCTCATCCCACCGTCTCTCAAAACATGGTAGATACCCAGATTACATCCTATTTCAATCCAAAGAATCCAAATTAGCTATCTCAGCCTTCAATAACATTCTAGAATTTTTTTATGATTTTTGTCGATTTAATTAGGCACTTTTGGTCCTATTCGGTCATCTTGGTGTTTCATTCTCAAATTGCATACCTCCGAAAGGGCATACATATTGCTCACAACCAAGAGGTATGACTTATTAGAGTGTCGAGTGTCGACTGTACAGTACTAGTGTGACTCTCACGCATGTCCGGCATTTGAATTGCCCCCGGCCGCTTTGATTCCGAGTGATCCCTTGGCTTCTCGATCACGTGATGAGCGTGTTGTATGCACGTATTTGACGCGTATTAGTGTCCAAATTGGGCAAGTTCACTTTAGTCTCCTCTCCTCTGCTTAGCGCAGCCTCATCTTTCAGCGTGTCTACAGATGGACACGTTTGCCTAATCACGCTCCTCAATAAGCATCATTTGGGCTCCCCCCATTCACTGACGCATTTCTTTTGCATCTCACTCACTCTTCCCTGCGACGACATCTTAATATTTCATTCTCCCTCTCAGAAACAGCAGTGCTTACACCTCACGCTCATAGTTTTTTTTTTATCTGTGTTATTAACGAATCGTCACGCCTCATTCAGTCACTCTTGTTACAATCATCCTTAGTACCTATATCCAAAAGACATGCGCAACACAATGCCCATACGAACCCGCGCACAATCACAAGATCAGCTACGAACACTGTCTTCGCAGCTTCCAACTCCACCCCAATGCGACTCTATGTCTACTATCCGTCTGATTTCTGCAGCTCCCATCGCCGCAGGCGCCGCACCAGGTTTAGGGGACCCTTTTATCGATACCTCTTTCACCTCTCCTTCTGAGACCGTCTCTCCTCCGACACCTCTCGCTCCAAAGAATGACTCTCAAGCTCCTAGGAGGCGTCTTGTTCCGAAGAAATCAAAACTAGGACTTCTTGTCAGCGGGAAACGTAGCAAGACACCTGAGAATAATGATCTCTCTGATGTCGTACGCCGTGTAGGGGTGACCGCCGGCACAGCTTCCGTCGCCAAAAATGGTTCCGAGATCTACGTGGATCCCACTGCTCAATCCGAAGTTGGCGAGGTGCTTATGGTCAAGAAGAAAAAGAGCCGTGCCGCTTTAAGTGCGTTGAAATGGGGGATCTTGGCAGAAGTGACACATTCCGCTCCTTCCAAAGATCAAACTCAGGGAGTCAGACTGAAGAATGAAGACAAGGAGAAGTGGTGGAGCATTGGCCGTGGGCAAAAGGACTCCAAAGATATGAAGATAATTGAGAAGGAGAACTTGCGAACGAACCGTATGTATCCTCGTCATTATTTCTAGTTGGGGTTATTCATGTTGCAATTTGTCTAGCTTCTGGAGCTCCCTCGGAAGCTTTGGGATCTCGAGCACGTTTTCGCTCCCTAGATTCAAGCGTCGTCCTTAGCACCGCCTCCAAAACTACAGAGCGCCCAGCCCAAGTTCGGTCAGCTTCGGCGTCCGAGTCTCCTCTCCAGGACTCTGACCTTCCCAAAGATGCTTCTCATATCCCAACAATGACCTATCCCATTTCAGAGGAGATGCACGATCCGGCCCTTCTCGCACCCCCAAACACAACGACCGGTTCCATTGCCATACGTGCTATGCGTTCCATGCGTTCAGTTGCTCGATTGGCTAATTGGTCTAATGGGAAAACCATGGAAAATGACATCACAGTGTCTGTGCTACCGGTGAAGAAGCACAAGCAGCCTGCAGATGGGAAAAAGAATAAGAAAACGGAAAAGCGAAAATTCGATGCAAGCAGGGATCAAATGGCCGTGCGGATCCCTGGTGGCAGTTTAGAGGCATATGTGGCTGCCAACGACAGTACTCCGGTCCAAACTTCCACAATACGAAAGCATGGAGTCTTAGGGCTTGGCTTCCCTTCTAGATTCCGTTTTGGGACCATGCGCAGTTCATCTGCTGGTTCATGCAGTCAAATTTCTACCGGACTTAACGATACCTCCTCCTTTGGCTCCCGCGGCCGTTCCTCCTCAACGACTTCCGCGGTCTCTTCTCTTAAGCCTACGTCTGCAAAGTCCCGCATTTCTTCTTCTGGCTCAGCTTCCGTGAAGTGGATGGAGGGGCGACTGGAGACCGTCAAGACGGCCTGTCGTCGTGAACGTGTTACAGAACAACGTGAGTCACCTAAAGAAGCACGTCCCAAAGGTGCCATTGTAGATATATTCCCGGAGCACTCGCCAGACCCAGTATCTTTGACATCAGCCTCGTCAGCTCCAAGACCCATTCATACGACCAAGGCAACTTCGGAGGATGGTCATTTTGTCCTAGGAAGTGAGTTGATGGCGACGCCGCGTACACAAACGAGAGTTCGGCCTGCGTCCGACCAAATGACCGATAAGGAACGACTGAGGTGTATACGACATGATCCAGATGGTGAGTTACGAACGATGCATACATAACAGACTCGGTCTGATATCCCACGTGTGCAGGTGTTCTTTCCGCTTTGGATGCGGCGACTAATGAGCTAGCGTCGCTTATTAATCGCCTTGACCTTGAGGCGACACCCGGTACTCCTCGTGGTACTCTGCGTCTCTCACCTAGCATTACAAACTCGCTGGCGGAATCTCCTCGCCTGAAATGCGGTCCTAAGAAAAATGTATCACAGGAGAATGCCCTTAGTACCCAGCCCTTCTGCCAGCAGATCGCTCCATGGCCAGTTTCACCGTCTAGTGTCTCTCCACCAGTTTCTTCTATCAGTGGAGGCTCAATCGTAGTTCCATCTTTGGCACGCTCCACTGCAAGATCCGAATTTTCCCTTGGATCCCGTCCCCTCCGGTTGGCGAAGATGAAGGAATCCTCTCAACCTACTCCCGTGGTATCGATGCTCCCGTCTCAAGGGCGCCCTTCGACGATCGCCAGGACCAATGTACCAGCGAAGCCGTCTCAAAGCAAGTTCAGGTCTATTTCCAAGAAGAGTGTTGGCTCAATTTCGGATAGCCAGAAAGAATCTCCGCTCAGCAATACTTTCCGCAAGGTGATGTCAACGCTCTCTTTGCGTGCCAATAAGGAAATCGATTTGGGCCCCATCCCCGATCGCACTGGAATACCAATGTCTAAGGAAGCACAGAAAGATCTAGGTCCGGCTGGTACACTCGAGGGCTCTATGAGCTCGCGGAACTCTGACCGATCAATGGACTTTGGGCCCAACTCGGATATCTCCAATGAGTTCCAGGCCATCCTCACCAGGGAAGACACATCCACATCCCCGTTTCCCTCATTTCGACCACCGTCACCAGGTCTTCCGCCAAGGAGTCCGTTACCCATACCGGCGGTACTGCATACATCATTTGCGCCTTCTGATCAGCCGATCATCTCTGTTCCCCAGAAGGACGAAGTACTACCAGAAGACCACGACGAAAGCGATTCATCTTCACTGGAGGAAAATGACACGAGGAGGTCATTTGATTTCACCAGTGAACTCAAGAACTTAAGCGAGTCCGCTGGAAGTCATCGGCGCAGCTTCGTGGAGCAACTCGAGAATGCTTTCCGTACCCCCGCGAAGTACGATCTGGATGGGCTCGGTCACTTTGGGCAGGAGGATGTTCCTCCTGTACCGCCTTTTCCCCATCTTACGTCAAGGCGCCACCTTTCAGATGAGCCCGGCGATCCCAATGCGGTACTCTCAAGCCCTGTACCGCCGCTTCTTCCCAGCCCAGAGATTATATTATCCAAGAAGCTGACGAATTCTGCGTCATCACACGAATTATCGCAAGGTCGACTCCAGCGGTCTTCTGCGTCACACAAGCCATCCTATGGCCAACTGAATCTCGACTTCAAGTTTGGGGGTTCTCCGTTGTCTACGGATCTTGCAGCGAGCTCACAATTGACCCTTTCCGACATTATACCTTCTCCAGCCCATGCTCGTTCGCTTTCTATGGCTTCTTTACAAGATGATGATTCTTCCCAGCAATCAGCCGTGCCTCAGCCCATGAGTGCTCCCTCTTCATACCCATCCGGACGCCGTCGTGCGAATTCGGATTCCAGCTTGAGGCATTCGATGCACGGTGATTCACGACTGGATGCGTGCAGCTTGCACTCTCGTGCGTCATCCCAAACTAGCTTCAAGGGCCTCGAGTCCTTTGATGAAATACGGCGTGGATTTGAGTTTGTTGAAAATCGGCCAGCATTCTATCCCCCGCCATCATTCAACCATCGACGCAATCAGATACTACGAGACTCAATGATCAGCATCGCATCGGTGTCTTCCTATGGTAAGGTCACCAACCCGGGCGTCAAGGATCCATTCGACTATGGCTATCAGAGCCGGCCTGCGTCTTGTGATATGTCTGCGTTTGTGACAATGTCAACATCAGTTGATGACACGTTTTCGTTCATCCGGCGCGGTCCTCGTCGCAAGCGTGTTGACAGTGACGCGTCCAGCTTCTACTTCCGGGCGCCCGGCACATCGCGTATCCCTCGTCCGCTCAAAAGCCAATTCCCCCGAGATTCCATTATTTCAACCTCCTCTATAGCACCTCCCGTCAACATTTATAATCGCAGTTTCGGTGTGCACCGAGGGATCGACTCGAGTTCGGGTGTCGGTTCTGGCGATCGTGGTCACACTGCATCCGGACTTGCTGGCGGAAACCGCTCGTCATGGGCTCCCAGTCATCGGCGAGAATCCTCGGCTGATTCGGTAACGAGTGATAGCTCTGCACCCATACCCCGTCCCACTCTCGGAGACAAGATGCTCGATTCTAGGCATGACTACTGTGTCCCCCTCACCTCGATCACAGCGTCGCCGCCCGAGAGCGTGCCTTCTGATGACTCGTACCGGCATGTCCGACCCAGAGGCTCCTTTGATTCTATTATGGATGATGAACGCCAGTCATACTCGAGAGATTCGGTCATGGATCAGAGCAACCTCAGGACGTCGTCTACCTTCGACTCTGCGTTCGGTCAAGACAGATCACACTTAATGCACTCTCTGGGTCAGTTCCGTATTAATGATGATCCGGCATTTTCCCTCTTCAGCACAGAAGGCGACTCGGCTGACCCTAAGCGTGAAGACGATACCATGATTTCTGTGGGTGTCTAGGATCCTTCTACCCTCAACTTTGATCATGATGTATGACACAGATGATTGGAGGTGGCCGCGTCCGTCGACGCTCAGTGAGCTCCTTCGTGGAAGGTTCGCCGATCTTTGCACGCGTCGGGAAGAGAAAAAACGCTGTCACGCGGGGTCAACAACGTCATATTGTCCAACAGCGCGAGGAAGTGGTGAAGTCTCCGAGTGCGGCTGAGAAGATCGAGAGGTCCCCCAACGGTCTCGGCGAAGAGCGTATGATGTCTGCGCGACGAGGCCTACTCTCACGTGACAGCTTAGAAGAACATTGCCTTTGCGCCGATGGTGTGGATACTTCCTGTGAGTGGATTGTTTCATTCCTCCGTGTAACCTACTAACCAATCTCCTAGTCATGACAGAACCTGTCTTCTCTCGTCCTGTCCCGGCAACCCGTTCAAGGTCGGGTACACACTCTTCAACTAGTTCTGAGTTAGACACACCTTCTTTGTCGTCATCCGGTGAGACTTCCTCGGTGGCCAGTGACTCCATTTCCAGCATAGACCTATCACGCGTCAACCTTTCGCTAACAAACATGTCCCACCCAATAACCATGCAGTCAAGAACCCGGATCCGTTCCAAGGGTCACGGTCATCGTCGACGCCTGTCTGGTATACAAATCTCACGCGCATCTGTTTATGAGACTATCGAGGAGGAAAACCACACGCCCGTCACTGATGGCTTCCCTGATTCCGTGAAGGCATCTTTATCTCCCGTCATTGATGACGGTGTGATTATAGTCGAACCTGATGACGTGCCCACCGTTAAATGGGATGAGCGCGGGATCGTGGCGTTAAGGAATTACTATACACTCAGAGACGAGGCTGATGTCACTATCCAGGAGAGTAAGCAACTGTGGTTAGATACACCGTTTTCTATCTACGCAGTGCAGTGTACGTTGTATCTAATCTCTGGGGGCGTTCTGCTGACATGATCCGTAGCTTTTGAACCGCCTGCTCATCGCTCCGGTATGCGAGCGCTCTTGGAACATTCTCACAAGACCTATGGACCACTTTCTGCTGAACTTCGCCGTATCCGCTCACGCACCAATTCTCGACCATCGCCCTACCCACAACCGCAGCGCGCTGTTAAGATTTCTTTATCGCCCTTGACCATGGGCCCGGAGGTCGCTACATCCGTAGCTCTAAATCCAGCTCCAGCAACACCCTCTGCATCACCAGCACCAATATTGGCATCTCAGGCGCTACAGCAACGTACAGTTAATATTAACACAGCGGCAACCGGGGTCTCCTCTTTGGTGCCTGGGAAGACTGCCAAAAGTGACGCTAAATCGCTCTCCCAGTTACGATCTGGCTCCAGTGCGCGGCGTGGCGTTGGCAAGGAAAACCAAGATAAAGATCCGTACTCCAGGGCAATGACGGCGTACGTGCTTTGATTACAGTGCTACAATTGTTCTATACTAACAATGAAATACAGCCCCGGTGAAAATCTGCGCCTCAATCGCCCTCGACCCCGCGGTCGCTCCACCCATGCCCGGACGATCGGTCCCCTAAAGATTTGAAGTCTATCAAAGCCATCACCGACTTACAAGTTTCATTCGTTTTGGTTATACCAGTGTTGCTCGGTGTCCGAGTTTGCGTCACCTAAGCACTGGCCCCATGCTGAGATTTACCGATCTATGGTATGCTTTCGATTTGTTATTTATTATGATCTCGTATCGAGATGTAGGGCGCTCTCATCATAAGAGGTGCCGACATATCTGTTCTTGCTCACGATGTAGTTTACGATCTGGTATATATGTCATTTACGCAATGTGCTCACGACACGACTTTACGAGGCGACGGTCTTCACGTACTTGATGTCTTTTGTCTAGAGTTGTCGAAAACACAGGTAGTCATCAGTTTCACCTGGGTGGATCCGAAGCAGTACTTGTCTCTACCCAGGAACCTGCGGCGCCTGTTACTGCGGCTCTAGTATAGTGGAGAAGTTTGATAATGTCTCTCATGTACCGAAAGGGTGCCAATTCAGCGTTGGCTTGTGCGTGCAAACCCTGTTACGGGTGCACCAACCGCGCACTTCATTACGCCCAGGTGGGCTTGAGAGACACGGGACCAGATGAGTGACGAGCTTTCGCTGTGTATGATATGACGTGGGGCGTACATGGGCGTCTCTCCCACCGAGAGGCATTGCCACGTGGCGAAATCTTTTTATCTTTCCCCCCAAATCTGAGTGCACTGGTCAAGAACTTGTCGATGCGCGCAGGCCGCAGGGTCATTCCCTGCGAGTGGACATGTGCGGTTGCCGGAGATGACAACAATGTGCGAACAGTACGTGTGCTG
>WNFO01001284.1_pt1 | contig 19518 bp, 14 predicted proteins | sample 5400251 | NCBI WGS metagenome assembly WNFO01 (sample SAMN13153354, study PRJNA577476) | soil metagenome | isolation source: 100 cm saprolite under Madrone tree | place: USA:California | collected 2016-06-14
AGTTTGGGTGGATTCATGAAATGGCCTGCCCGTCGGAAAATGAGCTTTACGTGGCCGAAGTGCTGAACTGGCGCGTGCAGAAACTGATACTCTACCCGGACCAGCAGCTTTCGGCGCTAATTCGCTAAAAGCGTGCGCCGTCGCAGTTTGCATCGTTGTTACCGCGCTGGACTCACAGTCACCTGAGCACGGCAAGAATCTGAGTCTCAGCTTCGACTAAAGGCGATGGGCTTCCATCGTCGTCGATGAAGGACACAAAAAGGAAACGTGGCTTCCTGTCAAATATCGGCTAGACCTCTTGACGCACCCCTTTAAAGTTTTGCTATTCGCCTCGGGTTGGAAAAGTCATAATCACCCTTGATTAAATACCATCGTGGATGAAAAAGCGGAGATGAAATTATCAATCCCTACCTGTGCAACGACAGATCTCCTTATCGCGCTAACGTTTGTCACAGCGCTCATCCACGCACAAGGAGAGTTTGCGCATGCCAACCCCTATCTGGCAAAGCCGGGCGAGCCGGTGGTAAAGGCGCGCGTCGGCACCTGCGCGGTTACCGGCGGCTTTGTCCATCTATATGCCGCCCTCGACAATCGTCTCTTTGAAAAATACGGGATCAACGCTGAGCACGTGGTGCTCCGTGGCGGCGTCGTAGCCATGGCTGCGCTGGCGTCGGACGGAATCCAATTCCTTTACTGCAACGCTGATACTAATATCGTCCGGATTGCGACCGGAGCCGATGGCAAGCTTGTCGCTTCACCTCTTCTGGGACTTCCTTATGTCCTGCTGGCTCGGAAAGACATAAAGAAGCCAGCGGATCTCAAAGGTAAAAGTATTGGAATAACGCGTCCGGGTGATTTACCTCACCGCCTTGCAAGGGCGTTTCTTAAGAAGGCTAATCTGACTGAGGAAGAAGTCACGTTGCGTCCCTTGGGCGGTACGCCCACGGAACGCTATAGCGCTTTACTGCAGGACATCGTCCAAGCCACGCTCATCCAGCCGCCTCTGGACGTTCAAGGCCGGAAGGATGGCTTCAACGTAATTTATCACCTCAACGATCTTGGTTTTCCCTTCATCTACAGCTCGCTTTTCACAAACTCCCGGACGTTAAAAGAGCGATCTATTTTGGTCCAGAGATTTGTTGCTGCCCTGGCCGAGGCTGTTTACTTTGTGGAGAAAAATCCGCAGCAGGCTATGGCTGCCGTGGGCAAGACCTTGAGCATAAAAGACTCCGCCATCCTTCAATCTGCCTATGACGCCTACGCGGTGAGACTGGTCAACAGGCGCATGATCGTGCCGCCAAAGCTCGTTGCCGAGACAATCGAGACGGCGCGCGAAGAGGGCATGACTATCAGGAGGAAGCCAGCCGAAGTCTTCGACAATACGTTTGTCGACAATCTGGAACAAAGCGGCTTTCTCAAGGAACTCTGGAGAGGAGAGTTACCGGAGGAGAGAAAATAACCCTAACCAAGGAAGAACAGTCGACGTTTATGGTGGGCGATCGCACATATGATATCTTGGGCGCCAAGACTCACTGCCTGTTCGCTATTGGTATGCTGTGGGGTTACGAGTCGTACGACGAATTCGTGACTGCCGGAGCAATCGTACTTTGCGAGACACCGGCGATGGTCGATAGGATCTTATCATTTCGTTCTAGCTTGAACCCGGTATCCTCAAGCGAGAGATTTGAGGGAAACATCGATCGGAGAGAAAATGGAAAACAAATATCAAAACAAATTTGGTTACCCAGCCCAGCGGACCCAGGGAAAAGTGAAGCCCACAATGGCCGCTTGGATACAGGAATTTATTCGGCATTCACCGTTTTGCGTTCTGGCGACTAGCAACGCCAACGGCGATTGTGACGCCTCACCCAAGGGCGGCACTCCCGGATTCGTCAAAGTATTAAACGACCAGCAGTTGTTTATACCTGATGTGGCGGGGAACAAACTCTTCCACGGCTACGGGAACATCGAAACCAACCCGAAAGCCGGATTGATATTTTTTATTCCCGGACATAACTCGACCGTTCGCGTCAATGGCCGAGTCAGGGTTATCGAGAAATCCGCGCTACCCGACGTCCATCTGGAAGTGCACAACCCGGATGAGAAGGCCGAAGTCTTGCAGGGATTGTTGCTGGACGTGGACGAGTCCTATAGCCACTGCCCCCGCGCATTGAAATTTTCCAGTCTGTGGAATGTCGACGAAATCACCAAGAACGTTGCGCAACCGCCTATCGGCGTTAAAGAATCAGGAATCTGATATAGAGAAAGGGACCGCAACAATGACGCAATGTCGGGAGATCGATCGTGGTTGAATCGCTCTTGCTCGCCGTAACTCGCGTCTCCACCCTGTTGGGAGAAAAGCAACTGACCAATGCCACCGGTTTCTTTTTCGCGCGTGACGACAAATTATTTTTGATCACCAATCGCCACGTGGTCTTGGACGAGGCGAGCGATCACCGCCCGGACTGGCTAAAAATCGAGCTCCATGTGGATCCGGAAAACGTGGCGGTGATCACCCAGTTCGCCATCCCGCTTTACCGAGGAACCGAGCCCGTGTGGCGACAGGGCGTCGACTCGGCCGGCACGGTAGACGTTATCGCTCTGCAGCTTGAGCGCGCGGCGCTGCCGAACAAGCTCCTTCTTCAGCCCTTTACATCCAAGAACCTTGTGGAACAACTGGATGAAATCGAAGTCGGAATGCGAGTCCTCGTGGTTGGTTTTCCACTTGGTTTTCACGACATCTTGCATCATCTGCCCGTCGTGCGACAGGCGGTCATCGCCTCGGCGTTCGGCATCCGTTTTCAGGGACAAGGCTACTTCCTGACCGATGCACAAATGCACCGCGGCACAAGCGGCGCTCCAGTGGTCGCCCGCGTGACGACACAACAGTCGGGTCGTGGAGAATTGCCGTGGATACTGCTTGGCATCCACGCGGCTCGAATGGATGTGACCAACCGTGATGCCCAGCAGGACGAAAGGCTAAACCTCAACTGTGCCTGGTACGCCGACGTCATCATGACGCTGACAGAAGATCCGAGGTAATAACATCACAAATGGAAAAATCGAATATTCCAATACTCCATTTTTTCATTATTCCATAGCTGTTATCGAAACGCTGTCATTCGGTACGGCAGTCACTTTGACGGTGAGGGTCTGCTCGCCGCCGCCATTGATGACACCGCGCAACGGCGTGATGTCCGAGAAATCTCGGCCCCAACCGATCGTAATGTGCTCCCAAGCAGGCAAAACGTTGTTCGTCGGATCGAGTTCGATCCAGCCGCTGGCGGGAACAAACAGGGCAACCCACGCGTGGGAGGCTTCTGCTCCGACGCGGCGTTGCCTGCTGACCCCTGATTGGGTCACGAGATAGCCACTCACATAGCGAGCGGCAAGCCCGGTGGAACGCAAGCAGGAGATCATGAAGTGGGTGAAGTCCTGGCACACGCCGCGCCTTTGCTCGAAGAATTTCATGACCGGCGTTGTGACGGTCGTCGCGCCGGAGTCGAACTTGAACTCCGCATGAATCTTACCCATGAGCGCTCTGGCTGCCTCCAAAACCGGAAGGCCGGGCTTGAAGCAATCGCTTGCGTAAGCTCGCAGGTCTCGTTTTACCCGCACATAGGGCGATTCGAAGAGAAAGTGCGTGGCTTCGATAACCGCGGGATCTGGGCGCCAGCCGGCACGATAAGCGAGTGCTTCGCGCACCGTTTCCCAGGCGGCGGTTTTATGCGGGTCAGGCGCTTCCCGTCTGCTAACCACAACTGTCGAACGGGCCACGATCTCCAGGGTGCTGTGAGCCGACTCGATGGCGATCTCAGTGACCGGATTGCCAAAAGGGTCGATTCGCTCGCGGCTATAGGTCGGAGCCGGTGTGATAGTAACTTCATGTGTCCGGCTGTGCTGGTACCTGAGCGGGCGGGGTGTCAGGTGAAGGAGTTGATGAGAGAGTGTAACCGGCTCCGAGTAACGATAAGCGGTGTGATGCTCGACCCGGTATTGAGGCAAGTTGCTCGCCTTCATGCCGCAACGCTCGCCTGAGGGCCCTCTCCCGCGTGGACAAAGAATCGCTGTGACAACTCGTCGGAAAGTCCGTACGCGAAGCGTTCGCACGCCCTGAGAATCATGGCGAGGGGCTCGCCGAACGGTTCGTCCTCGCCGCAGGAGGGGCGGAGGTTGTCGAGTTGCGCCAGGTCAAACCCCCGCAGCGACTCGAGTAACGGCCGTGGGTCGTTGATCGGACGGAAACTCAGTCGTGTTTCGAACTCCTGGATGTCGCGACCTAGAACCGCGAGCTGAAAGCAAACCGAATGCGGATTCGACTCATCGCTGACGAGGAGGTCGAGGACCGGAAGCAGCTCGGGCTGCCGTTGATAGCGCGCGCGATAGGTAATGATCGTGTTACCTATTTCGAGGAGTGCGCCGAGCGCAGCCTCCCGCTCCTCCTCCGGCCTCGCCAAAACCTGGACAACCACCGATGCAATGAACGCCATACGTTCCAGCCGGCGTCCCGTCACGAGGAAGCGCCAGGCTTCGTCTCTGGTCATGTCGTCGAACGCATATCCCGCAAGTGCAGTGCAGGCGGGTAGCGCGTAATCGAGAATCGTTAAGGCTGCCTCAAGATCCTGCGGCGCGGGTTCGTGCGCTCGGGCTAGGCGCTGCACGGTATGCCAGTTGTCGAGTGACATACGATCCCGCAACTGCGTGGCGCAGTACAAAAGGCGCGCCGTGTTGGCCGGGAGGCCGTTGACGACCCGCGGGTCTCCCACAGCTGCCAGCAGCCAATCCTCGCCGCCGTTTGCGGCTTTCGTCGCTGTTTTTTTCGTCAAAGATTGGGTTTGCGCTGCTGGGAACATTTCGCGAAGCCGCGCGCTCTCGCACAAAGCAGTCAACGCCTCAAGACCTGCCAAGGTTGATGGGTCGCTTTCGATCAGCCGAAGGGCCGTGGCCCGCAGCAACCGTCCCATCGATTCGACCCGCTCGGCGTAGCGCCCCATCCAGAAAAGATTTTCCACGGCGCGGGAGGGAGAGTAAAAACCGCTGCGCACGATGTCCTGGGCGGTAAGACGCGGCTGCAATAGAGATTCATATACCGTCGCAGTGCCGTCCAGCATCCAAGCGTCTTTGCTCGAGCCCCCGCGTTGCATGCTGATGACTTCGGTGCTGGTTTCGGGCGAGACCCGTGCAAGCCCACCGGGCATGACGTCGTAGCCGGTTGCGGTGGCCACCGCGTAGAGCCGCAATCCAACGACCCGGGGCTCGAATCGCTCGCGCTCACTGGACCAGGTAGGCGCCTGGGAAAGGCGCACCCACTCTTGGGCCACAAAGGCATGCGGCGTCGCGCGCATCCGCTGGATCATCGCCTCCCGGCCGGCGCTGTCGAGCACATGTCCAAAAGTCGGCTCAAGCTTCATAGAAGGAAATGCCGGCTTGATGACCAACTCCGGAAGATGCTGGATCGCATGCTCAAGCGCCGGTCCCTCGCCGCACCACCAGGTCGCAATCGAAGGCAGCTCAAGCGGCTCGCCCAGAAGTGTCTGGCAAATAGCTGGAAGAAAACCCAACAGCGCGGGCGTCTCCAGCACACCCGAGCCAAGGGCATTGGCAATCGCCACATTGCCGGCGCGCGCAGCGCCGAGCAAGCCTGGCACGCCAAGGGTGGAGTCGGTACGCAAAGCCAATGGATCGCAGTATTCATCGTCGAGGCGGCGTAGTAGCACGTGCACCCGTTTCAGACCCTCGAGTGTCTTCAAGTAAACTTTATGGTCCCGCACCGTAAGGTCCGATCCTTCCACAAGAGCAAAGCCGAGATAGCGGGCGAGGAACACGTGCTCGAAGTAGGTTTCGTTATACGGCCCCGGAGTCAAGAGCGCGATGAGCGGTGCCTCACCGTCGGTGGGCGCGAGAGCCGCCAACCGTTGCTGCAAGGTGCGAAAGAAACCCGCGAGCCGCTGCACACCGAGCGAGCGGAAGAGGCGCCCATATAGCGGTGTGACGATGAGCCGGTTTTGCACCGCATAGCCTGCACCGGAGGGACCCTGCGTCCGATCGGCGATTACCCACCAACGGCCGTCTGGAGAGCGGGCCAGATCGCAGCCATAGAGATTGAGAAAAGTACCGCCGAGCGGGTCAATCCCCCGGCACGGCCAGAGGTAATTGTGATGACCGTGGATGACGGCGGGTGGGAGCAATCCCTCGGCCAGCAGCCGCCCCGGGCCGTATAGATCGGCCAGGACAGCGTTCAGCAGGCGAGCGCGCTGCTGCACCGCCTGTGCGAGAAAGTGCCACTCTTCTGTGCTGATGATCAACGGCAGCAGGTCGACTTCCCAAGGTCGGTCGGTTCCCTTGGGATCGGCATAGATGTTGTACGTTACGCCATCCTGCTCGACGGCGCGTTGGATGATACCTGCCCGACGCGACAACTCGGCACGGCTGGCACGCGCCGCTGCTTCTGCCAGCCGCTTCCAGTGTTGCCGCGGACGACCATGGCGTTCGAAGACTTCGTCGTAACGTTCGGGCTGGGGCGCGTAAGCGGTGAAAGAGGACGATGGCATCGACAGGGCCTGTTAGATTTTGCGCAGATCGAGGGTAAAGGGAAACTCTGGATCGATCCGCGGCTCGCCAGCCTCGATGCGTCCCGGCGTGTGGCCGATGCGGAAGAAACGTGCCAGGCGACGGCTTTCGGCTTCGAAGGCGTTAACCGGGAAAGTAGCGTAGCTGCGTCCCCCTGGATGCATGACATGGTACTGGCAGCCGCCGAGACTGCGCTGCATCCAGCGGTCGACAACGTCGAAAGTGAGCGGCGTGTGCACGCCGATGGTCGGGTGAAGAGCGGATGGCGGCTGCCACGCGCGGTAGCGCACGCCCGCCACAAACTCGCCCACGGTTCCCGTCGGCTGCAGTGGCAACGGCACACTATTGCATGTAACCGCGTAGCGATCGGGGGCAAGCCCGAGGACCTTGAGCTGAAGCCGCTCGAGGGACGAGTCGACGTAGCGTGCCGTGCCACCAGTGGCGCCTTCCTCGCCCAGTACGTGCCAGGGCTCAAGGGCCCCGCGCAATTCGATGTCAATGCCGCGGGTTGCGAAGTCGCCGTATTTCGGGAAACGAAACTCGAAGTGGGGCGCGAACCAGCGGGCCTCGAACCGGTAGCCGGCCTCGTTCAATTCAGTGATCACGTCATAGAAGTCGAGCCACACGAAGTGCGGTAACAGGAAGCGGTCGTGTAGTTCGGTGCCCCAGCGCGCCAGGCGCGGCGGCGCATAAGGTGTCCGCCAGAAGCGCGCGACGAGAGCACGCAATAGCAGTTGTTGGATGAGGCTCATGCGCGCGTGGGGCGGCATCTCGAAGGCGCGCATCTCGAGCAACCCGAGGCGCCCGGTTGCGCTGTCCGGCGAGTAGAGCTTATCGATACAAAACTCGGCGCGATGCGTGTTGCCCGTAACGTCGATAAGGAGATTGCGCAACAGTCGGTCGACGAGCCAAGGTGGGCAGGGATCGATGGCCGAGTGCGTGCGGCGCTCCATCTCGCGAAACGCCACCTCGATCTCGTTGACCGAGTCGTTGCGTGCCTCGTCGATGCGCGGCGCCTGCGAAGTGGGGCCGATGAAGAGCCCGGAGAATAAATACGAGAGCGACGGGTGGTTGTGCCAGTAGCTCAACAGGCTTCGCAGCAGGTCTGGACGCCGCAGCCAGGGCGAGTCGTTGGGCGTCGCGCCGCCCAGCGCGAAGTGGTTGCCGCCACCGGTGCCGGTGTGGCGGCCGTCGATCATGAATTTCTCCGTTGCCAGTCGGGACTCGCGCGCAACGGCGTAGAGAAACGTCGTGCGCTCGGCTAACTCCTCCCAGCACGCCGACGGATGAATGTTCACTTCAATTACACCGGGGTCCGGAGTCAGACGAAATTGCATAAGCCGCGGGTCGCGCGGCGGCTCGTACCCTTCCAAGAGAATGGGCTGCCGCATTTCCTGCGCCGTCGCTTCCACCGCGGCAACGAGCTGAAGGTAGTCCTCCAACGATTCCACCGGCGGCATAAAAACATAAAGCACGCCGTTGCGCGGCTCTGCGCACATCGCCGTCCGTGTGACCCAAGGCGCGCTCTCGAAAAGACTCGGCGCCGGGTCGAACCAGTAATTTTTGGCCGAACCGGCTTTCCCGTCAACCCTATCAGCCCCGGTCGTCGTCTCATCGGCGCGCCCTGTTCTCGCAAGCTGAAAACGTGTTTCGGCATCGGTCGCGAGGGGCGAATGCACCGCGGTGGGATCAGGCGGAAAAATGCGCGGATAGTCGCTCTTGCTCGCCCACGGCTGCGAATCCAGCGGCAGCCGATAACCCATGGGCGAGTCGCCGGGCACCAGAAAACACCGCTCCGTGCGCAGGAACCAAGAACCGCTATGCCACCGTCCGGTGGCCGCGTCGCGCGCCACCGGCAAGGCGTGACCGACAGCCTGCTTGAATCCTTGAGAGAACAAACGCATCAAGCGTTCGCGTTCCAGAGGATCCTCGAGTCGTGAATCGAAAGGATCGACGTTGGCTGGCAATTGCCGCTCGCGCCATAGGAAATAAAAAACGTCCTCGTAGGCCGGGAATATGTGCCGTGCCTCGAGACCTAGCCGTTCGGCAACGCCGCTCAGAAACGCCGCTGCGGTGACAACCGTCGCATCGCCGGGCCGGGACTCGTCCGCGACCAGCGACTCGTCTTGCCAGAGCGGCTTTCGGTCGGCGCGCCAAAAGCAGTTGAGCGACCAGCGCGGGAGTTGCTCGCCGGGATACCATTTGCCCTGCCCGAAATGGACGAGGCTTTGCGCGCCGTAGCGCTTACGCAAGCGGTGATAGAGGTCGGCGGCGAGCTTCCTCTTATGCGGTCCGAGCGCCGCCGTATTCCATTCTTCTCCGTCCGGATCATCGATGGAAACGAACGTCGGTTCGCCGCCCATCGTCAGCCGCACGTCATGAATCGCAAGGTCTGCATCGACGGCATGGCCGAGTCCATCGATCGCCTGCCACTCCTCCTCGGTGTAGGGTTTTGTCACCCGCGGCGCCTCCCAAATCCGGCTTATCGACATGTCATGCGAAAAGTCTACCGCGCACTCGTCAACCGTACCTGTAATCGGCGCCGCGGATGCCGGTTCCGGAGTACAAGAAAGCGGCAGATGGCCTTCCCCCGCGAATAACCCGGAGGTCGGATCGAGACCGATCCAGCCGGCTCCCGGCAGATACACCTCAGCCCAGGCGTGCAGGTCGGTAAAGTCTTTTGCCGGGCCGGAGGGCCCGTCCAGCGACTTTACATCCGGCGTCAGCTGAATGAGGTAACCGGACACGAAGCGTGCGGCGAGCCCAAGATGACGCAACAGTTGGACAAGCAACCAACCCGAGTCGCGGCATGAACCGGAGCCCTTGCTAAGCGTCTCCTCCGGGCTTTGCACGCCAGGTTCCATGCGGATCAGATATTTGATTTCGCCAGAGAGTTTGTGATTTAAATCTGCTAAGAATGAAACGCTGCGCTTTTTTTCTTTGGAGATGGCCGCGAGATGCTTCTCGAAAAGCGGCGTCAGCGGCTCGCGCTTGAAATAAGGCGCAAGTTCATTGCACTGCCAAGGCTCGTATTCGAAAGGATAGTGCTCGGCATAGGGTTCCAGGAAAAAGTCAAAAGGATTGATGACCGCCATCTCGGCCACGAGATCCACTTCGACGCGGAACTCCCGCGTGGCCTCCAGGAAAACCAGGCGCGCGAGATAATTCGCCTGCGGGTCTTGCTGCCAATTGATGAAATGCTTGGCCGGTAAAATGCCCAGCGAGTAACTCAAGATGCGCGTGCGGCAGTGCGGCGCGGGTCGCAGGCGGACCACTTGGGGCCCGAGATTGATCAACCGATCGTAACGATAGTGGGTGACGTGGTGCAGCGCGACGTGGATCGACATGGACGGATGAGTAGAACGGCCTTTACTTTAGAGTAAGAGCATAGTGACGTCAACTCTTGGCCCTGCAAAACCTGGAAGGGAAATAATAGGACCGCGATCACTTTGGCGCCCTAATCCTCTGCTTTTTGTTTGGCCCAGTAATCGGCCGATCCCTTTGATTGGGCCAGAGCCTCGATAGTTTCGAATCCCGGCGCCATTCCTGCGGAAGTCCCGGCCAGCACTTGATGGTGCTCGATGTTCAACAAACGCAGCCAGCTTTGCTGGCCCATGGTCAACGCGACAAAACAGCCTAGCTCGACGAGCTCCGCTTCGGAAAAATGTTTATACAGCCGCTGCCAGAACGCATCATCGGTATCCAGATGCCAGGTGACGGCTTCGGCATAAGCCAGCGCTGCTTTTTGCCGTTCGTCGTAAAGATTCGATTTCTCAAAGTTCAGCAGGTCATCGTACTGCGCCTCCTCGAGGCCCGCCTTGGCCGCTTTGAGGGAACGCTGGTTGCCGCAGTACTCGCAGTTGATCGATCTTGAAACATAGACCCGGCAGAGCTCCTTGATACTATGATCGCAGACGCCGTTCTTGAAAATATCGCGCCAAGAATTCGCGAAGGACCAGAAGCAAGCCGGTACGTGGGCACGGATCGCGGAACTTTCCGGGCGCGGTGTCCCCTCGCGGCGGCACCGCTCGAGCTCTTCGAGCATGGCCGGATCGGTCATCGTCGCCGGGTCAATGTAACTGATGCGCTGCTTACTCATAGCTATCTCCTTTCTCAAGCAAAGTTATAAGCGAAATCTGGAAAAGAAGGAAGGACAAGATTTGTCGTCATCAGACTCCGGGACTAAGCGTGCTGCCGCAGCGGTTTTCATTGCTTAAATCGCCGCGTTCGATTAGACTTACAAACCAATCTGTCTATCGGGGCCCGGAGGCTATGCGCCGAATCAAGCAAAGATTTTGTCTCACGGTATTGGCGATGTTGGCCTTGATTGGATTATCTCAGATTGTACTGGAGACGGATACCGATGCCCGCGTCGGCCCAACCCTTGGGAGCTGAGGACCGCGTAATACGCCTAGCTGTCAGCCTCGATTGCAAACACAGGCAACGACAAAAGATAAGAACTTCTGCGACGATCGGAACGGTCCCCGGCCTTTGCGCATCAAGAGTCGCGCGAATCTGCGTCACTCCTTTGGCCGATTGACATGACAAACATCGATCCGTTAGTTTTTCAATCTTGCGATACCCGGTCGAAGTAAACCGATGTCGACGGAAAATGTAGACCAAACTAAACTCCGCATCCTTCGCGAGGCGATCCAGAACAACGTTGAAGTCATACGGAGTGGCAGAGTCAAACCCAAGGCGCTTGCCAAACGCGCGCCGCTTCTCTGGTTATGGGTTCCTTTACTGATCGCGAGCGTCGCTTACCTTGCAGTACCTTCGCTGGTTGTTTCCAGGGGAAAAGAAACGTCGTCCCATGCTGCCGCCGTGGACGTGATGAAATCAACCTCGCCGGGCGCGGGCCCGGAGCTAAAAACGGAGGAACCTCTGTCGCCCCCGTACCGCATGAACCGGGCGGCGTTTCCTCTCTTGGTCAAAAGAATCGTGATCGATCCGGGTCACGGGGGCAAACAACATGGCGCCATTTCGGAGTCTGGCGTTTCGGAGAAAGACATTACCCTGGACATCGCGCTTCGACTGCGGCGGCTCATGGGAAACGACCCTTTCGAAGTGATGATGACGCGACAGGCAGATGAAACCTTGCCGCTGGAGAAAAGAGTAGCTTTTGCCAATGCCAACAACGCGGATCTTTTTGTTTCGATCCATGTAAACTGGATGGAACCCCGTGAAATCCGTCCGCTGGAAACTTACTATGTCGGCGCTACCAACGATCCGGCTGTGATAAAACTCGCCAGCATTGAAAATCGCGATTCCGGCTATTCTTTAGCAGACTATCGCCGGTTGCTGGAAAAGATCTATCTCGACACCCGGCGCGATGAATCCCATCGGCTTGCCAAGATTATCAATACCGAACTTTACCAGTCTTTGAGCCAGATCAATCCCGAATTGGAAAATCGCGGCGTCAAGATGGCCCCCTTTGCGGTCCTCGTCGGCACCCAGATGCCAGCCGTGTTGGCGGAGGTTTCCTGTTTGTCGAACGAAGACGACGTAAAGTTGTTGACAAACGACGATTATCGGGAAAAGATCGCCCAGGCACTTTTGAGAGGCATTCGTTCCTATGCGAACAATCTCAATGGCTCCGATAAAAAAGGTAGCTGACCTATGGAAGAAGCAAACGAGACTCTCTGCATCGGCATAGACCTGGGTACCTCTCGAAGCTCCATATCCGGTTCCAATGGTGAGCGTCACGTGGTTGACAGCTACGTGGGATGGCCCCTGGATATGGTAGCCCGCAAACTGGTCAAGAAAACGGTCTTGGTTGGTCGCGAAGCGTTGGACAATCGATCCATGTTGGATCTTCGCCGGCCGCTGGAACGCGGGGTGATTAAAGAAGGATCGGCCAAGGACGAGGAGGCTGTCCAGGAATTGCTTCGCCATTTGCTTTCCTTGATCGGCATCAAGCAAAAAAGCAAGAACCGAGCGAAGGTGCGCGCAGTCGTGGGCGTTCCCGCTGAGGCCTTTCGGGTAAGCAGGCAACGGCTCCGCGGCGTCATGGACGGCATTGCCGATAGCGTGATGTTGGTGTCTGAACCTTTCGCGGTTGCCTACGGTTTGGAAGCATTGCTTCATGCGATGATTATCGATATCGGCGCCGGCACCGCGGATTTCTGTGTCATGCAAGGCCGCTACCCCACCGAGGCGGATCAGCGGACGTTACCTAATGCCGGCGACTCGATTGACGAGCGCCTCTTAAAACTGATGCAGGAGCACCATCCCGAGGCCCAAGTCTCCGTTCATATGATCCGCGACTGGAAGGAAAAATGGAGTTTCGTCGGCGAACCGAAAAGTCGCGTGACGGTTACAGTGCCGACCAAGGGAAAGGCAACCGAATTCGACATCACAGACGAAATGCGCACCGCCTGTGAATCTATCCTGCCGCCGATTTCCGAAACCATGATCGATCTCCTCTCTCGGGTTGAACCGGAATATCAGGACCAGGTCCGTAACAATATTATTCTAGCGGGCGGAAGCTCCCTAATTTCCGGTCTACCCGATGCTATCGAAAAGGCCTGTGCGGAACTGGGGGGTGGTCGGGTCACGGTGGTCAAGGATCCTATTTTTGCTGGGTCCGACGGAGGACTGGCGATTGCCCGCGATGCATCCAACGCAGATTGGGAGAAACTTTCCCTGTAAATCCATTTTGCTTCCCTTTTTTACGCCCACGCTCTTTTACTTCCATGCCTCCCCAGAGGCCGCTATCCCCTAACGCAGTTACCCACCAAAAATTATTTTTTCGCTTTGCTGCGATGTGGTAAAATTCTCGCAGGTTTGTTGCCGTGCTCAAGTTTTATCTCTTAGCAGCGGTCGTTCTCTTTTCGCTTTCTTGCTCAACTGCTAAAACAGAGTTGCCGCAGATTTCGCCGGAGCCTGTGGTATCGCCTGCTGCCCCTGAGATGTTTCATCCCACAGATTTTTCTCAGGCCGACGGTATTCCAAAACCCGTTACCTCCGCTGGGAATGCTGTTCTCCTGAGTTTCGGCCCGCAGCTCCTCGAACTGAAGGCCTCTTATCTCGAAAGGCGCGAGCAAACCACCGATTTGAACGACGTTTTGCCGGACGGCAAGTTGCGGCGGTATTTAAATCTATTGGCGACCTCTTCCTTTGGCGGTAGCGGTTTCATTGGCGAGAGCGAGATCTCCTACAGCCCGCTCGATTCTTTGCAGGGCATGTGCGCGTGCAAAGATTGGCCAAAGATGCTCCGGCTCGGGCTTAAAAGCGGTTGGGGAGGCTTAAGCTACGGTGCCAACTACAAATCCACAGACCGTGGATTCGTCTCTATCACGGGAGCCACGACAGATCAGACGCGGGATGAAGGTGAACTTTGGGGAGAACGGACTTTTGGCCCCTTCAGCATCCGTGGATCTATGGGTGAGTCATGGGAAAAACTCCTGGATACGAACGTCCTGCGCGTGACAAGGAGCGCCACCACGTCGTTGAACTTCAATCGGCCGCAATGGGGAGCAAAGCTCGCATCAAGTTATGGATGGGTAGAGCAAGGTCCAGGCTCAAATCAGGAAACCACGGTTTTCACGAATGCACTTGCAGCCTCTTATCGCCCGCTCAGCTTCTTATCGGTCAACCCGAATTTTAGTATCAAGGAAGAACGTAACCCGTACACCGGAATTAGGACCGAAACTCCCAGAACAGAGCTTGTATTTGCCTATACCCCGCCCCGAGATTCGTTTAGATTAACCGGCGCCACTTCGTTTGCTCAAACCTTCAATGGCGACGGGTTGAACAATACCAGAATCTTTGGTACCAGGGCCGCTTTAGACTGGAAAATCGGCAAGTTTTTTGGGAAAGACGACACTTTATCCTTCAACTTAAATTACAACCAACAACCCGATCTCATTCCATCGGTCAATTCCCACACCGACCTCTCCGGGATGCTTCAGTTAAAAATTACTGGCTTCTAAAGGTTGTGCGCAAACCGCAGCGGCGGGAAAATCCAAATTTCCGTCTTGAAAGCTCGGGCAGCCTCCGGTATTTCCGTAGATTTGTATGTCCAGCTCACTCTTTGCGCGAAAACCTACGCGCCTGCTATTGCAGGGAATGGGAGGAGAAACGCGTTTGCGTCCGGTTCTCGGCTCCCTTCAGCTCACCAGCCTCGGCGTCGGCGCGATCATCGGCGCCGGTATTTTTATCGTGATCGGCTTGGTGGCCAGAGACAAGGCTGGAGCGGCGACTATGCTATCGTTTGTAATCGCTGGTCTCGCTTGTGCCTTCGCCGCGCTCTGCTATGCCGAATTCGCCTCGATGGTGCCGGTAGCCGGCTCCGCTTACACCTATGCCTATGCCACTCTCGGCGAGATCTTCGCCTGGATCATCGGCTGGGATTTGCTTCTCGAATACGGTGTAGGAGCGGCTAGCGTGGCGCATGGCTGGTCTCACTACTTTACAGATTTTCTCGGGCTGTTGGGGGTAACCCTCCCGCGCGCATTAATCGATGCGCCGTTCGATTTCAATCCAGCTACTGGCCGCTTCTTCTCCACCGGCGCCATTATCGATCTTCCGGCATTGCTGATCTCTGCCTTCCTGACGGTCTTCTTAGTGATCGGCATTCGCCTAAGCGCCACCTTCAACGCCTTGATGGTCGCGGTCAAACTCGCGGTGGTCTTTTTGATCGTCGCGGTCGGTGTTTTCTACATCGATCCGCAAAATTGGCACCCCTTTGCGCCCTACGGCTATTCCGGTATCAGTTTCTTCGGGAAGACAATTGCCGGACAACAGGCCGCAGGTGGCGAGCCTCTTGGAGTCATGGCAGGAGCAGCAATCGTCTTTTATGCCTACATCGGCTTTGACTCCGTCTCGACCCACGCCGAGGAGGCGCGCAATCCTAGTCGCGACGTGCCCATCGGTATCGTCGCCTCGCTTGTCCTCTGCACGGTTCTGTATATCGCGGTCGCGGCGGTGTTAACCGGGATGGTTCCCTACGACAAGATCGACATCGATGCGCCGCTAGCGCACGCTTTCAGCCGCGTCGGACTTCCTTGGGCACACTTTCTCATATCGCTTGGCGCGCTGACGGGGATTACGTCGGTCTTGATGGTGCTGATGCTTAGCCAACCACGCATCATGCTAGCCATGGCGCGGGACGGTCTTTTGCCGGCTAGCTTCTTTGGTTCGGTTCACGCGCGCTTTCGCACACCGTGGAAGTCGACCGTTTTGACGGGAATCGCAGTGGGACTCATGGGTGCGTTCTTGCCGCTCCGGATGCTCGCCGAGTTGGTGAACATCGGTACCTTGCTGGCTTTCGTCATTGTCTGCGCGGCGGTGCTCATCATGCGTTATCGCGAGCCGGATACCAAGCGACCCTTTCGGTGCCCCTTTGTCCCTCTCGTGCCAATCCTGGGCATCGCCTTCTGCATGCTATTGATGTTTTCCCTGCCGGCCGAAAACTGGTTTCGTCTAATCGTATGGCTGCTGCTCGGTTTTGCCATCTATTTCAGCTATGGCAGGCGCCACAGCCTGCTGGGTCAGATAATGCAGAGGAGCACAGAGGGTCAGGCCACTTGATTCTAAATCTCCCTATCGGATAAGCCGCGCATGGGGTAGTGCCACATAGATCCCGATCATCGTTAGCGCGCCAATGCCGCCCATTGACGCGACGGCCCACGGAGCCCCGAGCAGGGATGATAGTGTGCCGATGAGCATTGCTCCGACCGTCATCACGACCTGGCTCATGTGAAATATTGCAATGGTCCGGCCGCGCAATTCGGAAGGAGAGTAAGATTGAATAACGGTTTGTACAAGGGCGTGGGCAAACACGTGGCAGAGACCCACGATCCCCATCAATACTATAGAAAGTTGGAACCAGCGTGATGCGGCAAAGATAACGATGAGAAATCCGTATACCGTCACGCCTCCCAACATCAGCATGCCCCTGGGCAGCTCGTCCCCGATGGAGGCGATGAGGATCGCGCTGCACAGCGCGCCCACACCCATGGCCGTGAGAAGAAGCCCTTGGCCGGTGGCTCCCACACCAAGGACGTCCCGCGCAAACACCGGCAAGAGCGTCGTAAAGGGAACGATGAACAAAGACGCAAACGTCACGATGAGGAGACTGGTGCGAACCTCTTCACTCCTCCAGCTGAATTTCCATCCTTCAATGATACTTTGGCCAAAGGATTCGTGATGAGCCGAGCCAGCGTGAGATCCGCCATAGGCGTGCTGCGCCGAGCGCAGCTGCAGCGTCCAGGCAGTCGCCAAGAGGAAAAAAAAAGCTTGGACCGCATAGGACCCGCCCGTACCGAAGATGGCGATGAGCATGCCGGCCAGGGCCGGGCCCGTGCTGCGTGCGACGTTAAAAACAACCGCGTTAAGGCCGATCGCGTTGGTCAGGTTTTCGGGTGGCACGGCGTCGGAAACCATCGCACCCCGTGCCGGTTGTTGAAAAACTTGGACCACTGCCATTAAAAAGGCAGTGGCGTAGACGTGCCACGGCCTAATCGCGCCTGTGAAAATGAGCACAGCCGTCACAACGTAGATCAGCCCATTTAGGAATTGGGACAGCACTATCTGCATCTTGCGCGAATAGCGATCGGCGGCGCTGCCCGCGATGGGGGACAACAGGAGAAACGGTATCGCCTGAATGCCGCGCACAAGGCCGAGCTGAAGCGATGAGTCTGTCAGCTCATAGATAAGCCAACCGCGGGTCACCTGATCCATCCACGTCCCCATACCCGTGCAAGCCTGGCCGAGCCAAAGCAAGCGGAACTCGCGGTGACGGAGCACCTCAAAGGTACGCAGGCGCAGCAAGGCATTGAGTGGACTCCAAGACTTTCGCGTGATCTGTGGATGCGTGGCATGGCCGTTTGATGCATCGGCCGTTTCCTTCTCGGTGATGGGTGAACGCAGAATTGACTCCAGAACTGGCCGAAGGGAACGATCTTCTTAGATATCGTCGCGCCAAGGGTCAGGATGATCCTCGGCTATATCACGCGCGCCGGGCCGGCGTCCAGGTATGCGCATACAAGCTTCGCTTGAGACGAGCGCAAACCGCTCGACCGTCGTGAGATTGATTTCGAGCTCCGAATATTCCGCGAGGTAACTGGCGGAAGCTTTTGACCACGCTTTTTCACTAAGATAGGATTCTGATCCTCGTTCTTGGAGAGTCTTTGATGAAATCTTCCATTGCCATTGCAAGCTTATCCGGGTTTGGACTCCTCGTCCTGTTTGCTGCTTACGCTCATTCGCACAGCGGTATCGTGGACGGCTACGGATGCCATCGTGGCCCGAAGAACGAAGGATATCACTGCCACCAAGGACCCTACGCTGGCCAGTCCTTCAAATCCAAGGAGGAGTTTTTGCGTAAGCTTCGCGGATCGAAATCGGAGCTGCCTTCGCCGAAAAAAACACTAGCGCCACCGATACAGAACCTGCCTAAGGATTGACTGCAAGAAAAACAGCCGTCTTAAGCGACCGCGGCCGCTGGGAGCCGGTAAACACGCGCTGCGGTGTCATGAAACAGGGCCTTACGTTCGTCAAGCGAGTACCTTTTTTGGGTGATGCGCTTGAAAGCATTCCAAATCGAGACGTAGGAATAAGACGATTTGTCGACGGGAAAGTTACTTTCGAACATGCAGCGCTGGACACCGAATTTCTCTATGCAAAAATCGAAATAAGGCGCCATCGCGTTTGCCAGCTCAACCGACTCCGGTTGGACCGAGCGCTCATGCCAGTCATAGCCGGAACGAGTAGACCCAACACCGCCTAACTTCACCGCCACGTTAGGACAAGTAGATAAAGCCGCGATCCCCACACTCCACACGCCGAAGACCTCATCGCGCTTTCCATTATAGGGTCCAACAGCCAGCGGCCCGCCGATGTGATCGAGAACAATCGTCACGTTCGGAAAGGCCCGCGCCAAGTCCACGAGTTCCGGAAGCTGCGGGTGATAAAGCCAGGCATCGAAGCTCAAGCCGTACCGCTGCAGGGAGGCAAACCCACAGCGGAAGGCACTGTCCGAAAGTAAACCCGCTGGAGCGTCGCTGCGAATGTTTTCACTCGCATCCCACGTGGTCGAATGGCGAATGCCGCGGAATCGATTAGGGCTCGCCGCCAGGTGCGCTTCCAACACTGGCGTCACTCGGTCGCCTAACCTAAGATCCGCGTGTCCCACAATGGCTAACGCCACAAGCGTCGAGATGTTTGAGTCAGCTGCCGCTTGAGCGGCAACGCTATCAAAGAACTCAGTCTCTCCAACCGGCTTCAGGGCCTCAGGACCATCCCTGCGATACTTAGCGCGGTTTTCCACGCAAACCGTCGACGCGATATTGTGCCCGGTGCTCGTATCTTGGACAAATTCCTCGAGGAAATAGCGGTCATTGGGTCGCTCTCTCAAGTGGTGGTGCGGATCACAGATAAGTAAATCGGGCTCCAAGGGAGCCTCGTTCGTTTGTTCTTGATGACCTGCTGCCATATCTTCTCCTGTTCTTGATGCTCTTCACCATTTTTCCAATCGCTCTTACATAATCCTATCGACCTATTCTTGACAACCTAACCACCGCAGAACTATCGTGACGGAAAGTATCATTTGCAAATCCTTAAGGAGGTTACCATGTTTGAAACCACGGGACTCAAGACGTTTGCTATGAGCGCCAAGGATCTCAACAAAGCAGTGGAGTTCTATACCAACGTGCTCGGTGGCCAGATCACCCGGCGGGTTGAACCCACTGAAGAACAGCTAAAAGCGGGCCAGGTGAAAGAGGTCGACGTGCGCCTCGGGAACTTTGAGGTCCATCTCTTCGATGCCTCCAAGGGTCCCCGCGCCGTAGACCCGCATCACACACTAAATATTCCCTGGCAAGAACAAGACAAAGCATTATCGGCATTGAAACAAATCGGCGCGAACATAGAAAAAGTCCGCCCGCACAGGGATAGCGCCAACTACTCGATCAATGTCTTCGATCCGGACGGCAACCGCTGGGA
>WNFO01006949.1_pt1 | contig 19516 bp, 19 predicted proteins | sample 5400251 | NCBI WGS metagenome assembly WNFO01 (sample SAMN13153354, study PRJNA577476) | soil metagenome | isolation source: 100 cm saprolite under Madrone tree | place: USA:California | collected 2016-06-14
CTGTTCGAAGTGAAGACGCCGGCAGAGTCGAAATATCCGTGGGACTACTACAAGCTCATCGCCACCATTCCGGCGGACGAAGCCTTTATCCCGCTTGAGAAGAGCGTTTGCCCGATGGTCAAGAAAAGCTGACCGAACGCCGCGGTCTCTGCGACCTGCCCGGCGAGCGATCGCCGGGCATTTTCATGGTTCGAGACGGCGCTGACGCGCCTCCGCATCCGTCAGGGGAAATGGATGTCCTCATCCTGCGAGGTTGTGTCACTGACCCTCATCCTGAGGAGCGCGCCCTTGCGCGCGTCTCGAAGGATGGCCGCGAGTCCTTGCATTGCGTCCATCCTTCGAGACGCTTGCTTCGCAAGCTCCTCAGGATGAGGTCAATATCCTTCACAGGCTCTGAGGAGCGGCCGTCTCGGCCGCGTCTCGAAGGATGAGACGCCGGACTCTAGCTCCGCCCCTTGACCCGGAAGATGACCGGCAAGGTGAAATTCAGTCCCTCATCGGCGACCAGCGGCGGGGGCTGCGGCACCGGATCGGAGCGCCGTACCATGGCAAGCGCGGCTTGGTCGAAAGCCGTATCGCCCGATCCCTTGACGATGCTGGTCGACAGAACATGGCCCATCCGGTCAAGCGCGAAGCTGACAACGATCTCGGCGCTCTTTTGCGAGCGCTCCGCCGGATAGCCCCTGCGACGGAGATATCGAACGCGGCCCTTCTGGAATGGCTTCGGAACTGGGAGTAGCGGTCGCCTCCGCCGCGACCGATTCCGTCGAGGCCGAAGTTTGCACCGCAGCGATCTTCGGATCGTCTTCCTTGGGCTTCTGCGACTCGTTCGGCGCCACCACCCGATCAGGATCGTCGGTCTCGGTCGGTACGTCCTTTGGCAGCTCGGTTTCCTTGACCTCGGCCTTCTGCTCGGCGAGTGCCGGCGATGCCACCGAGGCGTCGGTGTCGGGGCCCGGCGGCAGGTCGGTGGCTTCACGGTGCAGCGACGCCAGTTCAAGCCCGACCTCGATCGCCGCCGCTCCGAGCGAGTCGTCGGGCTCATCGGTTTGCAGGTGCGCAACCGCCAGCGCGCCGCAACCGACGTGAAGCGCGAGCGCGGCAACCGCTGCCAGAATCCAGAGCCGCCGGGACGGCTTTTGTTCGGTTAGGAAGTCGGGCATCGCTGTCGGCGGCTCAGGGTTTTGGGTTTTCGGGTCCTGCAGGCGGCAAGGCGGTATCTGGAACCCCTTCCAGCGCTACCAGCTTGATCTTCGAATAGCCTCCCGCGCGCAGGATTTCCAGCACGTCCATCATCTCACCATAGGGCACGGCGCGGTCGGCGCGCAGGAAGATAAAGCGGTCCTTGCTGGCGTCCGCCATCGCATCGAGCGAGCGAACCAGATCGACCCGCTTGACCGGGGTTTCTCCGATCGCCACCGCGAGATCCGGCTTGATGCTGACATAGGTCGGCTTGTCCGGCTTCTTCTGCGGGGTTGCGGTCGACGACGGCAGATCGATCGGTAGATCGACGGTCGACAGCGGCGCCGCCACCATGAAGATAATCAACAGAACAAGGATGACGTCGATGAAGGGCGTGACGTTGATCTCATGCGTTTCAGCGAAATCGCTGTCGTCATCGAGTTCGGTGTCTGCCAATGAGGCGCCCATCGCCTACTCCGCCGCGCGCGAATGCGTCGCACCATGGGTGCGATCGAGGTCGCGCGACAACAATCGCCCGGCGGCGCCCGACGCCCGGCCGACCAGTTCGAGGTAGCCCTTCGTCACGCGCGCGAAATGATTGTAGATGATGACGGCCGGGATCGCCGCGACCAGACCCAGCGCGGTGGCGAGCAGCGCCTCTGCGATGCCCGGCGCAACCACGGCAAGATTGGTGGTCTGCGATTTCGAGATGCCGATAAAGCTGTTCATGATGCCCCACACCGTGCCGAACAGCCCGACAAAGGGTGAGGTCGCGCCGATGGTCGCCAGCACTCCCATGCCGAGGCGAACCCGGCGCGCTTCGGCGCGCACGATCTCGGCAAAGCTCGACGCCGCCCGTTCCTTGATGCCGCTGTCGCTGGAAATTCCCGCCGACAGCCGGGCCTCCCGCATCGCCGCTGACAACAACGCCGACAACACGTTGCGCCTGGCGCCCAGCGCGAATTGCGCTTCCGCCAGCGACCGGGCATCGCTGATCATGGCGAGCGCTCGACGCAGTTTGCCCCGGATCAGCGACAGCTCGATCATCTTTGCGATGAAGATGGTCCATGTCACCAGCGAGGCGAAGGCGAGACCGATCATCACAGCCTTGACCAGCACATCCGCCGACAGGAACATCGACCAGGGCGACAGCTCGCGCAGCGCCACAGCCGTCGATTTCAGTAACCTGCCGCCATCGGCCGGAGCTGCTGATGCGTCTGATGCCACTGGCGCAGCAGCTGCTGGCGCAGGAGCCGACTGAGCAGCCGCCGTTGGCGCTGGAGCCTGCGGCGGCGGTGCTGCCTGCGCCGGGACCGCCGGGGCTTGCGACAGCGCGGGAGCTTGCTGCGCCGCGGGAGCTGCTTGCTGTTGCGCCAACGATGATGTCGCGGGCGACAGCATCGCCAGCCCGGAAATCACAGCAAATGTCGCTCGATAGCGTGACATGTTCATACTTCGGCCCAGTAGCGGATAAGGTTGTGATAGATACCAGTCAATTTGACCGTTTCAGGGTCATCTCGCCCAAGCCGCACCATCAGGGCCTGAATCGCAGTATCGAGATCAAAAATCAGGCTGCGCGCATGCGCATCTCGTACCATGCTCTGCAGCCAGAAAAAAGACGCAACGCGCATACCTCGCGTCACCGGCGTGACCATATGCAAACTGGACGCAGGATAAAGTACGAGATCGCCGGCCGGCAGCTTGATTTCGTGGGAACCGTAGACGTCCTCGACCACCAGTTCGCCGCCGTCATATTCGTCCGGTTCGGAGAGAAACAGCGTCACCGACAAATCGGTCCGGATGCGCAATCCGGTCAGGTGATCGCCCCGCACCGCGTTATCGACGTGAATACCGAAATGGTGCCCATCCGCGGCCGCGTACCGATTGAACAGTGGCGGAAAGATCTGCAGCGGGATCGCGGCCGAGATGAACTTCGGATTGGCGGTCAACGCCGAGACCACGCGATTGCCGAGTTTGCGCGATACCTCGCTGTCGGGCGGCAGTTGTTCATTGCTCTTCACCAGCGCCGATTGCGCGCCGGCGGTGGAGCGGCCGTCCTCCCATGGGCAGCCGTCCATGATGCGGCGGAAATCCACCACATCATTTTTACTCAGCACATCAGGGATGCAAATCAGCATTCCATCTGCATCCCCAAATTCAACTAGAACCTTGCCGAAAGCACCAGGCTTGCGCTACGGCCCGGCGCCACGAACACGAACGGGGTCGCGCTCTGGTACAGTGCGTCATAGTAGAGCTTGTTGGTGATGTTGTTGACGAACAGCTTCGCGGTCCAGTTCTGGTCGATCTTCGCTTCCGCGAACACATCGAAACGCCAGTAGTCCGGAATCGACGTGCCCTGGTTCGCGGCCAGGAAGGTACCGCCGTACATCTTGGACCGGTACACCGCCTGCCCGCCGAGCTCCCAGATATCGGTGAGCTGATACTTCGTCAGAAGGCTGAAGGATTGGTGCGCGACGTTGGCGAGCGGACGGCCGACGTTGGTGGGGTAGATGAGCGGCTGCGGCGACGGAACCAGCGATTTCGTCACCTCCGACTGCATCAGCACAAGTCCGCCGAACAGGCTCCATTTGTCGGTGAGCTTGCCGCCGGCGCCGAGATCGATGCCGCGGATGCGATAGGCGGCGCCTGCGGTGATGCAAGATACCGTCGTACCGGGAAAGGGACAATCTGCGGTCTGCGTCGCGATGGAGGTGACGTTTCGCGATTCCCGTGCATTGTCCTTCTCAGTTTGGAATAATGCGGCGGTCACCAGCAGATGCCGGTCGAACAGCTCCCATTTGGTGCCGACTTCGATGGCCTTGTTTTTCTCCGGTCCGAAAATCTGGTTGGGGTTGCCGTTCAGCGACGGCGCTAACCCGCCATACTGAGCGCTGGTGCCGTCGAATTCGGCGCCGACCGGGTTCGACGATGTCGCATAGGCGGCATAGACGCTGGCAATCGGCAGCGGCTTGAGCGTGAGACCCAGGTTGAAATTCGGCAGGCCATGATGCTGTTCCTGCGCGCCGAAGATGTTCGGGAAACCGCCCACCGTGCCGAAGCCGCTGACCTTGATATTGTAATCATCAAAGCGGACGCCGCCGTTCAGAATGACGAGGTCGTTGTAATTGGCGGTGTCGATCAGATAGACGCTCTTGGTGTCGATGGCGACCTTGGTCGGCAGGCCGGCCCATGTCGGGTTGCCACCGACATTTGCGAATGTGAATTGCGGGTTAAAGACACTCACGCCGGGTACCGACCCGGTGGAGGTACCACCCGGAAGTTGTTCCGAACTCAGTCCGGCATATTTGTCGATGCTCGCGATCTCACGCGAAATTTCGACGCCGCCCAGAGCCGTATTCTTCCAACCCGCGACGTTGAACTTGTAGGTCGCTTCGGTCTGGTTGGCGACGTTCTGGGTGACCTGATAGCGGCTCTGCGGATTGGCGCTGATCGTCTTGGTCGCGTCGATCGGATTTTCCGGAAGCGTTCCGATGTAGTCGAGCACCGAGCGCTGAACTCTGGTCTTGTTGCTCAGCGTCAGGTCCGGGGTAATCGCGATCTCGCCGCCGAACGTGCCGATGTCCTGCTTGATGCTGTAATAGTCGCGATTGACGAAGCCGTAGAAATTATTGCGGTTGGCGCCGAAATCCGGGTACGGACCGCCGGCGGTGTTGGTGTACTGCGTCTGCGGCGAGCCCGGCCGATAATACGGCACGCCGAAGTCCGGCAAGCCATGCAGATTGGTGTGGATGTAGTTCGCGCTCAGTTTCACGGTGTCGAGCGGCGTCCACTTCACCGCGACAAAGCCGCCGTCGCGGTCGTCCTTGATAAAGTCGCGGCCGGCAACACCGGCGTCCTGGAACAACCCTCCCGCGCGAACCGCCAATGTCGGGCTGATCACCTGATTGACATCGAGCACCACCCGCTTGGTGCGATCGGTGCCGAACGTGGTGTCCATGTTGTAGAAGCTTTTTTCGGTGGTCGCCTGCTTGGTGACGATATTGATGGCGCCGCCGGTGGTGCCGCGGCCTGCGAAGGAGGATCCCGGACCGCGCAGGATCTCGACCTGCTCGGTGAAGAAATTCTCGCGAACGCTGACGCCGGCATCGCGCATGCCGTCGAGGAAGACGTCGTTGCGGGCATCGAAACCGCGAATGAAAAACCGGTCGCCAAAGGCGTTGCCGCCCTCGCCGGTTCCGAGCGTCACACCGGCCGTGCTCAGCACCGCCTGCTTCAGCGTGGTGGCGTTCTTGTCTTCGAGGATTTCCTTGCTGAGCACCGTGACGGTCTTTGGCGTGTTCAATAGCGGCTCGGGGAATTTGCCCGATGACTGCAGGCGATCGACCTTGTAGGGCGCTGCCGCGTCGGCATAGGGATTGCGGTCCGGGCGCAAGCCGCCGGCGTTGGGAAACGGCACCGCGGCAACCTGTGCCGGCTGCGAGCGAGACCCCGCTCGCCGCAGCGCGGTGCGGGCGCGGAGTTGGTCCGGCGAAGGTTTCGACGCAGCGGGACGCGGGCGAGCGACCGGGGCATCGACCGTCACTGGCGGGAGGTTTGATTGCTGCGCTTCGGCGCCCGAGAACGAGGCGACCGCGATCAGGCCCGCGACCGCGGAGACCTTTCGCCCCGAATTGTTGTCTAATTTTTCGTCGACCGAGTTGATCGTCGCGATTGAACGCAACGACCTCGGTGCTTTTGTCTCACCCATCCCATTCGCCCCTTTGAATCCAATTCCAATTCGCTCACGCGATTCATTTGCAGCGAGCGACAAAGTGTTGGTATCGGGCGAAAAAATTGGGGTCAATGCGATTGCGGCGCAGCGACGGTTGAATCCATCCAGATCAAAACGATTCTAAATCTCAGTTTGAAATCGTTCTAAAATTATGTTTGAAGCGTTCTAAACTGAAGTCAGAAATGCCCATAAATCAGCACTTTTCTGCTCGCGGGTGCGCCAGCATCGATCAATCGACACTGGGTGACTTCATCAGCGAAAACAGTTCGTCGATGGTTTGCTGCGCGGTCAGCCGCACGCGATCGGTATTATCCATTCCTGCAATGTTGACGCCCTTCACCACCGCTTTGATTTCGTCGCGAAAGTCGGTGAGAAACCGCAACGGACAGGCGAATCGTTGGCGACGCGCGCGATCAGGCCGGTGATCAGGAGCTGGCAGGCCATCATGCGTCCGTTCAATTCATCCATCATGCACTCCTGAACTGTTTTCGGGTTTCGTATGCGCGCCGTGATATGGACGACCTTCAGCCCGGTTACAACCGAGCCGCATGGCGACTGAATTCGAGAATGCGCACGCGACGCGGTGGCGCGGTGCGAACGTCTCGCGGATTTCGAGCAACTGAGACTTACTTGGCGGCGACGCTGCCAGGAGGTTCGGCGAAATTCTTGATCCGCTCCTTGATGTGCTGGAGCGTCTCGAGGCCGGTTTCGATTGCCGCGGCGGGAATATCTTGCAGAACGTCGGTAGCGATGGAGTCGCGCAAGCTGTCGAGATCATCGACCAGCTGGCGGCCGCCCGGCGTCAGAAACAAACGGTTGGCACGGCGATCTCTGGGATCGGGGCGGCGCTCCAGCAAGCCATGCTCGACCAGACGGTCGAGCAGACGCACCAGCGAGATCGGTTGCAGCTCAAGCATGTCGGCCAAATCGACTTGCGACAATCCCTCCTGCTGCCGCAATCGAAACAGTACAATCCACTGCGCGCGCGTGGTGCCACGGCCCTTGGCGCGGTGATCGATGTAGTTGCGCAGCAGACGCGAACTTTCGACGAGTTGCGCAACCAGCTGGCGTTTCAGATCAAGAGACATTTTCAGATCAAGAGACATTTTCAGATCAAGAGACATTAGGCATGAAAGTTCTTTGGGCAGCGGAAGCCTCTGAAAAGCTTTCCAAAAGTTTAGAATTCTCAAGTCATAGTGTGTGTACACATTAAGTGCACACATATTATATCTTTGGTCAGCGGGAAACGTTTTGAAGACCCATCAGTTATTTTTTTAAGCCACGAGCACACATGACCAAGTCGCGGACCATCCGTTGGATTTTACCGATCGCCGCGCTTGTCGTGGCGGGGTATTTCGGCTGGCAACGATTTCACGGCACCAATCCGACGGCCGCCGATACCGCCCAAAAGTCGGCCGCTTCTGCGCGCGGTGCCGCCGTTCCCGTCACCGTCGCGCCGGTCACGAAAGCGGATTTTCCGGTCTATCTCGGCGGGCTTGGAACCGTTCAGGGCTTCAACACCGTTCTCGTGCGCACCCGGGTCGACGGTCAGATCGACAAGATCGCTTTCAAGGAGGGGCAACTGGTCAACCAGGGCGACCTGCTGGTCCAGATCGACCCCCGGCCGTACCAGGCAGCGCTCGATCAGGCCAAGGCCAAGAAGGCCCAGGATGAGGCCAATCTGGCCAACGCCAATCTCGATCTGCAGCGTTTCACCAAGCTCGGCGAGTTCGCAACCCGGCAGCAGACCGACACCCAGCGCTCCACCGTGGCGCAATTGACCGCACAACTCGCAGCCGATGACGCCGCCATCTCCAACGCGCAAACACAAGTCGACTACACGACCGTCAAGGCGCCGATCTCGGGCGTCGCCGGCCTTCGTCAGGTCGACGTCGGCAATATCGTCAATGCCTCGACGCAGACCGGGATTGTGACCATCGCCCAGATCGAGCCGATTGCCGTCATTTTCACCGCGCCGGAAGACCAGCTGCCCTACATCAACGAAGCGCAATCGACGCAGCCGTTGAAGGTGATCGCGCTGACCACGGACGGCAAGAAGACACTGTCGGACGGGACATTGTCCGTCATCAACAATCAAGTCGACACCACAAGCGGGACTATTCGCCTCAAGGCGGTGTTCGACAACAAGAACCATGCGCTGTGGCCGGGTCAGTCGATCTCCACGCGGCTTTTGATGAAGACGCTGAAGGATGCGACCGTGGTACCAGACGACGCGATCCAGCACGGCACCGACGGCCTCTATGCTTATGCCGTCAATCAGGACAACAAGGCTGAGCTGCGCAAACTCAAGGTCAGCTATTCGATCGACGGGCGCTCGGTGGTCGATGACGGCCTGTCGCCCGGACAGCAGGTGATCACGGCAGGTCAGTACAAGGTTCAGCCCGGCACCCTCGTCAGCACGGCGGTGGCAAGTTCGGAGCCGGCACAGCCCAAGGTCAAGCAGGAATGAGCGACGGCATTTCCGCACCTTTCATTCGCTACCCCATCGGCACCTCGCTGATGATGGCCGGCATTCTTTTCGTCGGCTTGGTCGCCTATCCCCTGTTGCCGGTCGCACCGCTGCCGCAGGTTGACTTCCCCACCATTCAGGTCGCCGCCAGCCTGCCCGGCGGCAGCCCGGAAACCATGGCCTCCTCGGTGGCGCAGCCCCTCGAGCGCCAACTCGCCCAGATTCCCGGCATCGCACAGATGACGTCGACGAGCTATCTGGGAACGACGGCGGTCACGATCCAGTTCGACCTCAATCGCAACATCGACGGCGCCGCCAACGATGTGCAGGCTGCGATCAACGCCGCCAGCGGCCAATTGCCGAAGAACCTTCCCTCGCCCCCGACCTACCGCAAGGTCAACCCGGCGGATTCGCCTATTCTGCTGTTGTCGGCGACGTCAGACACCCTGCCACTCACCACCGTCAGCGATGCCGTCGACGCCCAGCTCGCGCAACAGATCAGCCAGATCTCCGGCGTGGCGCAGGTAACGATCGGCGGCCAGCAAAAGCCGTCGATCCGTGTCCAGGTCGATCCGGCAAAGCTGGTCGCCAAGGGGCTGTCGCTGGAGGATGTGCGTAGCCAGATCGCGATCACGACCGTCGACAGTCCGAAAGGCAACATCGACGGCGCAACGCGCGCCTATACCATCTACGCCAACGACCAGTTGCTGGACTCAAAGGACTGGAACGACGTCATCGTCGCCTATCGCAACGGCGGCCCGTTGCGGATCCGCGATATCGGCCAGGCCGTGACCGGACCGGAAGACGCCAAGCAGGCGGCCTGGGCCAACGGCAAGCGCGGCGTGTTTCTGGTGGTCTTCAAGCAGCCCGGCGCCAACGTTATCGATACCGTGGACAAGATCAAGGCGATGCTGCCGAGGCTGGTGGCCGCGATCCCGCCGGCGATCAAGATCGAGATCATCAGCGATCGCACCCAGACCATTCGCGCAGCGGTCGAGGACGTTCAGTTCACCTTGCTGCTGACCATTGCGCTCGTCGTCATGGTCATCTTCGTATTCCTGCGCAGCTTCTGGGCTACCGTCATTCCAACCGTGACCGTACCGCTGGCGCTGCTCGGCGCCTGCGCCTTGATGTGGGTGTTCGGTTATACCCTCGATAACCTGTCGTTGATGGCTCTGACCATCGCCGTCGGTTTCGTCGTCGACGACGCCATCGTGATGCTGGAAAACATCACGCGTTACATCGAGGAAGGCGAGAAGCCGCTTGCCGCTGCATTCAAGGGCGCCAGTGAAATCGGTTTCACGATCGTGTCGATCAGTATTTCGCTGGTGGCCGTGCTGATTCCGCTGCTGCTGATGGGCGGCATCATCGGACGCCTGTTCCGCGAATTCGCGGTGACGCTGGCGATGACGATCTTCGTATCGATGGTGGTGTCGCTGACGCTGACGCCGATGATGGCATCCCGCTTCCTGCGGGCGCACGGCGAAACCCAACACGGCCGGTTCTATCAATGGAGCGAGCGTGCTTTCGACGCCATGCTGCACGGCTACGAGCGGGGCCTTGACCTCGCCTTGCGCTGGCGACTGGCGACGCTCGCCATTTTCTTTGCGACGCTGGGCTTGTCGGTTTATCTGTTCGTCATCATTCCCAAAGGCTTCTTTCCCCAGCAGGACGTAGGCCTGATCACCGCCACGTCGGAGGCCGGTCAGGACATTTCCTTCGCCGCCATGAAGCAGCGGCAGGAAGAACTCGGCAAGATCGTCATGGCCGACCCTGACGTCGCCAGCGTGGCAATGGCGATCGGCGGCAGCGGCAGGGCCGGCAACAACGGCAACCTGTTCATCACGCTGAAACCGCGCAATGAACGTAAAGCGTCCGCCCAGCAGATCATCTCGCGCCTGCGTCCCAAGCTCGACAAGGTCGAGGGCGCCCGCCTGTTCATGCAGGCGGCGCAAGACGTCCGGCTCGGTGGCCGGCCGACGCGGACACAGTTCGAGTTCACGCTGCAGGATGCCAATCTTGCCGAATTGAACGAATGGGCACCGAAAATTCTGGGCAAGATGCAGACTCTGCCGGAATTGCGCGACGTCGCGACCGACCAGCAAACCCAGGGCACGACGCTCGAATTGAAGATCAATCGCGATACCGCGGCGCGCTATGGTATCCAGCCGCAGGTCATTGACGACACCCTTTACGACGCGTTCGGCCAGCGCCAGGTCACCCAGTATTTCACCCAGCTCAACAGCTATCACGTGATCCTGGAAATCCTGCCGGAGCTGCAGGGCAACCTCGACACGCTCAACAAGATCTATATCAAATCGCCGACGACAGGCGATCAGGTGCCACTGTCGACATTCGCGAGCTGGACCAGCGTGCCGGTGCGTTCGCTCTCGATCAGCCACCAGGGTCAGTTCCCGGCCATCACGATCAGCTTCAATCTCGCGCAGGGCGTAGCCCTCGGGCAGGCGACCGACGCCGTGCAAAAAGCGATGGTCGAGCTCGGCGCCCCGGCCACGCTCAATTCGAGCTTCCAGGGCACGGCACAGGCGTTCCAGCAATCGCTCGGCACCATACCGCTGCTGATCATGGCAGCACTTGTCGTCGTGTACCTGATCCTCGGCATTCTCTACGAGAGCTACATCCACCCGCTTACGATTCTGTCGACGCTGCCCTCGGCCGGTGTCGGCGCGCTCGCGATTCTGATGTTGTTCGGATACGACTTCAGCCTGATCGCCTTGATCGGCATCATCCTTCTGATCGGCATCGTCAAGAAGAACGGCATCATGATGGTCGATTTCGCGATTTCGGCCGAACGCGACGAGCATCTGTCCCCGGAGCAATCGATCCGAAAGGCCGCGCTGCTGCGGTTTCGTCCGATCATGATGACGACGATGGCAGCGATGCTCGGCGGCGTGCCGCTGATGCTGGGCACCGGCACCGGATCGGAAATCCGCCAGCCGCTCGGTTACGCGATGGTCGGCGGCCTGATCGTCAGCCAGGCACTGACGCTGTTCACGACGCCGGTGGTGTATCTCTATCTCGACCGGCTCTCGAACGCATTTTCCGGTCTAGGTCGATCGGAGGATGCCGATCACGAACGGCCCGCGAGTGAGCGAGGCTCGATCAAGCAAGCCGCCGAGTGACTTGACTTTCAGCCCGCTCCGGCACATCCGAAGGCGTATTCATCTCGGAGCGTGATCAGTGAAAATTTCCATAAAGCTTGCAGTCGTGGCTATCGTCGCCTTCGGATCGACCGGGCTCGGCCACGCCCAGCAGGCAACCAAATCCAAAAGCGCGCCGCCTCCGGCCGAAACCCCGTCCGCTAACGCTCCGCCGCCGCCCGGCTGGGCCGCACGATGCACCAGCGCGAGCCGCAATGCGCCGCCCGAATGCGCGATGGAGCAGACCGCCGTCCTCACCAAGACCGGACAACTGATCGTGCTCGTCAACATTCGCGTGCCCAACGACACCCGTACGCCGGTCGCCCTGGTGCAATTGCCGCTCGGACTTAATCTGCCAGGTGGCGCCAAATTCCAGATCGATGACGGCAAGCCAACCGACCTGCAGATCCAGACCTGCGAGGCTCGGGGCTGCTATGCCGGGACACCGATCGCGCCCGAGCTGCTGGCCGTTTTGAAATCGGGAAAGCAGTTGAAGGTATCGTTCCAGAATCTCGGCAAGGAAACGATCACCATTCCAATGCCGCTGACCGATTTCGCCGCCGCTTACGACAAGATAAAATAGCTTTCCTGCCGCGCTGGTCAACGCCATCCTGAACGATCCCGGGCCGCTATCCCTTCACGACCGTGAGATGGAAGTCCGATTAAGCAGCTGCCTGTTGCAGCTGCTCGAGGCCGAGATGAAGGCAACGTCGTCCAAGGCCTCCGTTCGCAATTCCGTCAGCCGCAGGAAATGGCCGGCATCAGTGATGGTGATGCTGCATCGGTGCGGCCTGACCGCCATAGCCGCGCAACTCGGCATAGCGCTGCATCTGGCCGGAGCTCAGAAGCGCAGCCGTCGACAGATGATATTTGAGATGGGTTTCGCGAAGAGCGCCTTGCGTCGCGGCGACCGCCGCGGTTGACGCCTTCAGACTTTCCGGCGTCACGGTGTGGCTGGCGAATTGCGTGTCCAGATCGGCTTCCTGTTCGATCAATTTGGAGCCCAGCGGTACGGCTTCGGCCTTCATGGAATCGAACAGCCGCTGAATGGCGGCGCGCTGATCCGTCGACAGGTTAAGTTTGTCAGCCAGTTCCAGGAGATGGGACGGCCCGGGGTAACCGTTCAATTCGGCGGCGAGCGCCAGCCCCATGCCGCGACCGGCGCCAAGGTCCGCCACCTGCTGTTCGGACAATGCCTTGATCGGTCGCGCCTGCATTCCGGCGTAAGGCGTCTGGGCGTTGGCTGCCGCGGCAGATGTCAGAAGTAAAGCGGCGCTAATCCATCGTCGCATGTTCTCGCTCCGTTTGTTTACTTTGCCTCAGGTCTATCCTTCGCAATTTTCCCTGGCTCCTTCCAGGGCGCCGTCCCGGTTTGTCACGCATGATACCGCCAAACGGGCCGCGCCAATATCAGCCGGTGCCGAGATAGGCGCGCTGCACCTGCGGATCGTTGGCGAGTTCTGCCGCGGTGCCGGTCAGAACGCTCTTGCCGACCTGCAGCACGGTGGCGAAATCCGAAACCTCGAGCGCGAGCTCAATGGATTGCTCCGCGAGCAGGATGGTCAGCCCTTCCCGGTGCAGCCGGCCGAAGGTCTCGTACATCGATTCGACCACCGCAGGCGCCAGGCCGAGCGACGGCTCATCGAGCATCAGCAGTTTGGGATCGCTCATCAGGGCACGGCCGACCGCCAGCATCTGCCGCTCGCCGCCGGACATGGTGCCCGCCCGCTGGCTGCGCCGCTCCGCCAATTTTGGAAAGATTTCGTAGACCCGATCGAGCAATACCGCGGCGAGCGCCCTGTCGCGCAGCGGCGTGGCGCCCAAAAGCAGATTGTTTTCGACGCTTTGCTGCACGAACAGCCGCCAGCCTTCCGGCGACAGAGCGAGGCCTTTGCGCACGATCGAAAACGCGGTTTGACCGCCGATCTCCTGGCCGCGAAACCCGATCGATCCGGAATGCACCGGGATGAGACCGGCGACGGCGTTGAGCGTGGTGGTCTTGCCGCCGCCATTGGAACCGAGCAGCGCGACGACGCTGCCCTCCGGCACATCTAGTGAAACATCGGATACGCCGATCAGGTCGCCATAGCGAACTTCCAGATGCTCGACCTTGAGCAAAGGCGCGGTCATGTCGCGGGTCCGCCCATCAACTCGATCGGCGTGTGGCCAGCGGCGGCCTTGGCGGCGCGCGTACCGAGATAGGCCGCGATCACGGCCGGGTTGCCCGTGACCTCGCGCGGACTGCCGCGCGCGATCTCCTTGCCCTGGTGAAACACCACCACCCGCGTCGCCAGCGACATGATGACTTCCATGATGTGCTCGACAATGACAAGGGTGATGCCCGAGCGATGGATGTCGCGCACGAGATCGATCGCGAGTTGCACCTCGCGCTGGGTGAGGCCCGCCATCGCTTCATCGAGCAGCAGAACCTTGGGCTCGGTGGCGAGCGCGCGGGCGATCTCCAGCCGCTTGCGGCCGGGCGTGCCGAGCGACCGTGCCGGCGCATCCGCCAGCTTGCTCATGCCGACGCGCTCCAGCACCACGCGGGCGCGGGCTTCGGCTTCCGGACGATGCGATGTCCGCAGAAATGCGCCGATCATCACGTTCTCCAGCACCGACATGCCCTCGAATGTCTGCGGCACCTGGAAGGTGCGCGCGAGGCCGAGATGCGCACGGGCTTCCGGCGTCAAGTTGGTGATGTCGTGGCCCTCGAACAGAACCTTGCCGGAGGTCGACAACAGGTCGCCGGTCAGGCAATTGAACAAAGTGGATTTGCCGGCGCCGTTCGGTCCGATCAGGCCGAGAATATCGCCATGCTCCAGCGTCACCGAAGCCGCGTCGACGGCCTTGAAGCTGCCAAAGGCCTTTGTCACATTGCGGGCTTCAAGGAGCATGGGTTGCTTCCACTGTGACCGTTGTCTCCGGCGCCTTGCGTTGCCGGGCCCATAGCCGGTTGATCAATGTCAAAATGCCGCCGGGCTGAAAGCGCGCGATCAGCACGATGATGGCGCCATACACGACGAAGGTCAGGCCCGCGCCCTTGCCGCCGAGCAGGTTGTTGGAGATTTCCTCCAGCGGCACCAGGATCGCCGCACCGACCAGCGGTCCGAACAGCAGGCCGGCGCCGCCGAGCGCCGCCATGATCAGCATCTTCACGGAAATCAGAATACCAAGTCCCGATTCCGGATCGACGAACCCGAACATCATGGCATAGAGCGCGCCGGCGACGCTGGTCAGCCCCGCGCTCAGCATGAAGGCGTAGAGCTTGGTGCGGCTGGCGGGCGCGCCGAGTGAACGCGCCGCGCGTTCGGAATCCCTGATGGCGCGGAGATAGAATCCCATCCGGCTGTTCGCCATCCACCAGGTGATGCCGAGCGTGATCAGGAGAACCGACAGAAACAGATAGTAGTACGGCAGCGCCGAGGTAAAGGAGAGGTCGAGCACGGTTCGCGGCACGGTCGGTCCGCTGAGGCCCACGGCAGCGCCGAGATAATCGGTGTTGGTAACGATCAGCCTGACGAGTTCGGCCACCGCGATGGTCGCCATGCTGAAATAATGGCCCGACAAGCGCAGCGTCGGCACGCCGATGATGGCTGCGATCAGCACGCTGACGATGACGCCGGCTGGAATTCCGACCAGCGGCGGCAGCGCGAAATGCGAATACGCGGCCATCGAGGCATAGGCGCCGCAGCCGAAGAACACGACGTGTCCCACCGATACCTGGCCGGCGTAGCCGCCGACGATATTCCAGGCCGACGCCGCAATCGCGTAGAGCAGAACGAGCGCGCCCAGCCGCTGCTGAAACGGTGTCGAAAACAACAGCGGATAGGCAATCACCAGTGCGAGCGCCACCGAGGGCCACAGCAAGCGCCGCATCACATCTTGCCCATCAGGTCTTTGCCTATCAAGATTTGCCCATCAAGCCTTGCGGCCGGAACCAGAGAAAACACAGGAACAGCGAATACACCACGATGTCCTTGTAAACCGCGCCGATCCAGTATGCCGACACCGATTCGATGACGCCGATCAGAAGGCCTGCGACCAGGGCGCCCGGCACGCTGCCGAAACCGCCGAGCGACACCGTGACGAAGGCAACGATGCCGAGCGTCTCGCCGACCGTCGGCGCGATATAAAAGAAGGTTGCGATCAGCGCGCCGGCAATCCCGGTAGCGCCCGCGGCAATCGCCCAGGCAATCGCCTGCATGGTGTCGGGGCGGATGCCCATCAACTGCGCCGCGGTGGAATCCTCCGCGACCGCGAGCATCTTGGAGCCGAGCGAGGTGCGCGTCAGCAGCAAATGCAGGCCGAGCGTCACCAGCAAAGCAACCACGCCGGCGAGCAGGCGCGAGGCCTGGATCCGGATGCCGAGCACGTCGAAGGTGCCGCCGACAAGGTTTTCCGGCAGCGTCATGAAGTTGGCGCCAAAACCCCAGAACACGGAATAACGCAGCAGCAGCGCCAGCCCGAAGGTGCCGAGAATTTGCGCCAGCATCGGCCCTTTCATGACGCTGCGGATCAGCCCGAAATAAACGATGATGCCAAGCGTCGCGAGCACCAGTGCCGCAATCGGCGCGCCGAGAAACGGCCCGACGCCGAGCAGCGTCCAGACCACGAACGCCACGTACATGCCGAGCATGACGCGGGTTAAATCTCAGCGATTGCGAACACTACAAGATCGACGAGGGCGGGACTGATGCCCCGCCCTCGATTTGTCACCAGCCCTTGTAGGGCAACATCGGCGCGGTCTTGGCCCTGTCTTTTGGCCAGACCGGAACGTAGTTCTCGCCATCCTGCAGCTGGATCACGAGACCCGATGCGAGGACATTCTGGCCCTTGTCGTCGAACTTGACGCCCTTGTAACCCATGATCAGCTGATCGGGCTTGAGGTCGGTCACCTTCAGCGCCGTCTGAATCTTGTCGGGTTCGGTTGAGCCGGCGCGGTCAATCGCGTCGCAGAGAACGAAGAATCCCTGCATGATGCGCGCGGCGGTATCGTCGAGATCATCGCCGCTCTTCTTCTTGTACATCTCGTTGATCAGGAAGGTCGGAGATCCCGGAGGTCCGATGCTGAAGGACGAGCGGTTGAAGATACCTTGCGCCAGCTTGCCGACCGTCTTGATCAGCGAGGGATCGGAGAAGCCTGCGTTGTCAGCCATCATCAGCGGCGGCTTGTAATCCAGCGCCTGCATGGTCTTGACATACAGTATGGCGTCCGACGTGTAGCTGACCATGATCACCACGTCCGGCTTCTTGTCCTTGAGCTGGAGCACCTGGCTCTGCACGTCGGTGGTGTTGGCGGAGTAGGCAATATCCTGGGCGATGCTGAGGCCGTTTTCCTTGAACACGCTGGTGATGACGCTCGCGACCGACGTGCCGTATTCGGTGTTTTCGTGGACGATCGCGATGTTGTCGGTCTTGGCACCGGCGGCTTTCATGTCCTTGAGAAAGTCGAGATAGATCTTGGCGAAATCCGAAGCCACCGGCGTCACCCGGAAAAACCATTTGAAGCCGCGCTCGGTCAGGCTGGCCGCGACCGATTCACCATTCACATAGGGGATGCCGTATTTTTCGGAGATGGCGCTGGTGGTCAGCGTAATGCCGGATTGATAGGCGCCGTTGAGCGCAACGACCTTCTCTTCCGTGATCAGGCGCAGCGCCTGGTTCTGCCCGACCGCGGGGCTGCCCTGGTTGTCGGCGAATATCGCCTCGACCTTGGCGCCGCCGAGGCCGGCGAGACCGGCATTTTTAGTCAACGGCAAATTGCCGAGTTCGGGATGGGCGTTGTTGATGATGTCGATCGCGGTCTCGATCGCGGCCTTGCCGTGCACGCCGGCGCTGGCGGCGTTGCCGCTCAGCGGATAGATCGCGCCGATCTTGACGGTCTTGTCCTGGGCGGATGCAGTGCCCGTCAGCGCGATAGAAATCGAGGCGGCGCAAATGAGCCCGAGGACATGCTTAAATCTCATGGTGATAATCTCCGAAACGTTTCCCACGCAGTGCCAGCTTTGAGATGAGAATACGCAACGGCGCACCCCGCAACTTGCATTATTTATTGGCCGGTCAGCATGGCATGCCCGGTTCAGAGGGGCAAGGCGCGGCCCCGGCGCGCCGCCAAGCGATCAACCGGCTGATGGCGCCGCCTCGTTACTTGCCCGCTGGATAGGCGAATCGGCTTTGACCCCGACGTAAACGGTATTGCTGGCATTGTGATCCCCTCGCGCATTGTCGAAGGTCACGACATGCGCAGCAGCGCTAGCGAAGGCGTCGGCCATCACCGCGTTGAACGCATCGTCCGGAGGGTCGTTCGACCACAGCGCGAACACGCCGCCGGGATGCAGATGTTCGGCAAGCCGGGCAAGCCCTTGCCGCTGGTACAGCGCCGCGTGGCGCGGATGCAGCAGGTTTGTCGGAGAGTGGTCGATGTCGACCAGCACCGCATCGAAGCGGCGGCGCGGCACGTTGGAATCGAATCCATCCGCTGAATGTGCCATCGCGAAGAAATCGCCGTTGACGAGACGGCAGCGCGGATCAGCCGTCAGTTGTTTGCCGAGCGGAAGCAAACCCTGCTCGTGCCATTCGATGACTTCGGCCAGCGCGTCGACCACGATCAACGATCGCACCGACGAATTCTCGAGCACGGCTAGCGCGGTGTAGCCAAGCCCAAGGCCGCCGACGACGATGTCGAGGTCTGTTCGCGCCAGCGCCGCCAATCCGAGCCGCGCCAGCTCAATCTCGGCCGTCGTGAACTGGCTCGACATCAAAAATTCGTCGCCGAGTTTGATTTCGTAGATGTCGACGCCGGTGGCGAGATGCCTCCGGCGGCGCAGGCTGAGCACGCCCATCGCGGTGGGGCGAAAATCCAGCTCTTCGAAATTGAGGCTCATCCGCTACCTGACCAGTCCCGGGCGCGGCGCAAGCCGCCTCATTAGCGCGTTCACGCGCGTCTTCGACACGCTATGGGCGGCCTGAACACAAAATCGCGAAAACAACCCCATGCAAAGAAAGGATCGGCCCCGGCTCACAGCACGCGTGTTGCGCTTAAAATGGTCCGTCGTCACGTTTCATCCCGCTCCAACAGGTGCGGAACAGCCACGGGCCGATCCAAGGAAGCCTGGCATCGCGCGCTTGCCAAGGGCGGGAGCGAGCGAGTAGAACGGCGCACCAGTTGGCGGCATCGAACGGCCCGCCGCAAGCGATTTATCCGGATAGCCACATAAGCTATTGACTATGCCGGATAATCCATTGGGGAATGGTGTAACGGTAGCACAACGGCTTTCGGGCTAAGCCGTTGAAATCTCTCACCTGGTTTTGCAAACCCCCTCCATTTTGATCCGGCTATATCCGGTCACTTCTGAGACGTTTGCAAAACTCTTCTCGTTGTCCTCGGTGTTGAGCAGATTAGTTGGTCGATGGCGAAGCTGTCATCCTTGGGGTTGACGGTGTTCCCGATTTCAATGTCCTGCACTCGCGCAAGCACGATGACGAAGTCCAGCCGTATGCCTTCGACATCCTGACGCTCGATGGCGAGGATTTGCGCCCCCTCCCCTTGAGCCTGCGCAAGACCAATCTGGCGCGGCTACTCGCGCGACGGCCATTTTCGTGTTCGCCAGGCACGGGTGCCCTTCGGCGGGACCGTGCTCGCGAGCGTGGCGGGCGAGCAGCCGGTCCACAATTCATGCGGATAACCCAACTCCTTCGCCTTCCGGCACGACAGCGATGTCAACAAGACTTTCGCTTCCAGCGTGATCGTCGGCTCGCCGAACGGCCGCTTTGCGCCGCCAGAAGCGGCCGTTCGAGCCAAGTCAGCTTTTGAGGTAGAGTCGAGATGTGGCGCGGTGGCATTAGGTAGAACATATCCGTTGCCGCCCCTTTCGTCTGGCGGTGCCTTAGTGGTTCCACCATCGCTCCGTTTCCACATCCCGCTCATCGGTAGGGTCGAGGACTGGCGCGCCGGCAGGCCGCTCGACCGTG
>WNFO01006973.1_pt1 | contig 19509 bp, 25 predicted proteins | sample 5400251 | NCBI WGS metagenome assembly WNFO01 (sample SAMN13153354, study PRJNA577476) | soil metagenome | isolation source: 100 cm saprolite under Madrone tree | place: USA:California | collected 2016-06-14
CGACCACGACGACACCACTCTGCCTCTCTTTCCCAGCTCCCTTCTCTGTCTCCCCTCAGTCCCTCTCCTTCAAAACAATGGTTTCTGCTGATCTCTTCCACGCATCCGAAGCCGGTGACCTCAACAAGGTAAACCAACTCCTCGCCCAATCTTCACCCCTAGACATCGAAGAAAAAGGTGCGTCCCCTTTTCTATTTTTTTCTCACATCTGTCTCATCGTGCCATCCATCCTGTCCAACATACATCCCCTCTCCCCCTTCTCGTTCCTCCTCAAGACCAGGATGATGTGACTCCCCTCATCGCTGCTGTCAAAAATGGCCACCATGACGTGGTCAAGGCGCTCTTAGGCCATGGTCTGTTACTCGTGCCTACTCCCCACATTTGAAACTTATCAACGCGTTGTCCTCTATTAGGTGCCAATCCCGCCCATGCGTCGACTCAAGGCCTCCCAGAGCAATACACGTCTGACCCTACTATCGTAGAATTGCTGCGCTCGGCTGCTATTCCTAAGGTTAATCCTGACGCCCCTCACCAGGACCCGAGATTCATCCATGATCCTAACGCGGGTCCTCCTAAGGCTTATTACATGCCACATCCCGGCCCGTATGCCTACTATCCCGGCGTCCCAGTCCCTCCCCTTCCAGAGGGTGCCATGCCTTACTATCCCCCACCCCTTGCCCCGCCTGCGTCGTCCCCACCGTCGGGAGACGACCAAAACCCACCCTCAGCTGGCAGCAATGTCTCCAACCTCCCTCCTCCGGAGATTGCTCGCCTCATCCCGTGCAGGTACTTCCCTGCCTGTCGCTACGGAGCCTCTTGCATCTTCGCCCATCCTCAGGGTTCGTATTATCCTCCCATGCCCCCGCCTGCCCAGTATCCCTCTCCCTATGAGCAGCCGCCTTACCCGCCCAACTTTTATCCCGTTCCTGCGCCGCCACCCCAGTTTCAACCCCCGAATGGCGTACCCCCTCCCCACCACCTCTCCCCTGTCTCCCCGCAGCCAGCGATGCAGCAAGTCCCACCACCACCACCCCCGCCGCAATTCGTGAACCAGCGCAACGGTTCGGAGATTGTGCCTCCCTTGCAGATCCCTTTCAACTCTCCACCTGTACCAGGCCCAGGGCCTTTCGGTCCCATGTCCCCTATCTCACCCTCCTACCCTCACCCTGGCCAACTTCCTGTCCCACTTTCTGTACCTCCACCGTCTGCGCACCCATCGACAGGGCCACAGTCATCTTCTGTGCCTTACCCACAATCTGCGCCTCCGAATCTCCCGCACCAACGCTTTCCCGCGTCGTCTGAACAAAATGGTCCACAAAAGCCGCTTCCACAAGAGGGCTTCGGCCAGCGTAGTGATCGTCGCACAAGCGGCGGTCCAGGTTTTCGCCGTCCATCATTTGGTGGCAGCCGCAAGCCGCCGTGCTTGCTAACCTGTTTGCCTCGTTGCCTGCAGGGATGACTGCCGCTTCCCTCACATTATGGCAGACGGACACGTAATGGGACGGGGCCGTTTCCGCTCTCCTCCCCAAAACCCGATAAATGGCAATAGCCAAGCGAATCTCGAGGAGAAATTGGCCAATCTTTCGATCACCGAGGTAAGCCAATTCATGACACTTCCCTCTTGCCCGTGCGCACTTCCACGTGACACCGTCTCATCTCGTTCGTTTTCATGTGCTTGTAGAACGGCAATCACGCGCCTCGCCAGGGAAGCAGTGGTAGTACGACGCCTTCTGAGCGTGGCCCGCGTGGTGCGAATGGTGCGCACGTACGTCCCTCCAAGCCAACACCCGCCCCGCAGAAGCAGCGTGTGCCCAATGCAGATGAATTCCCTGTCCTTGGTGGCTCGTCCACCCCACCCCAAGCCAACGGGTACAACACCCATACAGGCCCGACAGCTGCGCAGGTGTTACAGGCTCCTGCTGCTCGCAAGGAATCGTCAAAGTCGGACACTTCGGTGACTGAAGGGCAGGAACAGTTTCGACCAATTGCGATTGCGGGTCAGGTACGTGTTTTCTTCACTTCGAGGCTCCGTGCGTGACACGCCGACAATAAACGTGGTATTTTAATCGCAGACCATCAAGGCCGCCTCTCAGGACACTACCCCATCGACTCAGGCTTCGGTATCTGCACTTCCTCACAAACTCTCTGTATCCTTTGCCGCTGTCGCCAACGGCACAACTGACACCTCGAAGGAGGTGTCAGTCTCGGCATAGATCTTGGCATAACGATCACATCCATCCCTCATGCTCCCCTCGCACGCATAGACTCATGTCCGCGATTCTTCTCACGTTCCCTCGTCTGTTCATTCAACTTCCTGATCGCAACTCGGGCTTCATCATGTCTATATGTTTCACTATCTGTCCATCCGTCAGTTTGCTCCTGCTCCTTTTAGTATTTAATTATTGCTCGTCCCGGAACGACGGGGCAACCCATATCGTCTCCATGTCTCACGCCCTACTTTGCACTCGTCTGATTCTGTCTTCTCGTCATCTCCATTTCTTTTATTTGCTTGCTGCTGCCCTGTTGCACATTTACGACCATCTCTTTTTTTGGGGCTCGTATGTGCGCTTTCCATTTGGTCTCACTTTGGCCTTTGCTTTTTGTCTTTCTCTCTCACTTGATCATGGTACATATAAACACAAACCGTCATGACATTACATTTGCTTTCTTTGCCCATTTTTTTCCCCTCTTTATGTTGCTTTTGTCTTTATTGACCCTTGCGGTGCCGCAAGAAGGGGGTCATTGTACACTCACTGTCATCGTTTGACCCAGATTTCCGATCTTCGATGGTGCAATACAATATTGTGATCTTGGGGGGACCGTTGGTCACCCATGTTAATGTTGTATTCTCTGTGTGGGAAGTAACAAGGAAATCGAGAGATGCATGTGGTACGAGTGTTATTCATGCAGGGATCGGTACCGCCGTGTTTCTCCCTAGTGACAACAAGAGTCGAAAAGGGTTTTCCGTTTGTGTTGGAGAAGCGACGGGAAGATTGCTAAGGCGCAGCAACACCGAGGCGAGGCCCCGATCATGACAGGCGCCGCCAGTCTGAGGTCTGTGCAATAATGAGGAATCCATCGAAGAATGCAGCATTGAGCAGGCGAGGCTTGTTACTGTAAAGGGCAAGATAAAGATCGCATTCGTGAGATAGTCAGCCAATCTACAGTATGTCGTTGCCATTGTTTCAAGTCAGAATCAGCTGATTGCTAACTCTTCACAGAACCCCCTTCTTGTGTATCAGTTGGATCCGATATGTTACGCAACCGCTCATATCATATGGGCGGTTGTGTCGCTCGGCGGGGCGATGATCCTAATATTTCCTATACACCTTCCTTCGGAATGGAAGCCCTTGTTTCTGTGGAGTGCAATATGTAGCGCACGGCCTTAGTGAAAGGGCTGCAGAGGTGCGCAAGTTGAGTGTTGGCTGAACAAAGCCCAGCTGAATGTGGGGTGTGACACCGCGTGTCACGCCTTATCGATCTTCCATTGCCAGTGTGTGCATCAAGGCGGCTGTCGCGTGTATGTTCGAGCTCTTTATCTGCTTTTGGACGGTCTGTACGGGGCAACTGTGACGGGAGACTAACGAGATGAGGCAAGCCGGCGGGCACTATACGATACTAGGCTAGTACGCCACCAACCTAAATCCAAGACTCAAAATCCATCTCCCCGGAACTGGCGCTGCGCTGCGGGACTGTTTTTGACCAGACCAGGTCAACGTGCTCAAAAGGCTGTCCATCGTGCGAACTTTCCAAGTTGTCATTGTACGATGTGAAAGTCTGAAGGGAGCGCCAGCTGCGCAAGCATGGTTGAGTTGGCGCGGCAGTGTTTGACGCTGTGGAGCACCGCGTTTTGTGAAGTGTTATATATGCTGGCCAGGTTTCGTTGCCGTTTGTTCGTTGCTTTCGGTCATGATGACTCCAAATACACCTAACTCATCGCTCAGTTTAGCCCATCAGTCTCAAGGATTGCCTTACACGGTGAGCCCAGTCGCTGGTTTGCGAACTGAAGATATGATTGACTGTCGCTGTCACCGTTTCTTCAGAATGGAGACGCGCCGCAGCCTTCAGACCCAAATGATGGCCGGGGCGTGCTGGAAAATTCACGCGATAATTCCCGTTACACCAGGTAATTTACCGTCGCTCTCCCCGCTCAGAGAGACATCTGGAATTCATGCCATATCCCAGTGTCACCATTTCTGTCCCAAACGAGATTCAGTACATGACCGAGGTCATCAAGTCAATCCTAGGCCAGTTGGATCCAGTGGAACGACTTTACCTCAGGCTTATTATCACTGTGGTGTAAGCAAATGGAAAACCTGTTCGCATTATGGACTGACCCCCGCTGCCCAGGCGTGTCGAAACAGCGTTCCTAAAATCCATTGGCCAATCCAACAAGGAGGTGCTCCGCGCCATCCTTCTTACGGGTTTTTTCGGATTTGCGTTGCATGTCTGGTCGAAACTCAAGCGCTTGCAGTGCAAGCTCGACGATGTAGTTGGGAAGGTTGATATTCTTCAGAAGTCCATCAAGGTAATCGTGGTCTTTTTGCGCGTGTTCGAATCGGTGGTTGATTGGCTACTTTAGTCCCTCGAATCAACTGCTACTCCTCACCCTCCCGTTGAACATGTTACGAAACCCGCTGGAACCCATGACTCCACCTTTTTGACAAGAGATGATCCTACCTTGAAATCAGTTGACCTTGGGCCTGAAAGCCTCGATGAACACCTTGCTATATCAGGGCATGTCAATCCCTCCGCAGTTGCCGTGAACTGCGCCTCTCCCGTACCACCAACATTTCCAGGTTCTTATAATGGTGGCGGTGTCACACTAGAGGGCATGGACGATGCAGTCATATCCGACTTTGGCACGGATCCTGTCAAAGCCCCTTTAGTCATCGAGAACTTGCCCTCACCCGTACCAACAACCCCATCGTGGCCTGATCGTGGTGTGACTGTCACACTCGAAGGCATGGGCGACAACATAATCGGGCTGTCCGACGTTGGCTTGGCAAGCAGTTCCGCAGAACGGCCGAGACCAACACCAGAACTTGCATTCAGTCATTGGTTACCTACTCTACGTGAGATCAAGCAACGCATAGAGCAATTCACTGAAGGCAGGTTTGAGAGGACCTTTCACCTGGATCAGGTACGTGTCCTCCTTTGGAGTCCAGAGAAGGCGTCTTACGCGTTCTGTCTTACATTGCCCAGAGCGAGCCATCCAATCGTGTTCAGCTTCGTCGCTGTGCTGTGCTCCTCCTCATGACCAGCGCTTCCTTCTCCCCTGCCGACTTTACATCTCCTGTCGGCTTTTTAGGCCCTTCAGAATCTACACCCTACTACCCTACTGGGGATCTCCAAGATCGAACTATCGCATTTACTATTGCAATGGAATGTTTGGATCACCTGGAGGTCCACCTCCACGGAAACGACGTTATCAGGATCACCACCACGCTTTTTGATCTCACCCAGGCACTCAGCGACCTGGGTCTGCACAAATACGCGTTGGATACATCCGGTTTCGCTTTGGACACACTCGAACATCCGTACGTTGCGACACCCGAGGATTTCCGACATCGTGTCGCTTCGGTTTTGTCCGTGCGGGCAAGCATTTTGTGCAACTTGAAGCAAAACGACGAGGCTGTAGACGCAGCCCATAGGGCTATAGCCCTTTTTAGGGAGCACCGGGATTCTCAAACAACCCCCGTACCTGAATTGACATTCGCTTCTCTCAACTATGCTGTACTTCTCAACTCCATTGGCCTCAAAGACGAATGTGCTGCAGTGGTATTCGAACTCCTGGGCGAGGTGGATGAATCACAGCCGGATATGAAGGATGTTTCTGCGCTCTGCAATCTCTGCCTCTCGAATATGCGCTTTGACGCTGAGGATGGCATGGACTTGTCCACAACTGAGGAGACGATTGAGCTGACCCGCACGTCGTCGGATGCGATCTCCCAGATGGCCCTGGCAGGTGCACTCCTCAATAAATCGAAGATACTTTCATCGAAAGGACAGAACGGGACTGCAATCTCCTTCAGCGCCGAAGCTGTGACTCTTCTTCGCGGCATGAGCGCCACGCGCCCGGTTTTCTCCCTCTTCCTTGCGCATGCCGTCGACAATCATGCTCGTATTCACTTGGAGGCAAACTACAAACGCGAGTCGCACTCCATTAGACACGATGCGGTTGAACTCTGGCAGAGACTTAAAGTCTCTGCCCCTGATCCATTTGCGCGGCCATTGGCATGGTCCCTTTTCGAACTTTCGAAGTTCCGTCACGAAGGCGGTGAGCGGAATGTGCTCCGTGAAGAACTCCGAATCGCGGAAAGCGCCGTCGATGCATTCCGTGGAGTGGTACCACTAGATGTTCCTGGCCTCGCGGATGCACTTTATCTGTTCGCGGTGAGAATGCTTGAACAGGACAAGAACCGTGAGGCCGCCACATACGCCGAAGAGTCGGTTCAGTATTTCAGGGAAGCGTCTGCGGAGGACCCGAAGTACACGTTGGACCTTATCTTCTCTCTCTCACTTGCGTCATCTTGCCTCGCATACACGGAACGGGACGAGGACGCGTTTGAGTACGCGAAGCAAGCTGTTGAAGTACAACATGGGCGAAAGGGTGTAGAGGAAAAACAATACGATGCGCATCTCCGTCTGCTGCTAATGGATGTTGTAACCCGATCCATGGAGATGGACAAGGTGCATGAGGCTCTCCCTTGGTTGCAAGAGTTAAAAGCCCTTGACCCGTCAATAGTAGGTAAGAACAAGTTTTCCCATCTTGATCGTTGAATGGGGTGAGTTAACTGCAGACTGATAGAAAAATCTTGGAATCCTCTGCTGCGCCGAAGTGGAATGTCTCAAGATAATGGGGAAGAATTCAGGAAGCAGACGACCTATTGGATGAACCCAAACAATGATGCGCAAAGACCGAATGACAGTTCCGCTTCCTCAACGCCAGTGGCAAGCAGTTCGTCGCTAAAGGTTGACAAGGGCAAAGGGAAAGAACTCGCTCCCTCACCTGAGGCACGAAGCTTCATCACACAAGATGTCAAAGGCAAAGCGAAGGAACTCAACCCCATGGTTGACCTGTGGATCCCCGGACATTCACCACCGGCCGACGAGGAGATATTCAGCCCGGGAGCCGCGACTCAGCGTACGTCTGCAGACATCAGAAACATGATGGGTCCTCTACAGGAAGGCATCGTTCATGGCGGTTCAGGTAGCAATGACCACTTTAATGGCATGCTCGGTAGTCGCACTTTGGGCGGCTTAGGGACTTCTGGCTCAGGAATGGGCGGGCTGGGCATAAGTGGTGGCATGGATAACCTTGGCTTGAGTGGCCACCCTGAGAGTATTCGCTCTTTGCGAGACATGGTCGGTTTGGGCGGCAGCGGCCTCACGGAGAGTCTCTTGGGAATCTTGGGCAGGCCCAGTCCTGATTCGGTCAAGCAAGGAAATGGATACGGCGCTGGTAGCCATAATAATGAAGACAGGAAGAATGGAGGCAGCGGTGCCCAAGGTGGAGCCAGCTCGCAGCCGTCCTCCACCACCCGTACGGGCACCTGGAGTGGGATGGGGATACAGAGCAGGCTGGGCGATGAGGGGGTTTGATGCTTGTCATGCCCTGTTTCTTTCGTGTCACCTTCGTCCTCTCTGTCCCATACGTATACTTTTGTAGGATTCTTGCATCGTCACGTACTACCCCTATTAGCACACTGATTATGGACCCAATCATTCTATCTGGCGTCACAGTAGATTTCAGTGAGACTGGCTTATGAACGATATAATGAGAGGGTAGGGTGATGGGTGTAGATGGAGGCGGAGGTTGACTTGTTTGGCGGTGTAGAAATTGAGAGAACTGGAAATCAAGCACTAGCAGTTTGAGCCTGGTCATCACAGACAGGCAAGCCGCCATCGTGTGGGGTCTGGTAGGCGGATTATGGTGTATTTGAACTCGACCAAAGATGAACCACTAATTGGTCTTCTGGTACAGTAGCAACTGTCCGAGTCACGGTCATACCCGCTCTGCATAAATGCGTATCTATTCGATGTCCTCGTTCTCTGATGTGTCCTCCAGAGTCTAGACATTTTGAACTAATCATTGTGTATAAACTATAATCCGTCAGCCCAGTATTTCAACACTGGCAAGGAGCGGTGTTGGAGCTGGAAACTGGGGTAGTGATACAGCAGCGTCGTCCAGTTGTTATAATGATGTATTGCCAATGTGGTCGGCAAAGGCCGCATACCGCGGAATGTCTCACGCAGGATTGTTGGATTGTTGTTTCTGGTGACTGCGCTACGCAGCGTTGACTGCGGTGAAACATTCCTTAAAGGCTGCATACTTGACTGAATCCATCAGCAGAGCCCTTGTGTAAAGAGCCATGATCCCAACAACCGACCTCAGGGAGGTTATCTTCATCAACCACCCAAACCTCATATTTCCCTCCATCGCAACAGTATCGGCCTTCTTTGCTCTCTCCCCTACTCCATCATTCATTCCCTTGACGGTTCTCGTCGCGACTGTATTGGTCTACACTCGCATCGTTTTCCCTCGCCCTCATGCAGCCAGAGTCATTTTTGGGGCAATCGTTTGCACTTCGCTCGCCTCGACCCTTTCTCATCTCATCCCATCAATCCACGCACTTTCTTCAACTGCCTCTTCCATTTTTTCGCTGTGGCTAATATCTTCTCTTTCATCCACCTTAGCATTCAGTGCTGTCATTATATCAGACCGCCTCAGCCTCCGCCTCAACAACCCTTTGACCAAGCTCACTCTCTTCCCTACTTTTTGGGCCACCGTCTGGCAAACCATCTCCCATACAAGCCCCGTTGGCCACCTTGTGACATGGAGTCCAGTTACGGGTATTGCAAGCTATGAGTGGATGAGACCATTTTTCGGGTCATGGGGAATAAACTGGCTTGTTGGTGGGTGGGCAATAATAATCGCAGAAGTTGTTGGTGCTTGGTTCATTGGGCCTGGAGACGAGCCCGAACCTCATGGGCCCCTTATCCCAAGCCTTGTTTCCAACGGCGAACCTCAACCAAGAAGGCCTACTTCCTCCCCGGGTCCCCGTCGTACACTTTTTCTCGCCACAGTCCTTCTTGTTCTAACCAGTCCACCCTTTTTTTCACCGGCCATCCCTCTTTTACCATGGTCGACTTCCTCTACCCCGCTCCCTGTCGGCTGCGTCCTCCCCCATCCGCCTTCACATGGTGATGAAAGTACCTCCTTGGACAGGTTTATCGCGGAATCCAGACAACATAACGGCGCCCGTATCCTCCTCTGGCCTGAGGGTGCACTGAGGTTTGAAACTATTGCCCAACGGGAGGAAGCTATCAACAGGGTGCGAAAAGAGATCAGTGGTCCGCTTGTTGGCGTCACCTTCACAGAACCAGTGCCTGCCAGTGCTGGATGGGAACACTCCCGCGACGGCAAGTGGCGCAACGGTCTAGTATTAGTTGGGCCAGATGGGCCTGTTGCAGAGTACTACAAACGTAATCTGGTTCCAAGTACGTGTCCAAGTATAGGAATTGCTCTGGCACTCACCATTGCCTTTACAGTTCTGAAACTGAAAACGATCCCGAAATCTATGAGCTTGAACTTCACGGATCGAATAAGAATAGGAAATGGACCCCAGTCCCCCCATACGAGCGCACCATTCCCCTTTCAGCAGCCATTTGTCTGGATTTCGCGAGCCCGACCATATTTACTCCATTGGGCTCCCGCCCCGCACTCATTCTAGCACCTGCACAGACTTGGCATCACGATGTCAGTATGGCAATGTGGGAGCAGGCCAGGGCCCGTGCCGAAGAAGCGGGAAGTATGGTACTGTTCTGTGACGGTGGTGCCCAAGGTGCGAGTGGGGTCGCTGGCCGTGGCAGGCGAGAGCCTGTCCAATTCGGATCTGGGTCTTGGACACTTACTATCGGCGTTCCATGGCCATTCAATCAGCATCGTACGTTATACATGTGGGGAGGGGAGTATTTACCAGTTGGTTTCGTGTGGCTGCTCGTGGGTGGTAGCTGGGCTGTCGAGGTTCTTATCCTGCACGGGCTGCACGGGTCTCTTCATGGCATCCGTGGGGCCGGGACCATCCCATTTGCCCGCTTGGGAGAAGCATTTGGTAGAGCAAGGGGATTTTTCCGACGCTCCACGCCTGTCCCTCGAGGGGAACAGCAGCCCTTATTGATGTAAAAAAAACACCTCTTGCCGTTGTCAATTCTTCTCTGTCATCTACCTTGCTTTCTTGTTTCGCGGTTTTTCTGTTTTTCCGATAGGGCATGTCTTACGTACTGTATCAGCACTAGCAAAATTCAAAAGTGTATTTCAATTTAGTAGGTTCTATTGACTGGGATTCCAACTCGGCTTGTAGGCATCGATGCTCGCCATTTCGACGGAGTGGATTGTTGATTCATTCTCTCTGGTTCACCAGACCCTTGCATAGACAGATGTTTTTGTGCTCATTAATAGCACCCCGGCCATTCAGATGCGATCATCGGTTACAGCAATTCAACGCGACGTCGCCGTTTGACAGCTGAGTCCATAGTTTAAGTAACATCTTTGCCGATGTACGACGTCCTCAGCCCACCTGTCCCTGGAACTCGCCCATGATTTGGTTTACACCGTTCGGGCCAAACTCTCGCTCTCAACCATGGCTTCGTTGTGATCGGTCTCCGTCGAAACATGATCCTTATAAACGTGCGCCCTGGTACATCGTACATCTAGCGTTCCCCGTCCAAAATCCCTCCTTACACTGCGGTCTTCATTCTCCCGTCCTCTGGATAATATGTCGACGGCAAAGGGTGTCGCACTCGTAACTGGCGCCGGTCAAGGAATTGGCCGCGCAATCGCTCTCCGTCTCGCCGTGGATGGCTACGATATCGCGCTCAATGACGTCCTTGCTAACGAGGCCGCTCTTGGAATTGCAGCAGAAGAAGTTGCTTCTTATGGGCACCGTGTACATTGCGTCTTGGCCGACGTGAGCATCGAAAAACAGGTCGAGACCATGGTCTCAGACGTAGTACGCACGCTCGGCGGACTCGATGTTGTATGTGCAGCCCTGACATGAGAAAACACGACTCACTGAGATACCGTGACGATGCTTGCTTTCACAGATGGTCGCCAATGCTGGTATCCTGTTAGTGAAGAGTTTTGTCGAGAGTCCGTTTTGCATCCTAGTCAACTGGCGTGCATTGGCTAACTCGGACCCCTATTAGCTACCGCGGAAGACCTAGATCGCGTCATTGATGTCAACCTTCGAGGCACCTTCCTTTGCTACAAATACGCAGCTTTGCAAATGATTGCGCAAGGCCGTGGCGGGCGCATCATCGGTAAAAGCCACCCATTCTCTTCCCTCTTATGCATAGCTCACTGGCTTTTTACTCGGCCCGTTTCATACAGGCGCGTGCTCTAGCAGAGGCAAACAGGGACTTGCATCTATGAGCGCTTATTCTGCAAGCAAATTCGGCGTCCGAGCATTGACTCAGTGCGCTGGTGCGTGACGTCTGATCCTCCCACTTCCCCCGACTCCGCCGCTGTTCGTATGCTGATGTGTTTCGGGTCAAAACTCAGCTTTGGAATTTGGTGCGCATGGCATTACCGTCAATGCTTATGCTCCTGGAGCTGTCAAGACTCCATTGTGTACGCTTCGCCATTGTTCGTTATCCTCAAATGACATATTTCTGATAACTATCAGTGGATGGCTTCGGGGCCACTCTTGGTGTTCCCATGCAAGCACTCGAGGATCAGGTACGCATGATCCCATTCCACTTCCGACGGGTGATTTTACAATACGAATGTTTGGATAGTTCTCAAAGGGTGCTGCAGTCGGTTATATCGGGTTGCCCACCGATATTGCGGCGCTAGTCTCCTTCCTCGCCACCAAGGAATCCCATCTTATTACCGGCCAGTCAGTGAGTATCTCTGCACTTCACCGTTGGCTGCGTTGGCCTGACGAGAGAAACGTATAGATCACCATAGACGGAGGTCGCTACTTTGATTAAAAATACTGCAGCTTTATGACAGAGTCATTACGAACAATGGAGGGGCAGGACTAGCTGTCTACATCAATGTGCACTTAAACAATCTTACCATTTGTTAGTTCCGGTTCCAGATTCAGATTACCGCCCCACATCGAGGCCTGTAATACGATATCCTGTGGCGAGACTTGCTTGAGCTAGGCATCTGTCACCTTGTCATCACTTGCGAAGGAGGCGTGGCATCAGAACTGATTACCACCCGTGAACACTTGTGTACTCTACTGTTAGAATCTCCGAGGGTCAATGGCGTTCGGCAAGTTGACAGTCAACAACCCACGTTATTTGCCTCAAATCGATACCAGACCAAGATGCCTCAAACGATACAGTAACATAAAAAAGCAAGGTATGCTCTTCAGCTTGCACAAATACGGTGTACAGCATCGTCCGCACAACCTACAGACTACGATGCGCCGTTTGGGTCACCCTCGCATACTACTCCAGCAAGCGAATAGACGCAGCTTTGCAAATGATTGCGCAAGGCCGTGGTGGACGCATCATCGGTACAATGTCACCCGTTTATGACTAACCACTTCCTGGCCCGTTTCCATGCAGGCGGGTGCTCTGGCACGGGCAAACAAGCATCTGCATCTTTGAGTACCTATTCTGCAGGCAAATTTGGCATCCGAGCATTGACTCAGTGCGCTGGTGCGTCCCACCTCATCCTCCTCCTTTTTTTTCTCGGCTCCGGTTCTGTTTGGATGCTGAAATGTTTCGGGTCAAAACTCAACTCTGGAGTTTGGCGCACACGGCATTACTGTCAACGCTTATGCTCCTGGACCTGTCAAGACTCCGGTGTGTATGCTTTGTCGTTATGCGCCCCCCAATGACATATTTCTGATACCTATCAGGGGATAGCCTCGAGGCCACGTTTGGTACTCCCATAGGAGTAATCGAGGACCAGGTACGCATATTCCTACTCCACTTGCCAGCCGACATTGCGGCACTAGTCTCCTTCCTCGCTTCTAAAGAATCCCATTTTATTACCGGCCAGTCAGTGAGTATCTCGGTTCTCACCCATCGGCTCCCTGTCTGACAGGAGTGACATACAGATCAGCATAGACGGAGGTCGGTACTTCGATTGAAGATGCTGCAGTGCTCAGCATTGTCCACATAATATTTAGGACTACGATGCACCGTTTGGAACACCCTCACATACAAGTAAGTAGTTAAAAACCCCTGCTCAACGTATATATCACTTCAGGAGGACTTGGCTCCTAGCCAGTTTTTACGGCGAAAACCATAGATACGGAATATCACTGTGCCAAGGAGCATAATTCAGCCGTATAAGCTCGACCATGACTCCGTGACATACAATGAAGGCCTTGCGGTGCGTGCCCCTTCTCTGGCCGAGCCAATCGCTGCCAGGTCGGCAAGGGCATGCTCTGGAGGATATCTGGGCAGACAGGAGAACCGAACAGGTCCGCTAGCGATATGTTGGGAACCATGTTGGAAGTGGGCGAATATGGGATTCTATACGTGACTGTGATGGCATCTTTGGCCTTGACCCAAGCAATTGCGCCGAGCCCCTGCGCGAGCTCATTTATAGGCCCATTTACGTGACAGCCAGGGCTGGCGTGTGATCGGACTGTTGTAATTTGTCCATATGAGCAGTGAGACTAGGCCAGCGAATGCGAAAATGGGGGCCAGGATCGGTGGGACGTACATCAAAGCAGAGTAAAGTCTTGGAGACGATGCCGTGGGCTATTATTTACTACGGAAGTGAAGCCTGACGTACGTACACGCGGGATGCAGGAGGATATAGAAGTGGAAGTGAGAGTTCAGTCTACTAGATGATCGGGGCGCGAGTGAGGTTTATCTTGCACTGCAGATGCCAACAAGACTGCAAACTTATCAATAATACTGAAGTCGCCGATGTCCATGCTCCTGGAGGTACCATATTTGTTTTCATTATCCTTGGACTTGACAAACCGGGACAGCAAATGGTACGGTGTACTAGCGCCCGCCGTCTCTCCGAGTCCTGGGCCATCGGCTTACTCAGCGTGAGCGAGTAGGTCCCACCTGCTCGCTTTCAGTGGCTTCCATCTTAGTCCAAGCAGACGCCATATCCGGGCTCAGGCTGCTGCGCGAGGTGCGGGTAGTGGGGGCAGCACTGGATAGTGTATCGGCACTGCCACAAATTCGAAAGAGAATTCAATCTACTAGTTATTGTTGTTCCATACTAGGATTCCAACCCGGTTCATAGGAGTGACTTTCGCCATTTGGGCAGCCATCGTGAACCTCATGGACCTCATCCTTATCCGTGTCTGACAGAGTGGCATGTTGATACATTCTTTATACGTACGCAATAGTGATACCCGGGCCAACACCCTGTCATTCAGACTCCTTGTTAAGAGCAGCGATGGACAGCTGGTTCGGGTAGTATTCAACCACATGATCAACATACACACTTTGTCAACTCGTAAATAATCAGAAGCCTAGAATACGAGCCACCATGCATGAAAGGAGGTGGAGGAGGCCTTTGAAGGGGCAACAAGGCGAAGCAGATGCATCAATGTTAATAAATTGAGAACCGTTGAGGCAACCCGGCCAGTATCATAGATGAGGCACTGCTGTGGCAAGATCGTTTTGACGAAATTGCTATTCGCCACCAGTCAGAAAGGCTGCCCATCCTTTCGAGAGTGAAATTGGATATCGAGTAAGTCAGTTCAATTGAAAACCCACTTCATCCCTCATTGCGACACTCCATCATTTCAAAGCTTTTCTCGTTCCCTCGCAGCGACGCAATTTCGGCTTCCATAGTTCGCATCCGTTCCGTAAGCCTACGCAGGACTCCGTCCTCATTCGTATTGACGAGATTTGCCGCCGTTGAGGCTCCCGATACGTCTGCCTCTGCTTTGTTCTTGGCCCAACCACTCTCAGCGTCCTTGAGTCGTAAATGGACTGCCGCCAATTCGGACTTGCTCGCCTTGAGCTCGGCACGCACCTCTGCAAGTTCCCGTTGGCTCCGCTCGTTGGCTTCGGTGGCGCGGGATGCTCTCTGTAGCACGTGGTCACGAGACAGCAGCAATTCGTCAAGCTTCGCTTGCATTTCACGTTGCTCCAGTCCTGCGCGCTTCTTTGTTTCCACCACATTTGCCTCGGACTGTTTAAGTAGAGCATTATTTTGTGCAAGCTCGTCAGTTAGCTGTGCAATGCGCCGGTCCCGCATGGTTTGCGCAGCAAGCATTGCTGACAGCTTTCGTTCAAGCTCAACGAGGCGCTCGTGCTCCAACCGTGCTATTTCTGTTTCAGGAGAGACATCAGGTGCCGCAGGCTTCGCATGGTGCTCCGTCAATCCTTCGCCATCCTCCACCTCCTCCGCGATATCTCTTGGTTTATCATTCAAACCCGAGGGTAGTGATGGTAGGTCCTTTGAACTGGGGTTTCGCTCATGAGTAATCTGCGGGGAGGCGGGACGGTCCAATTCTTCGGAGGTAGCTCTTTGAAAAGAGGGAGTACCATGTGCTGCCTGGGTATCCGACGAAGAGGATGTCCGCTCTTGTGGTTGTCCCTGGGACAGAGGACCCGCAGATGATTTCCGCGCAAGTTGGGTGGTCTTCTCACTAGGATTGACACCGTTGGAGTTGGGTTTCGAGTAATCTAGCTGTTCTGCGTTTTCGATCTTAGAGGCTATCCAAATGAAATGACAAAAAGAAAGTACATACTTGTTTCGAGAACGTGAATAGGCTTAGCTTCATCCACCGGCAAGCCTGATGATAATAGTCCTCCAAGCACAAAGACCCGTGACTCGTCAGAAGCCATGGCATGATACCCCCTTCCGCTTGGACTTGGTCCTATGTCTTGAAATGCAGTCCATCGCTGAGCTGGATATTCATTTGAACAAGCGAATGACGCTGAACATGCTGAACTACTTACTTGACAAGTTGAAGGCAGCCAGATCCCCTAGGTCGGTTCCACTGATAGCACGCCCACCAAAGACATACATAACATCATTGACGAGGACAGCAGTATGACCTCTACGGGGAGACGGAATGGACCCCGTGCATTGTAGTTCAGTCCATTTTCGTGTCGAAATGTCAAATGACCAAGTGTCGTTGTACCAATGTGGGTAGTCGCCACCACCAAATCTACAAGACATTGTAATGAGGGGAGAGGGCGAGGATGAGAAAGGTACGAACACAATTATACGGTCGCCGGTGGTTACCGAAACATGTCCCGCCCTCGGAAGGGGCTTCCTGTCTCCAGGTGCAGGTTCGTATAACTCCCAAAGACGATTCGAATCTACTGCGGGGCTATCTAGTAAAAATGGCTCATGGAAGCGAGGGGCAAACGTACAACGATTCAAATCGAGTGCCCAGATATCATTAAAACACCTCTGTTCGACCCGGCCACCGAAGACGAAGAGATTGGAGCCAACCAAAGTCACGGTATGGTAGTAACGACCGCAGGGCCCGGGACCATTGACCACGATGCGGGTCCACTCTCGCGATACTGGAACGCAAGAAGCTCTGATCAGCTAGCGGGTGTTGACATCAAAAGATCCGACATGCCGATGTTGAGAAGATAGAGTGAATCATCACAGCCCTGGTTTTGCAGATTCTTGCCACCGGTCCACCCGCCCCAAACCAAAAGGAGAGTGCTGGTGAGCGCGGCACCATGTCCACCACGTGGGCTGGGAGTCTCTCCACTGGTCTGTAAGAGTGTTGTGGAGAAATCCCGTGTTGAGAACATATATAGATCGTTGTGTGGAGAACCGTGAGCATCTGCATAACCTCCAAAGAGGAACAATTCGCCCGCGGCAGTGGCAATCGTGGAAAGCGCATGACCATGTCGAGGGAATGGTGATGGCGACTTTCCTAATGGGGGAGCATGTGCAGACCATGGGTAGACAGGCTGCGACGATTGCTTTTGCTGAAGAGAATGCGAAAGCTTCTTCATCCTAGAGAAGAAGGACATCTTGGATCAGACGATGATAAGGCAGAGAGCCAAAAGGCGCGGTGCCTCAAAGTTGTAAATCAAGCACAATTGACGCTGGTGCTCGAGGCCAGTGGCTGTGCGGAAGTCGGCTCGGCCACTGTACGCGCAACACGTCACAGGCTCTGTACCCGTGTCATTCGCCTACTTCCTATTCGTTTGACGCTTGATTGACTGACGTTCTTCCGGGAGCAATTTTCAACCAGTGGCATGAGGAAGTTGAAGGCAGACAAGGCAGACATAAAAAATAGGCCAAAGCCTCTGTTTTCGAAACATTCATGCCGCCGACTGGAAGAGTGGCGGCGGATTTTTGCCCGCCGCAGCTTGTGCCTCAACATGTCCTTATGGACATGATTGGCCACGTATGCGATGAGACCTTTGCCGACAGAACTCATCCCAGTCATTGACTTCGTCCTCGGAACCTTCTCTCGATTTGGGTTACACCATTCAGGCCGAAGTCTCGCTTTCAACATGAAAATTGGCCGACCCTGGGCCTAGACAGAGCCATGGCTCTGTCATAAAACAATCGCACTTCAATGGAATATAAACATGCGCACTGGTACTTTGACGACAGCTAGTCCTCACCCAAATCCCTTTTCACCCCACAGTCTTCTTTTTCTCCAAATAATATGACGAAAGCAAAAGGTGTCGCTCTCGTGACTGGCGCCGGCCAAGGCATTGGCTACGCCATCGCTCTCCGTCTCGCCGCAGACGGCTACGATATCGCGCTCAACGACGTCCCTGCCCAAGAGGCAGTGCTGAGAGTTGCGGCAGAAGAAGTTTCTTCTCGAGGGCGCCGTGTGCATTGCGTCCTGGCCGATGTGAGCATCGAAAAACAGGTCGAGACCATGGTCTCGGACGTTGTACGCGCGCTCGGTGGGCTTGATGTGGTATGTATCACTCTTCCTGGCACGCTCCGACATGGAGAAACCCAACCAACTGACATACGATGCTCGCGTTGACAGATGGTTGCCAATGCCGGTATCTTTCTAATGAAGAGTTTTACCGACAGTTAGTTTGGCATCCTACTAACCAACTAACCAGCGTCGTCTAACTTTAACACCTACTATTAGCTACTGCGGAAGACCTCGATCGCGTCATTGGTGTCAACCTTCGAGGGACCTTCCTTTGCTACAAGTATGCCGGTTTGCAAATGATCGCGCAAGGCCGTGGTGGACGCATCGTCGGTAAAGTCGCCCGTTCCCGCGCCCTTGCCTCTCATGCGTAACTAACTACTGTCTGGCCCGTTTTCATGAAGGCGCGTGCTCTAACGCGGGCAAGCAGGGACATCCATCTCTAGGCGCCTATTCTGCAGGTAAATTCGGCATCCGAGCGTTGACTCAGTGCGCTGGTGTGTCCCGCCTGATCCTCCTCGGCTCCGGTGCTGTTTGGATGCTGAAACGTTTCGGGTCAAAACTCAGCTTTAGAGTTTGGCGCGCACGGCATTACCGTCAACGCTTATGCTCCCGGACCTGTCAAGACTCCCATGTGTATGTTTTGGCCGTCATCCACCCCTCCGAAGACATATTTCTGACATTTATCAGGGGATGGTCTCGTGGGCACGCTTGGTACTGTGGCCACGGATCAGGTACGCACAATCCTATTCCACTTCCGCTATGTGGTCTTTCAATAAGAATGTTTTGAACAGTACGCAAGGGATAATGCAGTTGGTCATATTGGGTTGCCCACTGACATTGCGGGGCTAGTCTCCTTCCTCGCTTCCAAGGAATCCCATCTTATTACCGGCCAGTCGGTTAGTATCTCGGCTCCTTGCCCATCGGCTCCGTTCGCCTGACAAGAGTAACATGCAGATCAGCACGGACGGAGGTCGGCACTTTGATTGAACATACTGCAACTTCACACAACAGGGCCATTAGGAACAATGGAGGGGCTGTTTATATCGATGTACGCTTAATTGATCTTACCGTTTGTTATTTCAAGTTCCAGATTCCGTGGGCTCTCAGATTACCGGCCTGCGCCGAGACCTGTACTGTAGTACGATATCATGTGGCGAGACTTGTTGAGCTAGGCACCTGGCACCTGGAAAGGCATGGCATGGGAAGTGATCACCATCCGTGAATTCTGGTGCCTTTTCTCGTTAGAATCTTCGAGGATCGGTGGTAGTGTTCGCCGAGTTGACCGACCGACAAACTCACATCGTGGATGGAACTTGTTTAACACGTGGCTGGCATGCGCTCCGAAGTGGCCGGAACTGTTCCATTCCGAACGTGGACAGGACAGGAGGCAAGTGTTGGGATTAGCAGAGAGTCCCAGACGATGTGTCAAAGTCAACACTGTTGAACGTACCAGTCTGCGTTGGTTGAAGCTGCTTTGTTGGCAGCTGCTCCACTGAGGTCCGATTCCGATGACCTCAGGCTCGGGGGACTTGTCCTTGACGTGGTCGAGAGTTGCCTCGCTTGGACAGGCCTGACGGTGACTTGCAGCTGTCCTGTAGATGGGCGGCGGTCGGTGGAAGACTCAGTGACAAAGAAAAAAACCCTGTGAGTCTCCGATCATGCTGCTCGTTGAGGTCATTGCACG
>WNFO01003348.1_pt1 | contig 19500 bp, 23 predicted proteins | sample 5400251 | NCBI WGS metagenome assembly WNFO01 (sample SAMN13153354, study PRJNA577476) | soil metagenome | isolation source: 100 cm saprolite under Madrone tree | place: USA:California | collected 2016-06-14
GCCCGCGCAGCGCCAGACGCAACGAGGCCGCCGGGTTGGAAACCGGCGGCCTGCAATCGTTGGGCTTGCGGGGCGCTGCGTAGCCGCGCGAAGCGTGGCCATTGCGATGCGCTGCCGAGCGTTGCGATGACAATGACAGGGCGTACCTGCCTTGCCATGCCTTACGACGTGCACGAATGCCCGTCGCAGTTTGTCGGACAACGATCAATCCGACGATCAAATGTTAGCCCGACCGGCGACAATGTGGAGTCTTAAAACGGACAGTCCGCGCAATTTTTTCTTCAAAAAAGACAGCCTTGCTGTCAAAACTTTCAGTTGAGATCCGGCAAGCGCGGTCCCGTTCGATGGTGAATCATTTAGCGGGGGAAAAGTTCGCTCCGTAAGCGTTATGGCTCAGCTTGTCAATGCAATCCATGGTAGTGCGACGCCGAGAACGGGGAGCATTGTCATGGAACATTTTGCCCATCAACAAAACCTGGCGCATTGTCGACGGCAGCTTGCCGAGGCTGAACTTGCCACCTCGAGCGATGAAATACGTCACAGCATGCTGATGAGGCTGTTTCAACGAACTCGCGATGGCGTGTCAGCAATCGTTTAGCCGCCGGAGCCCTCGACAGTGTGTGCAGCCAGCCACTTCTTGTTCTTTAAGAGCGCGCGAAACAACAGCGCAACTTGCCGATGATGATTTCGCTCGGAGCGGAAACGAGCGGGCAAGGCGCAGAATGTTGCACCTGTGATCGTTGAGGTCCGCTCTGCGGTAGAGCGGCTGGTCCAGCGGCAGTTCACGAGCAACAGACGGCATGGCAGCCACCCATTCGACTCTCAGTCACCGGGTGATGCCGGTGATCGAACCAATCTGCCATTCCAGATTCGGAGTCGATGATCAAATTTGCTCAATTTCAAAGACAATGAGGGTGGCGGCTAACGCCGCCGCTGGAAATGAACCTTGGCCTTGCCGCAAAAGAAAAGCCCGCCGGGTTGAGACGGCGGGCCTTTAATCAATTCTCTCGCGGTGTGAGTTACGAAGTCCGCGATTGGTAGGACGGTACGGCAGACCCCTTAACAAAAGCTGAGAGTTGGTTTTCCTTTTCCCGAAGCGACGTTAGAACATTAGAAAGCCCGGGAGGGAGATGCAGGCGCGTACCAACGAGGTCCCGCACTGCCCGATGGAATCGCGTTCGCATCGGACGCGCTGTCGCGAAACTGGGAACCTATCGGCAGACACGGCGCTGTCCGTCGTAGCCCCTGTAGGTTCCGGATGCTGGATCGTAGGTCCGATAGCTCTTGCAGTTGTCTGAGCGCATGGCGCGCTGGTGCGGCTCGTGCTGAACGCGCTTCTGCAATGTTTCAACCGGTTTATTTGCCGGTTTGCGGTCCTCTGGCGCCACGCTTTCCGATTGTCTTGCGGCGGACTTCTGCTCCACGGCCGCGGGCTTCTGCTCCACCGCGGCGGGCTTCTCCTCGACAGCGGCGGGCCTTGCCTCCACAGCAGTGGGTTTCTCTTCTGCAGCGGCGGGCTTTGCCTGCGCGGCGGCGGGTTTCTGCTCCGCAGCAGGTTTGTCCTCCACGGCCGCTCCGCGGTGTCGTTCGATAAACTCCTTGCATTGAATCGGAAAAACGATCTCCCCAGCAGTGGTCATCCCGATCGGCATACAGCCGCCGGGAGGCACGTCGTCGTTCGCTGATGATTGCGCTGGAACGGAGCCTGGATTCACTGCGCCGGTTGTCTCAGCGAGAGCCGCGCCGCTCATCACCGAGAGGAGGAGAGCCAATAGCCACTTCATAAGCATCTCTCAATCAACGTTCTGGGGCATGTACCATCACAATTCGTAACAAACCGGGTCGTCAACTTGTCAACACCGTGACCGGCAGCGCCACGTTCCGGCCTCAATCCATGGCTTGGCGGGTCCGAACGCGCTTCAATGACGCATGACTGAACGCACTTAGGTTAAGTCGGGTGCTTGCTGCCGTGACGCGTCTTCATGACTTACGGCACGCGCGCTTAATACGCACGCCGGTGCCGAAGGTAAATTGCGTCATCAGAATTATAGTCGCGCGTCGGCAGAGCAGCCGACGCGGCCACGATGCTGCAACGCAATGAATTAACGCGGCCGATATGAACCTCGCTCCGTGCGTCCAAGCCCGCTTGACCACGCAAATCCGGAAGCTGCAAGATGCCGCCGATCACGGCCAGGCTTAATCCGTTGCGGTTCTTCCAAGAGAACGGTGAGCGATGATGAGTATCTTCGGGCGGAAGGTCGATGACGATTTCGATTCGCTGACAAATGCGATTGGACGGCTATTGCATGGCAAAGGCGCGGACCTCCAGCGCGCGGTGCTGACCGATATCGTATCGAGGTGGATCATGGGCCATCATCCGTCATTGCGCCGCCAGGCGCTGGCGACGCATGTCCAGGCGGTGCGCGACCTGATCGAATTGAACGAGGAAGCGCTGTCCGCCCGCAACAGAGGCGAGCCGGAGGATTGGTGACGGCATGGCCAGCTTGCACGTGCCCTGATGCTTGCAAAATTCGGCGACGGTCAGCGCTGATGCTCACCGCCATTACTTATCTGACAATGCCGAGCCGATATTGAACGCGCCGGAATCTCGGATCGTGCGTGGTGTCATTCGAAATTCGATTGAGCGCCCTTTCAGCTGCCAGCGTGAGAGGCGTATCGGTGATGACCGCGCAGGCGTCCTGCCTCCCCACAATTGTGCCCGAATCCAATGGTGTCTCGACACGATTGTTATCGGTGCCGGCAGCGCAATTGCGCGGCGAAAGAATGCCCCAAATAAGGGGCAAGCTACGGCACCCCCTGTTGTTGTGAGTGAGGGCAGAATGATTGACACCGGCACGGGCGACAAGGTTGGGCCGACTCTCATCATAAAGCCGCTCACAGAGTGCAGCGCGGGCGAACTTATTCGCCTGACCAGCGGTGCCTGGGCGATTGTGGCGGATGATTCAAAGGCCAGAAGAATTTTCGTCATCTCCGGTGATGACGCGCCTGTCACATTTGTCCTGCCAGAAGACAATAGGGAGTCGTGTCTAAGCTACGGGACCGGATTTCGAGTGGTGTCGGTACATGCGAGCTTTGTCGGGATCCACACCTATGGCCGAGAGGGATTCGATCCGATTGGAAAGCTGATCGTTTCCCGACCGTTCGTAAACGGCGAGCGCACAAGGCGCTACTTCGCAGCACCGGCTGACCAGCCTCTGTTCCTTGATCTGGACAGTTTTCAGATCGTCTCGGAACCGCGTGGATATCGCGCGTCGTTTCAGGATTGGGAAGTGTCGATCAGTGGGCCCGGCCCCCATGAGATGGTCACGCTCGTTAAGTCCCCGGTTCGCGGGTCGCGCCCGCGTGCGCTCTCTGCCTAGGTCGGTTCAATTCCGGGGCAGGCTTTCGCTTGAAACGCTCTAGCCCTGGCCGTCCCCAAGGCCGTATTCCTCATAAATGCTCAGTGGATCGATGTCGGGAAACAACCTGCACTTTGCCTGGGCGAGATGCAGGGTGACGGTTCCAGGTTGGCAACCAGCGGCCAACAGCTTCCTGATATCCTCCATGTGCGCCTGCGGCTGGTGTTTCCGTGGAAGCTGCTCCAGCGCGACCAGCGCCGTTGCCAGTGCTTCGGTGAAAACCCATTCGTCGTGGCCTGTGATTCCCTTTTTTGGCATCAGCCCGTCCCCGCCTCTTGCCAGTCGTTGTCAGCATCGTCTCGCTCCGATCAATTGAGAAGCGAGCCCCCCATCTTAGGGGGAAGTTGAACTTTTCAAAGGCGATGTCGTCGCTCGGCCAGCACAAGGAGGCCGCGTTCACAGTCGGCCATGTGACGCTTTAATGGGCACGCCGTGGGGTGTAGCCGGTCAACCGCCTTCCAACGCCATGCTTGGGTCGTCGCCAGCGGCGGGCGTCCCGACCAAGGCCCGCCAAACATAAATTGTGAAAGATGAGCAAAATTGACCAGTTATCGGTGACTGGGAGTTCGTAACGCTCCCACCGCAGGGAAGCGCCATACGCGAATATCAGCCGGTCTCCCCTCCCCACCTCTCGGCGATTGAGCGGCCTCGCTGCCCGGCGTGCGATCACCAGCGAATGCTTCTCTCCAAGATCGAGGCGGGACCCGCTGGCTTCGACCGCCGAACATTTGAGTGCCAGAGGTGCGGTCGTGTTCAAACCTCGACCATATCGAAGGACCCAATGGAATCCAGCGTTCGCGAGTGGCTTGGCGGCGAACTCAAGCCGCCCCAATAAGAACCATGGGCGAAAGGCTGGAAAGCATGATCTCGGCCGATAATCGCCGTCAAAAGCGCGAGGGCGATGGACGCCCTCGAGGAAGCGCGTGAGATACCGCCCGGGGCGCAGCGGACCGAGGCACTCAAGAAGGCGGGCCTGCTGCGCAGAACGGCCGATAGTGAGGGGTTGATTTCTGCAAAACGAGGCAGGCCTCGGAAGTAGATGAACTGAAGGAGCCATGTCATGCCTCCGCTCGAAATGCCCTTCGCAGGGACGCGCTCGAAAGCATTCGATCGTGCGCTTTCGCTGATCGCCGCAATCATTGTCATCGCCATCATCGTGGTTGTGCGATATTGATCTGGACTCTCGGCCCAGCATCGGACACTCGCCCCGTCCGGGGTATCTTTGACTCCAGCCGGAAGCGCACGCTCGCATGCCGCCCCCTCAATTTTCTGAGACTGAGCAAAATTGACCAGCATCCTGCTCCGGGAGCGGCGCAAACTACGCCATCACCGCTCCGCCAATGGCATTTCATCGGTGACAGAGAGTTCGGTAACGCTCCCGCCGCATCCCACGGGAGGCATCTGTTGCTCGATCCGCAAGCGTCCACCCTATCGCATCGCGCGGCGGCGCGGCCTCGTTGTCTCAAATGCCAGTCGCGTATGGAAGTCCAGCGTATTACCGCAGCCCGTCCCGGCTTTGAGCACTGGACACTGAGATGCGTCAAATGCGGCCTCATCAACGAGGCGCAGGTCAGCACCGACCCGATGAAGTCCGATGCTATCGGCTGGGTGAACAGCGACCTGAGAACGCCAGAGTAAGGACGATGACATGACCGAACCGACGCGCAACGATCCGGATCGTCACGATTGGGCTGCCCGGGCAGCCCAGGCTCTGGCGGAGGCAAAAAAGTTGCCGCCCGGATCGATGCGATGTGAAGCCATCACAAAAGCCCGACAACTTCGCGCTGCCGCGGAGATGAAAAAGTGGCTGACGACGAAAGAGCCGACATCATGACGCAAACTGCCCCATCATTATGTCCGGATCCAGAACTCGCGCCCTCCCCCTGCACAAAATGTGGCGCGGTGGTGCATCTTGCGCGAGTCGAACCAGCGAAACCCGACTTCGACTTGCGCACCTTCGAATGCACCTCGTGCAACAACGTTGATCAATACATTGTCGAATACGGCACGAACGCTGCGTGGGCACTGATCGTCAGATAATCGCTGACGATGATGCGAGCTCGCCGGTCAGGCGGTGATTTGGCGCCAACAGTTGTGCCTGCTTCCAGCAAGAACAAGACTTTCCGGTACAACCAAAGAACCTGTTCTGTTTTGAACAGACCTTTTCTTCGCCGCTGAATAGCTTGATTGCAGGCGAGTCGGAGGGTCTACATATGAACCGCAGGGGTGTTGAATTCAGCCTTACCCAGGTAGAGCCGGGGTTGTGGAAATGGGAATTCCAGATCGGCGATACCGTTACGATCGGCAAGACGCAATCGAATCTCATGGGCATGGCGGCCCGCAGAGTTCAACAGCGGATTGACCGTGAGCTTGGAAAGCCACGCGACCTGGCTTGTGGCAGGACACGATTCGAGCGCGCGGCTCAACGGCGCGGTTTTGCGATGCGCCCCTGATCGTTTTAGGGGAGCGGCCAAATCTCCGCATATCAAAACGTATCTGCTTTTCGCCTGGCTCAAAAATATCATCTGACCGCGGTCGGTGTGAGCAACAGCCCGAACACCCAACCGATCGACCTGCCGAACAGCAATGGCGACAAATGCTGCGCTGCGCAGTGGCATGCGATGGCGGATCAAGCCGCCACCATGTCAGGGGAAACTTCGCGGACCGATTTCATTCGGTCGTTCGGTGACAGATCCGATTTGTTTTGAGAACTGGTCAATATTGCGCAGCGACTCACAGCCGGGCACCAACGCATCGACATGCGATGGCGAGTGTAACGATTGTGCAAATGTCACAGCGCCAAAAAAACTGCGACGAAGAGCAATTTTGAACAGCGCGTTATGAGCCGTTTCGCTCATCTTATTTTTTCTAAACTTGGAGGGTCTGATGCATACAAAAGACATTCTTGCTGACGCATTGCGCGACGCGGGCCTGCCGACAATGGCGGCACGCGCCGCTGAGGGGTACTATCACGACTATCTGTCGCCGCTTGCGATGCCCGAAAAGATGCTCTGCGACGAGCTGATGAGCGCCGGCACGTCCGCCGCTCTCGCGCTTTGCGAACGCGTGAAGCAAGGGGACTATGACGCGAGCGAAGAAGAAGAGGAAGCGTGGGCGGCAAGCCCGGAAGGTGTGGCGGCCATGCAGGCGTTTGCTGTGCGATTCATGCAAAAGAGAGCCTAACGAGGCTGCGCCTCAGACCGACGAGGCGTGATAGGGAAGTGGCTCCGATCGCCGGTTCATGACGAGCTTTGGTAGAACCAAGCTCAGATGGGACCGATGAACGGTCTAGACGCCTGCAAGAGGCAAAACCTGCACGACCGGAGCCGAGCAGATGATAGCACAGAGCGCGGCCGAGATCATCAGCCGTGTCAGGCTGACGGTCGAGGGGATCGACCGGATGTACCTCAACGTGTTCGTGCCGGACTTGCAGTACGAGCAGGGAATCGTCCACTTCTTCCGCACGCATCGTGGTTGTGGCGGGCGCGCGGTTCGCGAGCTACGGCTTGGCAAGCCATGCTGCGACCATCAACGGAAAGACAGCCGCAAGGGCCGACGCGGCTCTCGCTTCCAACTAAAATATCGAAAACAACCCCATGCAAAGTAGCATGGCGGTCGCTGGCATCGATGCTTTGAGCTATCCCTGCGAAAACATTTTGACACGTCGGGCAAATCAGCGGCACTATTCCATCATCGCGCCATTTGCAAGACGGCCATGGCCCTGCCCGACAACGGGCTCTCGAGGGTTCGAGCCCCTCCGCGCCGATCATGAAGCGCTTTGGCAGTCGGGTGCTTCGTTGCGAGAGCCGCCTGTGTCTGGTGTTCAGGCCGACCGACACGATGTGGCCGATTGCCTTTTTGACAATATCCGCTTGTAAAGTCTTGATCGTTCGCAGATGTTGCGTTCCTTTCGGAGAGCAATCGCATGTCCGGCCGCGAACAAGAACCATCAAGGAAACCGCTGCCCTCCAGGCCGCCATTGCCAAACCGACCCGACGAACCGGTCCGACGTCCAGAGCCGACGCGGAAGTGAAAAGTCCAGCGCGGACTTTTTCTATTGCCGGTTCCCGAATTAACCCGCAGCGCCGACATTCAGCTTAACGAGCAACTTTCGTTGCGAGACCGCGTGGACGCGCTAGCGTCATCGAACCGGACATTGCCCGACGTCCGGGTTTTCACCGTGGAGGCCGTCCGGCGATCATATTCCGCCTGGCGGCCTCCTTTTAGCTTTGAGTAAGTCATGATGATTTCAAAAACCGCGAAGGTCCCGCAAGCACCGATCGCGCGTCCTGGCTTTAAGATTGTCTGCATCAATTGCGACTCCTTAGGTATCGTTTTCGATTCCGCAGAAGGCGCGCCACCCTCGACCCAGGTCACGTGCCGGCATTGCGGCGTTCCGCGCGGAACGCTCGGAGAGCTGCGCGCACTTTCCTGTTCAGATCGACGGGATCTGTTTGAGGTCTGAGCCGGTAACCGTGACTAGAGCGGGATGACTTTTCTTCGAATCGTCATCCCGCTCTATCTTTTTGTTTGAGCATGATCTCCGCGCAAACGCTTCGCGTTTGTCGCGAGGGAAAACCGGTTCCCACCAATCGGGTCGTGGCCCGAGGGCATGCTTTTCCGGATCATGCTCTAACCGGCGCGAAATGGGCGTCGGTTACCAAATCGTTTTCGGATGGTCCTTGGTTTCGTGCCGTCGTTCACCCGACTCTTAAACTTTTTCGTTCAAAACAGTGGGGATGTATGAGCGACGTGCACAGCCGCGGAAACGCGTATTCAAGGCCGGAACGATTGAGTTCGACGGCGTCGGAGTCGATTGCACCGTCCGCAACATCTCCGCCACCGGAGCCGCCCTCGAGGTTGTGAGCCCCCTGACCATTCCCCACGAGATCACGCTGAACATCCGGACCGGCGAGGTACGCCAGCATTGCTACATTGTCTGGCGCAAGGAAAAGCGTATCGGCGTAGCGTTCGGTTAGCGCAGGATCCGCCGCTTACCGGCCTGTCAATTGGCCTTTGCGATAGCAGGCGGTTTGGCCTTTCGCGGGGTGATGAACCGGGACCGAGGATTCCGGAAATTGATTTGGATCGAACGCCAATTGTCCAATCAGGCCGACGAATTCGGCCTGATTGATTTCCGATGACCATTCCAGATAACCAGCGACCGCGACCCCGAGCGCAAGCAAAGCCAGAATCTGGACGAGCAGCATTCCAGCGAATCCTCGTCCTCGCCTATGGGTGTCATGGCTGCTTTGGCGCTGGTTGTTGAACGCTGTCATCGATGCCTCCCGAATCCGGGCTCGCACCCTCTTAAATCAATTCGCGACGTTCAAATGTGAACTGGTTCACTTCTTAAGCCGACGGGATGCGGTACACAGGTGCTCCAGACATTTCCCCCCGTCTGGACCATCGTGGCAAAGCCGTCAGGCGATCATATTCCGCCTGGCGGCTTTGCTGCAGCTGACGGCACCCCGCCGTTTCGGCATGGGACGGGCAAACCTCCATCCAAAGCAAGCGCCCAATCCAAGGGTAAACCACTGGGCGCACGACGTATTTTCTGGCCTCTTTCGGTCCGGATGACCCCAAATGGGTGCTGCGCAATGACCCTCGCCCCCGCCCTGAATCAGATGGTTCCACCTCCTGTTGATAACCCGCCGCCCCGTTTGCAGGTGGCGTGACAGCTGCCTGCGACGTGTTATCGACGGCACAGATGCCTTGCTCGTGATGGAAAGAACATTATGCGGATTACCTTGGTCGGATCCCGCCATTTCGGCGTGACGACATTCAATACGCTGCGCCAGCACGGCGTCGACATCGTCAGGGTGGTCGTGGCCGACCCCGAAGACCGGCTTGCCACCGCGGCCCGAGCCGCCGGGATCGAGGTCACCGTACAGGCCGATCCCAGGCTGGTGGTGGCCCGGGAAATCGCGGAGGATACCGACCTGATCGTCACCGCGCACAGCCACGCCCGCATCGCCAGGGAGGCGCTGGCCACGGCAAAGCTCGGTGGCATCGGCTATCATCCCTCGCTGCTGCCGCGGCACCGGGGCATCGCAGCGGTCGAATGGACCATCCGGGAAGGCGATCCGATCGCCGGCGGCACCGTCTACCATCTGGCCGACCGCATGGATGCCGGCGCCATCGCCGCACAGGAGTGGGTTTTCGTCAAAAAGGGCGAAACCGCCCGCGAATTGTGGGAACGCGCTCTGGCGCCGCTCGGCCAGAAGCTGCTCGGTGAAGTCATCGACTACGCCAATACCCACAAAACCTTGCCGGCGACGCCTCAGGACGAGCAATTTGCGACCTTGGCCCCGAAGCTTTCGGAGTAACCCGATACCAATCGCCGCGATTCGGCCTTGAAAGCCGCCGTTTTTGGCGCGATCTGGACAGATTTCTGTTCCCCACCCCGCCGGAACCAAATTTAACTTCAAATGTTTGATACCCAGGGAACTTTCCGCGTTACCGCGACGCAGCAAATTTTGGACACAATGTCACTGATAAGTCGCGTCATCACACCAAATCGGGGAAATGATTCATGCGCCACAATCGCATTACGATATTTTCTGCTTTGTTTCTTACCTCTGCCGCAGTTGCCCTTACCGCCGCTCCCGCGGCCGCCCAGACGCCCTATGACGGGCTTTGGAATGTCACCATTGTGACCAAGGCAGGCGCATGCGAACCCTCGACCCGCTCGACGCTCATGGTCGCCGACGGCAAAATCTCGGCTCCCGGCGCCGACGTCACCGGCAGCATCGGACGGGAGGGAATGGTTCGGGTCTCGATCGGTGGTGCATTTGCGAATGGCCAACTCAGCGGCAACGCCGGATCGGGAAGATGGAACGGCGCATCCGCGGGTATGCCGTGCAGCGGCCGATGGGAAGCCTCACGCCAATAAGCCAAGATGGGCCGAACCGTGGAAACCTTCGCGGTCATGAGACCACTGATCGTCGCAGCCTTTACGTTGTTGGTGGCATCCATATCCGGCTGCCCCAGCTACGCCCAATCGGGGCCGTTTACCGGCCTCGCCGGCAACTGGTCCGGCGGAGGTACCGTCACCCTCGATGACGGATCGACCGAGCGAATCCGATGTCGCGCCACCTACGCTGTGGGCGCTGGTGGGAACGGCCTCAACCAGAGGCTCCTCTGCGCCAGCGACAGCTACAAATTCGATCTCAGCAGCAATGTAATCGCCGAGGGTGGATCGCTTTCCGGCACCTGGGGCGAAAGCAGCCGGGGCGTCAGCGGAACCCTTCAGGGACGCGGCAGCAGCGGCAATTTTCAGGTCGTCGCGAGCGCGGCCGGATTTAACGCCAATATTTCCCTGACCACGCGCGGCAACAGGCAGTCCGTCGTGATCAGAGCCGAGAACCAATTCAGGGGCGCCTCGATTGCACTTTCGCGCCGTTAGCGCGGGATGACTTTTCTTCGAATCGTCATCCCGCTCTATCTTTTTGTTTGAGCATGATCTCCGCGCAAACGCTTCGCGTTTGTCGCGAGGGAAAACCGGTTCCCACTTTTCCGGATCATGCTCTAACGCGTTTGGCCGGGTCGGCGAATGCCTTTTGGCATGGCGAGCCGGGCGGCGGTCTGTTTCATGGTCTTGGCGATCAACAGCGCCTGTTCGGCGGTGAGCGCGAAATCCTGAATGCCCTTATGCGTGGTCAACGAAAGCACCATGATATCCGACTCGTCCTCGGGCCAGCCGGTGGCGAAGGCGGTCACAAAATCCGCTGATGTGGATCGGTTGGTCATCTGGACACTTCCTATGTCGTCGGTACGAACGCGGTAACTTCAATCTCGACCTTGGCTGTGAGATCGACGAGACCTTCGATATAGAGCAGCGTCGAGGGCGGGAAATTTCTTCCCAGCGTCTCGCGCCAGGCCGCGCCAATACCGGCGCCGGCGGCTTCATATTCGCTGCGGCTGGTCAAATACCAGGTCAGGCGGACGATGTGCTCGGGCCCGGCCCCGGCTTCACCGAGCAGCTTGATGATCCTTCGCAGCGCGACGCCGACCTGTCCGGCCAGATCAGGTTGATATTTGCCCTCCTCGTCGCCTCCGGTCTGGCCCGCGAGGACGATCCATCGGCCGGGGCCATCGACCGCGACGCCGTGCGAGAAGCCGCGTGGCTTGGACCATTCGGCCGGTTGCAAGATAAGCATGAACTGGTTCTCCAGGTTTTCTTGCGGTGTCATTCCGGGGCGCGACTGAAAGGAGCGAACCTCGGATGTGCGATTGCACATCTGAGATCTGGTCCTTCGGACCATCCCGAAATGACAGACAAGAGCACTTAGCACCGATTGGGCCGACGCTCCCACATCGAAATTGAAGTGCCCGCAGCGCTGCCTCGGCATATTTGCGCGTTGCAAATCCGCACGAGGTCGCCGATACCGGCGAAGAGGTCGCCGATACCGGCGAAATCGTGACGATACCAGCCTGCCCTCCTCAACCTCCCGCGCCAGCACTTGCGCGGCCTGTCTGGCACTCCCGCTGATGGACCGAACACCTTCCAAACCGAGGGCCGCGCTGTGGATGGCAGGCTGGCTGGCGTTGATGCTGGTCATGGCGATCGCCGGCCGCGAGACCACGCACGAGTTGAACGTGTTTCAGATCATGGAGGTGCGCTCGATCCTCAGCCTCTTCATTCTGTATCCGCTGATCCGCGTCAACGGCGGCTTCGCGGCGATGAAGACGTCGCGGCCGCTGCAGCATGTCGGGCGCAATCTCATTCACTATGCCGCACAGTTCTGCTGGTTCTTCGCGCTCACGCTGATTCCGCTCGCCCAGGTGGTGTCGATCGAGTTCACCATGCCGATCTGGACCGCGATCCTGGCCGCGAGTTTTCTTGGCGAGCGCATGACGGTCTGGAAGATTACGGCGATCATGCTCGGTGTGGTCGGCGTCCTCGTGATCGTTCGGCCGGCGGCCGGCGAAACCAATCCCGGTCAGTTGATCGCGCTTGGGGCAGCCGTCGGCTTCGGCATTTCCATCGCCATGATGAAGTCCCTGACCCGCACCGAGAGCACGCCGGCCATTATTTTCTGGATGCTGGTGATCCAGTCCGCAGTCGGATTTTTTCCTGCGCTCTACGTCTGGATGTGGCCTTCGGCGTATGCGTTCGGCTGGATCGTCGTGATCGCATTCTGCGGCACGTTCTCGCACTACTGCATGGCGCGCGCGATGCTGTACGCCGATGCGACCGTGGTGCTGCCGATGGATTTCCTGCGGGTTCCGCTGACGGCCGCCGCCGGCTGGTTGATCTATTCGGAGCGGCTGGACATGTTCACGGTGCTCGGCGCGGCGCTGATCCTCACCGGCAATCTCTTGAATCTGAGAGCGGCCGATCCCGTTCCCGCCCGCATCGGCGCTTGATCGGTCCGCCAAGACCTTTGCCGAGCCCCTCGCGACGTCGGCTTGATCCTCCGCGGTCTCTGGGGAGCCGGCCCCAGATCGTGATCAAGGTCACGCAGCATCGCGCTCGACCGAACACCGTGATCGATCGGCGACGGTCGCCAAAATTCGGGCAACGGCCTCATTTTTTTCTGGCACGACGTGCGGTTTTTCCGTGTATTCTGTTACCACGCGTTGCCGGCAAAGATACACGATTCCACCGGGGTATTTCAGATGCGCCATCTCACCGTCCTTGTTTCCTTGATTTGCATGTTGTTCACCGCGGACGCGGCCAAGGCCGACCGTCGGGTCGCCTTTGTGGTCGGCAATGGCACATACAAAAATGTTTCACCGCTTCCCAATCCTCCGATCGATGCCAAGTCGATGGCGGCGGTGCTTCGCAACGTCGGCTTCGAGGTGGTCGAGGGCACCAACCTCACCCGCGACAAGATGACCGAACGGCTGCTCGAATTCGGCAAGAAGGCGCAGGGCGCCGACGTCGCGGTGTTCTTCTATGCCGGCCACGGCATCGCCATCAACGGCACCAACTATTTGCTGCCGGTCGATGCCGACATCAGATCGGAAATGGACGTCAAGCTCGGCGCCGCGATCAATATCGATCTCACGCTCGACCAGACCATGAGCGATGCCAAGGTCAAGCTGGTGTTCCTCGACGCCTGCCGTGACAATCCCTTCGCCGCCAAGATCAAGTCCAATTCCGCCACCCGCAGCGTGTCGGTTCAGTCGGGCCTTGCGGAAATGAAGTCCGGCGAAGGCACGCTGATCGCATTCGCCACCGGTCCCGGGCAGACGGCCCTCGACGGTCAGGAAGGCACCAACAGTCCGTTCACGCGCGCGCTGATGGCCAATATTGCCACCCCCGGGGTTGAGATCCAGCAGGCGATGACCAAGGTCCGCGCGCAGGTCAACGAGGAGACCAATAAGGGCCAGCTGCCCTGGGGACATACCAACCTCATCGGGTCGGTCTATCTGAACCCGGTTGCGGCGAACGCGGCTGCGCCGGCCGTGACAGGTACGGTTGCAGCGGCTTCCCCGTCCGGCGGTTCGGACGTGGACGTCGAGCTCGAGTTTTGGCGCTCGATCAAGGAATCGAACAAGCCGGAAGAGCTCAATGCGTACCTGACCAACTATCCGAACGGCCAGTTCAAGTCGCTGGCGCTGGCCCGGATCGCTTCGCTGGAGAGCGCGCCCGCGACCCGTACCCTGTCCCCCGGCATCGATCCCGCGACACTCACGGAGGCGGCAAACCAGACCACGGAAGACCAGATCGGCCTCGACAAGGTTAAACGCCGCGACGTGCAGCGCCGGCTGACCGGGCTTGGTTTCGATACCAAACTCACCGGCGTGTTCGATGACCCGACGCGCGCTGTGATCACGCGCTGGCAAGCCGCGCGCGGCTATCCCCAGAGCGGTTTCCTCAACAAGCTGCAGCACAAGGCCTTGCTGACGGAAATCGTCGCGGTGGCGCCCCCAACCGCCGCACGCGAGGCGCCGGCAGAAAGGCCGGCCCGTCCTGCACGTGCCAGCGCCGGCAATGCCGCTGCTCCCCCTCCCCCTCAGCGTGGTCCGGACCCCGGTGGTGCTGCCTTTGTCGGCGGCCTGATGGGTGGCGTGGTGGGCGGCATGCTTCGGCGCTAACCGTCACGTCACTGACCAAAAGTTCGACCAGGGTCCCGTTTCGATAGAATCGAAACGGGACCCTGGATTCTTGATCTGACGCGTTTTCTTGACGCGAACCGGTCTCCACTTCGCTTGAAAGCGCTCTAGCAAAAAGCCCGGGTTCACCCCGGGCTTTTTTGCGCGCATCTCGATCCAATTCGCACATCGCGATCTATCTGGTGCACTCGGCGTGCCCCTCGGTCAGTTTCACCATCTTGTTGCCGCCGGAGGTCAGCAGGCACATCTGCACCTCCTTGCCGGCCGGGACCGGCTTGGCGCAGGTGATCTGCGGGTTGTTGTCGTATTTGGTGGTTGAGAATTTGCAGGTGACGATGCAGGAGGCGTCGCTGGGCAGCGAATTCGTCATCATGATGCTGGCCAAATCCTCGCCCGGCAAGATGATGCAATTGAACGGCACCGATTCCGCCAGCGCCGGCGTCGATAGCAGGCCTGACATCACGAGGCCAAGGCCGACCAGCAACCCAACGAACAGAACGAGCTGGAACTCGACGGTGCGCGAATGCATCGATACCGCCGAGGCTATTTGCCGGCCGCTTTTCTCAGCGCCTCGTTGATCCGCTCCTGCCAGCCGGGCCCGCCTTCCTGGAAGTGCTCCAGCACGTCCTGGTCGATCCGCAGCGAAACCAGTTCCTTTACGCTCGGAAGCGCGGTCTTCTTCGGCGGCAGTTCCGGAACCTTGGTCGTTGTCTGCTTGAACGCGGCTTCGGCTTCGGTGCGCGCATCGTTAAGCGTACGCGGTCGTCGTGGTGGCTGAGACATCAGTGTCCTTTCTCTGGTGAAGCGCCGCTTGCGGTTAAATCAAATACCCTCGAACAGCACCGTCGACAGATAGCGCTCCGAGAACGACGGCACGACCGCCAGAATGGTCTTGCCCGCGCTTTCCGGACGTTTGCCGATCTCAAGTGCGGCTGCGATCGCCGCACCGGAGGAAATGCCGCCCGGAATGCCCTCGTTGCGGGCCAGCGCGCGCGCGATTTCGATCGCGGTGGCGCTGTTGACCTTGACGATCTCGTCGATCACCGAACGGTCCAGGATCTCCGGGATGAAACCAGCGCCGATGCCCTGGATCTTGTGCGGCGAGTGCTGCCCGCCGGAAAGCACCGGGCTTTCCTCAGGCTCGACGGCGACGATCCGCAGCGAGGGCTTGCGCGGCTTCAACACCTGCCCGACGCCGGTGATGGTGCCGCCGGTGCCGACCCCGGCCACGAAGAAATCGATGTTGCCGCCGGTATCGTTCCAGATTTCCTCCGCGGTGGTGCGGCGGTGAATTTCGGGATTGGCAAGGTTCTTGAACTGCTGCGGCATCACGGCGTTGGGCGTGGTGCGCACCAGCTCTTCCGCGGTCGCGATCGAGCCCTTCATGCCCTGCGCCGCCGGCGTCAGAACGATTTCAGCGCCGAGGAACGCCAACATCTTGCGCCGCTCGATCGACATCGATTCCGGCATCACCAGCTTCAGCCGATAGCCGCGGGAGGCGGCGACGAAAGCCAGCGCGATGCCGGTGTTTCCCGATGTCGGCTCGATCAGCACGGTATCGGCGTGGATCACGCCCGCCTTTTCCATCGCGATGATCATCGCCGCGCCGATGCGGTCCTTCACGCTCGCGGCGGGGTTAAAATATTCCAGCTTGGCGAGAATGGTCGCGTGCACCCCGTGCTGCTGCGGCAATCTGCGCAAACGGACGATCGGCGTATCGCCGATCGCATCGACGATACTATCGAAAACCCGGCCACGGCCGGGACGGTGCACTGCACTCGCGGCTGACGACGCATTCATAACGAAACTCCTGTCACGCAATGTATGTGTATTTGAAGCCTCTTGTCCCATTAGGGGCAGCCGGTCTCGTCGTGCAAGTCAGAATTCGCCGCGGCGAAAACTCGCTGCATTGCAAAACATTAATGCGACCAAATAACGTAAAACAAACGCATTTGTGTTGCCACATCGTCAAAGAAATCAGAGTATGTAGAACTAAGGTTCAGTTCGCACGGAGAGGTCACGATGGCAGCAATTGCTGAAGTCCTGTCGACCGATACGCGTCACCCCGACCCGCGCGGATGCGATTTGCCGACCTGCCCGGTTTGCGCAGACTCCATGGTGGCTGCGGAAGCTTCCGCTTATCTTTCCGATAACCTCATCAGCTATCTCTGGACCTGCGATACCTGCGGTTACGGCTTCGTGACCAAGCACGCGCTCAAGCGGTTTGCCTGCAACTGACTTTGCGGCGGCATCCAGAGCGTTTTCTAGCGAAGTGGAAATCGGTTCGCGTCATCTAGAACCCCGTTTCGTCTCCATCGAAACGAGACTCTAGCGCGGCGCGATGTCCCCCTTCGCCCAGTCGGCGCGTGTGCGGTCCCGAAAGCTTGCGAAAGCTCCCTGTGCAATCGCGTCCCGCATGCCCTGCATCAGGTGCTGGTAATACGCGATATTGATTTCCGACAACAGCATCGCCCCCAGCGTCTCGCCCGACTTGACGAGATGATGCAGATAGGCGCGCGCGCAGGTGCGGGCGGAAGGCCATGGGCTTTCCTCGTCGAGCGGCCGTGGGTCGTCGGCGTGGCGGGCGTTGCGCAGGTTGACCTGACCGAACCGCGTGTACGCCACGCCGTGACGTCCATTGCGCGTCGGCATCACGCAATCGAACATGTCGATGCCGCGCGCCACCGCCTCGAGCAGATCTTCCGGCGTGCCGACGCCCATTAGGTACCTCGGACGATCCTGCGGCAGGATGGGTGCGACCTCATCGATCATCGCCAGCATCACCGATTGCGGTTCGCCGACCGCGAGGCCGCCGATCGCGTAGCCGTGAAAACCGGTATCGACCATGCCGCGCGCGCTGGCGCGACGCAGCTCCGCTACGTCACCGCCTTGAGCAATGCCAAACAGCATGTGTCCCGGAGGTGCGGTTTCGAACGCACGCTTGCTGCGCTCGCCCCAGCGCAACGACAGCTGCATCGCATGCTCGATGTCGCCGCGCTCCGCCGGCAGCCGCACGCATTCGTCGAGTTGCATGGCGATGTCGGAGCCGAGCAGAAGCTGCACCTCGATCGCGCGCTCAGGCGACAACTCAAGGCTGGCGCCGTCAATATGGGAGCGAAAGGTCACCGCGCTTTCGCTGACCTTGCGCAACTGCGCCAGCGACATCACCTGGAAGCCGCCGGAATCGGTCAGCATCGGGCCGTTCCACCCCGTGAAAGTCTGCAGGCCCCCGAGCGCGGCAATGCGCTCGGCGCCCGGCCGCAGCATCAAATGGTAGGTATTGCCGAGCACGATATCGGTGCCGGCGTCGCGTACCTCGCGCCAATGCATGCCCTTCATGGCGCCCGCGGTGCCGACCGGCATGAAGGCAGGGGTTCGCACCACACCATGCGGCGTCATCAGCCGGCCGGTGCGCGCCGGGCCGTCGGCCGCGACAAGATCAAAGTGATTGAGAAGGCTCATGCGTTAGCTTATTGCGTAACAAAGGCGTTCCGTTCAACCTCGTTGAGGGCGATTTTTGGTCCGAAACCCGTTGACGCCGACCGAAATCTCCCGCATAAGCCCGCGCCATGATGACGACCACCAAACGCACCACCAAAACCGCAAAGCCCTCTGGGGCCTCGGGAGGCGTGCGCGCGTAGTTGGACGATCGCATCATCTGAACCGAAGCCCCGCCTGAAAAGGTCTGGGGCTTTTTTATTGCCTGATGGAGACCAAAGTGAAGAACGATCCCGTCGTTGCCATTGCCGGTGTGACCGGCGCTGTCGGTGCCGAATTCATCGCCACCATGGACAAGCGCGCCTTTCGCGTCGGCAAGCTCAAAGCGCTGGCGAGCGCGCGGTCGGCAGGCAAGACGATCGACTTCCGCGGCCAAAAAGTCATGATCGAAGAGCTTAACGAGAGCTCATTCGAAGGCGTCGATATCGCGCTGTTCTCGGCGGGCGGCGGCATTTCCAGGAAGTTTACGCCCATCGCGGTGAAGGCCGGCGCCGTGGTTGTCGATAATTCGTCCGCCTTCCGCATGGATCCGAATGTGCCGCTGGTGATCCCCGAGATCAACGCCAACCGCATCGCGGATCACAAGGGCATCATCGCGGTTCCGAACTGCGCCGCGATCACCGTGCTGGTGCCGTTGTGGCCGATCCACCGGCGTAACCGCATCAAGCGCGTGATCCTGTCGACCTATCAGGCGGCCAGCGGTGCCGGCGCGGCGGCAATGCAAGAACTGGTGGAGTCGACGCGCGCCTGCCTCAATGGGCAGGCCTTTCAGCCCAAGGCGATGCCGCACCCTTACGCCTTCAATCTGTTCAACCATAATACCGCGATCGATCCGGCGACCGGCTATAACGATGAAGAAACCAAGGTCATCAGGGAGACCCGGAAGATCTTCGAAGATGACAGCATTGCCGTCGGCGTGACCTGTGTACGCGTGCCGGTGCTGCGGGCGCATTGCGCGGCGATTACCTTCGAATGCGAAGAACCGATTACGGAGGAGGAGGTGCGCGCAATCCTGTCGGATGCGCCGGGCGTGAAGATCGTGGACGATCGGGTCAGGAATTATTTTCCGATGCCGATCGATGCGTCGGGCCAGGATGACGTCCTGGTCGGCCGCATTCGCCGGGATCTCAGCGATCCCTCCGGCCATTCGATCTCGATATTCGCAGCAGCGGACCAGCTTCTGAAAGGCGCCGCACTCAACGCGATTCAGATCGCAGAATTGCTGAATTGACGCTTCAGGCGTGGGCGCGAAACAGACCGTAGGGTGGGCAAAGGCGCTCTTTGCGCCGTGCCCACCATCTTGCGAAATCGCGACCGATGGTGGGCACGCTTCGCTTTGCCCACCCTACGATTCAGACCCGCGCGCAAAACAGCAAGCAAGCATCGCCATAGGAATAGAACCGGTAGCCGTTACCGATCGCGTGGGTATAGGCCCGCTTCATGGTGTCGAGACCGCTGAACGCCGACACCAGCATGAACAGCGTCGAACGCGGCAGGTGAAAATTGGTCAGGAGAA
>WNFO01001289.1_pt1 | contig 19489 bp, 14 predicted proteins | sample 5400251 | NCBI WGS metagenome assembly WNFO01 (sample SAMN13153354, study PRJNA577476) | soil metagenome | isolation source: 100 cm saprolite under Madrone tree | place: USA:California | collected 2016-06-14
ACGCTCTTGCGTTCCCCGGGCAGAAGCAGACCCTTACAATACGATTTCAGCGGTTCCACGCGATCGGCGTGCTCTGCGGCTTGCGCCAGGCTATCGAGATAGGCCGCGAAGCGTTGCTGTTGTGCGCCTGGCGCCGAAGCATTGGCGCTCATGCCGACAGAGTGCAGGGAAAACGGGTGCAATCGCTACTAATTTTTGCAGGAAATGTGCCTTATTTTATAACACAGTAGTACTAGCAACTTGTTGAAAAACGCGCCGATATCCCAAAACAATTTCACTGTTCCGCCCGTTTCCCGCGTCGCCATCTCGCAGAGTTTTGAGCGTCAATACCGGAAGATTTAGAATAAGAGAACTAGTCATTGCAGACAGCGGCAGCCGCGTGGCACGCCATATCGTCACAGGCCCAAACCTTTTGTACGGCAGCGGTAAGCAGCAGCAATACAAACAAGTTCATCATTAGCTTTTTCATGGGTTCTCCTTGCAATAGGATTCGGTCCCGGACCGGCGGTGCGGGTTCTTCCAGACGACGGGGCACTCGCGCCTGTGGCCCTGAGCGGGCTTCCGGACATTCCATAAATATCTACGTCGCTTAATAGGCTCGCTTTTAGGGTAGTGTCAAGAAAATAGATTCCGATACGCGGAACTTGTAGTGCGCAAATCTGTTGACGGTATCGATGCGATTACTACACGGTTGAACTCCCGAGTGTTGTGCAGAAGAAAGCGGAAGTCGCAGTCTGGCACGGCGCAGTTGCGTGCTTGTGGCCTGTGGAAACTCGCTAGACCATGCTATAAAGTTCGTGTGAAAACCTCAGTGCGATGGCTACTGTTCGAATACAAGGGTCTCGAACTCGTCATTTTGTCCAAACCTTTTAAGACGAAAGCCCCGGCGGAGAAGGCGCGTCTGAAATATCCTGACCGCGTCCGAAGGAAGATCGGAATTGGCGTGGTTCGCGCGCCGAAGCAGTAGCCATGGAACTGGTCGAAATAAGCAAGGCGACCGAAGCCTATTCCCTAGAATTACAGACTCTTCTGTATTGCATCCTACACAGAATAAGCATCAACATATTTTGTGGGTAAAACTGTACTCATTGCCGATGACAGCGCTGCCGTGCGTCTGTCGGTGCGGCTCTTGCTCGAAGGTCGGTACAAGGAACTCGTGGTGCGCGAAGCCGTTGACGGCATGGACGCTGTCGAGAAGGCCAAAAAATCGAAACCCGATTTGATACTTCTGGACCTTGCCATGCCTCGGTTGAACGGAGCGGAAGCGGCTGCGGTCCTGAAGAATGAAATGCCGCAAACGCCAGTCATCCTATTTACGATGACCGAACTGCATGTTGATTCTCTGTGCGCAGCCATCGACGTTGATTTCATTTCAAAGGCGGACGGTGTTTCGAAGTTGCTGGAAAGGGTTGATGCTTTGCTCCCGCCACCTCTTCCGAATGAAGGAGCAACCCTGTGTTAGGCATCTGAACAGTAGAATTTCGACGTGCCCCGACAGACAGTCACATTACTGCACCCTGGCCTAATTCCGGGGCTAAGAAATTCATCTGCAACGGGAGGCCGAATTTTACTTCGGTGTTTTAGTTTTGTCCTGCCAATTTGTTTGCGGCACTTCCGTCAGGAGGGTTTACTTTGACGGCGCGAATTGCAGCAGCGTGGGAGTTAGTTCGTTCGCTAATTCCATCTTGTCTATAAACTTCGTGGCTCCGAGTCTTTCGGCCTGTGCTTTCGCAATCTCATGGTTCGCAAAGGAAATCGCCACGACCGTTGGTCCAGCCAGACTGAAGACTCGGTCTGCGCCATCAGTCATGTGCAGGTCGATGATTACAGCATCTGGAAGAAGTTCCGCCGTCTCCTGAATGGTTCAGAAAGATTCGATTCTTCGCCAATGACGGAAATATCGTCGCGGTCGTTTGCCGCCATTGAGTCAGCTCGGAAGAAATCACGCTAACGCCTCGGTTAATATTGGACGATATACACGGCCCATCCTCCGCGGATGGCTCGCAGCGACAAAACCAGCAGTAACGAAATCCCAAACTGAGTGCCGCGAGAAGAAGTGTGTCCGTGCTTTATCACTCCAAGAAATCACCATCGTTGTCTGTGCACCAATCGGCAGTCTGTCGGCCGAGGATTCAAAATTGACAAGATAGATTTGGATCGATGGATCGAGCGGCAGAAGATCGGAACGGAAATGGCAGCGTGAGTTGCCTGAAATTATGGTAGCGCTAACGGGATTCGAACCCGTGTTACCGCCGTGAGAGGGCGGCGTCCTGAACCCCTAGACGATAGCGCCACAGCTGAATCAGTTTATCTTGCTTCAGAAGTTTCGGCAATTGGCGCAACAGACGATCCGCAACATCGCAATTATGCGTTTCAGAATCCCACCCTGTGGCGACACTTGTTTGTGGGAAGTCCATGTTCGTTGACTCACCCACTTCACTAGCCGCTCGTCGAGCATCGAGCAGTTGGCGGTAAGCCTCTTGCGGATCGTTGGTTTTGGAATTGACAAGCGCTTGAAGATGCAGTGGAAGCTCCGATGGCGGCTGCCGTCGTCTCAATCAATCCGGCCTGATCATTCTCAACGCGATGGAGCAAAACCTTGTGAAGAAGGCCGTGACCGACCGGAATTACTGGTAAGGAAGCTCTCGCCACGAAATCCAGTGATGGAATGCGCGGCCTCATTGAATCAGTGCGAAGGTGTAGATGAGGGAAGTAACGAGCGGCGATCTTGTCGGCTATTTCTCCATGCTCCGCACTCCGATCTTCAGTGTTTCGTAAGTTGCATCTCCCATCCTGGAGGGTTCAGCAAAATCGTGCACTTAGTTCCGGGAGTGGATTGCTTGAAGGCTTCGGCAAAGGCCGGAAAGTCTAGATCCGCAAACGGCGGGTAGTACCAGTCTCGGAAAATCCCCACCGGAAGCAGCAACAGGATCGCAAGGGCCGCGTAACGCACTCCTCGGCCCTGCTGCGGACGAACCAGCCATATCAGCGCCGCCAGGAAAGCCAGCATCGGGAAGAAGTAGTAGCGAGTGAAGTGCCCTGCGCCCATCATGAGCTCCCATTGTTCTCCAGGATCGGCGGCAAGCGGCCGTGCAAGACAGGCGGCAAACAGAATCGCAGCGAAAGAGATAAAAAGCTTTAGTTCCAGTGGACCGTAACGGAGAGCATAGAGCAAGACGGCAACCCCGATCGCCGTCGCGATGGCCTCGAGAACAAAGGGTGGGCCCCCGTGCCGGATAAATGCAATGAGCGACCGGGTTCCAAGCAAGGGTCCCAGGAAGATTTGCCGGCCAAGGATACTCACTAGCCGGGAGACGCTTGCGCCGTTTGAACCAAGGTGCCTGGTTTGCGAAAAGAAAACCGTACAGGTCTGAACGATTACGCCGGGCAGCAAAATCGCGGAGGACAAGCCGGACCTCAGGTCCTTGCGCTTCGCTAAAAGCACGACGGACACCGGAAGAAGGAAAATTCCCATCGGGCCATCCAGCGAGACGAGGAAAAGTGTTAGATAGTTCGCGAATTGCCAGAGCCGCGAAGACTCGCATCGGGCCAAAAGCATCAGTAGTGCAAGCAAAGCCAGATGCCATTGGATGTTGGTGGTATTTCCGTGAATTTCAGCCGAGTTAGGAAGCACTAGATACAGGAAGCTGCCCAGCAACCGGGTATGAAGTGGGATGGTGCTGAAGCGGGAGGACAGAAAGAGATTGACGGGGAGAATCTGCACGGCGATGGCCGAGAGATTCATGATCAACGGCGCAATCGCAAACGGAAAGAGAAGCGTAAAAAGAGCCACCAGGCGCGGCAAAGTATGCAGGTAACCCGCTTCGGGCATGAGCAGGCAACGCAGGCCGAAATGGTAGGCGTCGGCGTACCAATAGGTACCGTCTTCGGCATAGAATTGAGGATTCAGAATCGCGTCCGGGCGACGCGAAAAGAGGATAAGAAAGGAAACCGCAAAGTATGCGGCATGAGCCGTAAATCCCGTGTCTAAGCTGGCTAATTCAAAAATGCCCTTTCTCTGAGCCGAGTCCGCTGGCGGAGTATTCATACCTGTCTCGGAGACTATCGGCCGTTGGAGATGCTGTCAACGCGGGGCTCACCGCGCGGGTTCGTAAGGGATAATGGACGACGCCCGATTTTAGCCAGCTGTCCGCCGATCCTGGCAAAGCGGCCCGCACGGGAATTGCGACGCGGGCTTTCAAGAAATGACAGATTACGAGTTGCGAAGAAGCCCACGACCGGAGTGACGGTCTACTGCGACGGTTTTTTGTAATCGCCGCAACTGAAATATTTTTCGAGCCAGATATATAAGCAGATAAAAAGGTAGCGGCTTCCCATTTCTTTGATGGCCAGTTTGGACGATCCGACTCTGCGATTTCGCCAGGTGATCGGCGTGACCGTCCAGCTATAACCTCTGACAATGGTCTTCAGGGGCAACTCGACGGTCAGATTAAAATGGGGCGAGAGTAACGGACGACAACCCTCAATTACCGTGGCCCGGTAAGCTTTGAACGCGTTGGTGTAGTCATTTAGCTTGATTCCGAACATCAACCGGATCAGAAAATTAGCCAGGCGATTCATGCGGAGCTTTAGCCAAGGGTAGTCGATCACCCCGCCGCTCTTGACGAAGCGCGAACCAAAGACCGCGTCCCAGCCCTCGTTCAGAAGCTCCCAATAACGAACCACGTCGCGGCAATCGTCGGATTCGTCGGCCATCATGACGACCACGGCGTCACCGCTCATGGAAGCAAAACCCTTGGCAACCGCTCGGCCAAACCCGTTCTTACCGTTATTTTGGACCGGTCTGAGAGTGGGAACATGGCCTGACAGATCGAGGAGCTTCTGCCATGTCGAGTCGGTGCTGCCGTCGTCTACCACTACGATCTCATGAGGCACGTTGTGCAGGCGCAGCTCCAAATGAAGGTGTTCGACGGTCGAGCAGATGCAACCTTCCTCGTTATGGGCTGGGATGACCACGCTCAGCAGCGTTAGCGCAGTCGTGCTGCTAGCGTCGGCCAGTCGTGCTGGCGGAGTGGCTAAAAGGCTCATGGCTTAACTTATCGATTGGAGAGTCTTCCGTCAACGGAACTACGGCCAGAGGCTGACGAAGGTGTACTGGCTTGCGCACTTGGTCACATTCTGCGGACCATCGATGAAATATTCCCCTGCAGACAGGAATTTCACGCTCTTAATTCTTACCTGGAGGCTCGCTGCGCTTCGCATCGCTTATCGGGAGGTGGCTGGAGCCTTGGGAGAATTTCAATTTTTGTTGCGAAAAGACGCCACGTGGGCCAAGCATTCCTGCATATAACATAGTGCGCGCCGAGTGCCTTTTAGCGACCTATCCACCATTGGACAAGTGTCGTGAGTAACCCACGTGGCCATTTCCTTGATACGTGCATTGAAGCAACTGAGCAGACACTCAGCCCTCCAAACGTGGGGAAGACGAAGAAGACGACGAGTGGGTAATATCCGACGGACGATCAAGGGGCGTCGTCTCGCGAACCAGAATCCCGACGAAGGCTCGCGGGTCTTTCATTTCGAGGGGTGCTTTTCGCCTACCATCAACTCTTTCCAAGATTTGTTTACTTCTCCTCCGCTAGCGATATGGTTCGTAACCGGGTTACGGTTTCTGCCCGTAACCTGTGCCCAGATTGCCCCTAGAAGCCCTCAAAAACCAGCCCAAACTGGTATAATAAGGCGAAGGCCGATGAGCATTAAGGAGTGGGAAAATAGCGATTTGCGCGGTTTTTAGAGGGTTTTACGCTGAAAGCGATAACCTTTCCCGGTATCGCTACCATCGGGTCAGGGCTCTAGTACTTGCAAACCCTGAGATCAAAAATGACCCGACAGCGTTTCGCATCTGCCGCATTCCCCGGTTTTCAGCCGATAGACGCCGAATCGGTCACAATCCCTGGGAGGGTAGCGCCTGGCATGAGTTCCCCAACAATAAGTTCCCGCAACCTTGCTTCTCCGCTAAGCAAAAACGACCATCTCCTTCGCTGGGTGGAAAAAATGGCCGAACTCACCCGCCCCGCCCGAATTCACTGGGTTGACGGCTCGCAGGAAGAAAACGACCAGCTCTGCCGGGAAATGGTTGCCAGCGGCACCTTCATTAAGCTCAACGAAAAACTCTGGCCCGGTTGTTTTTACGCCCGCTCCGATCCCAATGACGTCGCTCGCGTGGAAGATCGCACCTTCATCTGCTCCTACTCCAAAGACACCGCCGGCCCCACCAATAACTGGGAAAATCCCTACGACATGCGCCGCAAACTCAAAGGCCTCTTCAACGGCGCCATGCAAGGCCGCACCATGTACGTACTCCCCTTCAGCATGGGTCCCATCGGTTCGCCCCTGGCAAAAATCGGCGTTCAACTTACCGACTCTCCCTACGTCGTTGTCAACATGCGCATCATGGCCCGCATCGGCCAGCGCGTCTTCGATGAAATCGACAAAGGCGCCCGCGTCGTGCCCTGCATGCACTCCGTCGGCGCGCCGCTAGCGCCCGGCCAAAAAGATGTGCCCTGGCCCTGCAACAAGGAAAAGTACATCGTCCACTTTCCCGAATCGCGCGAAATCTGGTCCTACGGCTCCGGCTATGGCGGCAACGCTCTGCTCGGCAAGAAATGTTTTGCGTTGCGCATCGCTTCCAACATCGCCCGCGATGAAGGCTGGATGGCCGAACACATGCTCATCCTCGGTGTAGAAGATCCCAAGGGGGAAAAAACCTACGTCGCCGCCGCTTTCCCCAGCGCCTGCGGAAAAACCAATTTCGCCATGCTCATTCCTCCCAAGGGCTTCGAAGGCTGGAAAGTCTGGACCGTCGGCGATGACATCGCCTGGATTCGTCCCGACGAAAACGGCGCACTCCGCGCCATCAATCCTGAATCAGGATTTTTCGGCGTAGCTCCCGGCACCTCCGCTAAGACCAATCCCAACGCCATGGCCACGCTCTCGAAAAACACGATTTTCACCAACACCGCGCTCACTCCCGATGGCGGCGTCTGGTGGGAAGGCATGACCGACACGCCTCTCGCCGAATGTCTCGACTGGCAGGGCCATCGCTGGACTCCCGAAATCGCCAAGCAGACCGGCGCGAAAGCTGCTCATCCCAACGCTCGCTTTACCGCGCCCGCTTCGCAGTGTCCCACTATCGATCCCGCGTGGGAAGATCCCACTGGCGTTCCGCTGCACGCTTTCATCTTCGGCGGACGCCGCGCTGCCACCATGCCGCTCGTCTACCAGGCCTTCAATTGGAGCTCCGGCGTTTATATCGGTGCGACCATGGGCTCCGAAATGACTGCCGCTGCCGCCGGAACAGTTGGAAAAGTACGTCGCGACCCCATGGCCATGCTGCCTTTCTGCGGCTATCACATGGGCGATTATTTCCGCCATTGGATCCAGATGCAGCGCTCACTTACCGTCACCCCGCGCATCTTTCACGTGAACTGGTTCCGCAAAGACGCCGAAGGAAAATTCATCTGGCCCGGTTACAGCGAAAATATGCGCGTCCTCAAATGGATCGTGGACCGCGCGCGCGTCCGCGCCCAGGGCCGCGAGACTCCCATCGGCTGGATGCCCGATTACGAAGATATGGAATGGACCGGCCTCGATTTTCCGCGCGAAAAATTCGAAGTGCTGCAGGAATTCGACGGCAAAGCCTGGCGCCACGAAGTCATAGACCACGAAGAGCTCTTCATCGAGCTCCACGACCATCTCCCCAAAGAAATGGTCTACGAACGCGAACTCCTAATCTGCCGTTTGTAATTTTTCCTTGCTTTGTTGTTTCCTGTAGGGGCACGGCATGCCGCGTCCGTCTGCGCGCTTGAATTGCTCCCTTCCCGGCTGCGATGAAATCGAGCCACCAATCCAATATCGTCATTCCGAGCTCTTCGCTCCGCACGCCCCGCATTCAATGTGCGGCGCCCTGTTTTTCTCATGACACGAAAGTAGTTCGTTCTTTAATCGGATTAATTTCTCGCATCACGGACTTCGAATTCATTTAAAGTATCGGGGTTGATCACCACTCTGGTAACTATCGCGAAGTGTGAACAACAATAACCAAACTCACGCGCTAGGTGAAACATGATCAGGGAGGAAAAGTGAAGAATCGGCTTCAGTCTCGTAGCTCTGTTGAGCGCTCGGTTTCACGGCGCAAGTTCCTGGCGCAAACCGCAGCGGCGGCGGTTGGTTTCACCATTGTTCCGCGCCGGGTATTGGGTGGCATAAATTACGTAGCGCCCAGCGACAAGCTCAACATTGCTTTCATTGGCGTGGGCTCGCAAGGTTTTCGCGTCATGCTCCACTTTTTGCAGGAACCCGATGTGCAGGGTGTGGCAGTCTGCGATCCCAATAAAATCGGCTCCAACCACCCACAATGGGATACACACGAGTTTTGCAACTCGGTTCGCAAATTACTCGGCGTTGATAGCGGCTGGGATTGGCTGAGCCCGGACCAGCCTCTCCAGCTGACCCATTCTCTCCGCGCGCCTAGCGGCGTTTCCGGCCGCGAACCTTGCCAAAAAATTGCGGATGCCTACTACGCCACTCAGCAACGCTCCGGTCGGTATCGCGGCTGTGCGGCGTACAGCGACTTCCGCGAGCTACTGGAAAAACAAAAGGACCTCGACGCCGTCGTCGTCTGCACCACCGACAATCTGCACGCAGCGGTCTCCGCCGCCGCGATGAAAAAGAGCAAACACGTCTTCTGTCAGAAGCCCCTAACCCACACTATCTACGAAGCGCGTCGCCTCGCCGAAATCGCGCGCCAAACCGGCGTGGCAACTCAGATCGCGGTTGCCAACCAGGCCTCCGAATCGACCCGTTTACTTTGCGAATGGATTTGGGATGGCGCCATCGGCCCGGTGCGCGAGGTCGTCAACTGGTCGAGCCGTCCGTTCTGGCCCCAGGGACTCGACCGCCCAAAGGACGCTGAAGCCGTACCCGACGGCTTAGACTGGGATCTCTGGCTTGGTCCTGCGCCCCAACGTCCCTACAACCGTGCTTACGTGCCCTTTGCATGGCGCGGGTGGAGCGACTTCGGCTGCGGCGCACTGGGCGACATGGGCTCCTACAGTTTCGACACAATTTTTCGTGTCTTGAAGCTCGAGGCACCCTCGAGCGTGGAAGCCAGTACCACTGATCGCTACGAGGAGACTTACCCGCTCGCCTCGATTATCCGCTACAACTTCGCTGCCCGCGGGGACATGCCGCAGGTGAAATTCACCTGGTATGACGGCGGTCTAAAACCGCCGCGCCCCGACGAGTTGCCGGAAAATCTTCCATTAAGAGGCGACGGAGAAGAAAATGACGAAGGCCTCCTCTTAGTCGGAGAGCGCGGCAGAATTCTCTGCTCATTTAATGGCGGCAGCCCAAAGCTGATTCCCGAAGTCAAAATGCAAAGCTATAAACAGCCGCCAAAGACGTTGCCTAGGTCACCAGGCAACGAACGCGAATGGCTGGACGCCGCAAAAGGCGGCAAAACAAAGCCCGGCGGAAATTTTGAATTTTCCGGCCTCGTTACCGAGACTCTGCTCCTCGGAAATGTCGCGACGCAATTGGGACAGCGACTCGACTGGGATCACTCCAGCATGAAAGTGGTCAACTCCAATCAAGCCGACAAGTACATCCGTCCGGAACGTCGCACTCATTGGGAGCTCTAACGGCTACGTCGCGCAGAATGAACCGCAAATATGGAGGCATCGATGTCTGTAATTTCCAGAAGAACGTTCCTCAAAAATTCCAGCACCCACACCGCTGCAGCCGGAGTTCTTGCCGCCGCAGGAGCGCTGCGCCTTCGCGCCAATCCGCTCGGCATGCCCATTGGCTGCCAGACGTGGCCGGTCAGGGAAATGATCGCCAAGGATTTTCCCGGCACCATCAAGCAACTCGCATCTGCCGGATTTCAGTCCATTGAAATGTGCTCGCCGGTCGGTTATGCCGATTTTGGCTTTGGCGGCCTCGCCAAATACCAGGGAGCCGAGCTTTGCAAAATCTTGCGCGATGCCGGTGTCACTTGCGTGAGCTCTCACTTCGACATTAAGGAACTCAGGGCGAATCAGGAGGAGCGTATTGCTTGGGCAAAGGATGCCGGCCTGACGCAAATGCTTGTACCCACTCTCAGCGGTCCCAAAAAACCGACTATGGACGATGTGAAGCGCGCCGCCGACGAATACAACAAAATGGGCGAAAAGTCGGCTCAGGCTGGCATCCAGCAGGGCCTGCATAACGAAGACTTCGAACTCTCGATGGTGCATGGCAAGCGAACCTATGATCTGTTGTTCGATCTCCTCGATCCGAGGCTCGTCCAGTTCCAGTTCCAGGTCTCCACCATCAGCCGCGGCTACGATGCCGCCGAATATTTCAGGAAGTATCCCGGCCGCTTTATTTCCATGCACGTACAAGGCTGGTCTATGCAAGCGAAAAAAGTCATGCCCGTCGGTCCGGACTCTCTGGATTGGACGAAGATCTTTTCCGCGGCAAAAACCGGCGGCATAAAAAACTACTTCGTCGAAATGAATCTCGACATGATGAAAGCCAGCGTCCCCTACCTTCGCAACCTGCAAGTCTGATAAAACCGGTTAATCGCAACCCCGTCCCAAACTGCACAGTCTTGTTTTCGCCGTTGCAGTACCCTCGAGCAAGAAATCCGGTACCTCTCTACCGTGGCTTCTGTCCCGGTCTGTCAAAATTTCAGGAGAAGAAATGGACATGCAAAATCTTGCAAAAAATTCACCCTGGGGAAGAAGACTCTTCGCCATCACCGTCTTGTCCGCAGCGCTTCTCTTCGTAGGCGCATCCGCCCTCCGCGCCGATGAAGGCGAATGCCAGCACCGCATGGCCAGAGCCGACCATCGCGTCCACGAAGCTGCCGAACATCACGGATGGGACAGCAAACAAGCCGAACGCGCCCGCCACGAACTCCGTGAAGCGCGCGAGTATTGCTGGACCCACGGACACAAATGGTGGGATGAAGACGGCCATCGCTGGCACACCGACCGCGACTGGGACGATCACGATCATGATCGCGACCACGATCGCGCCCGCCACTAAAACGCTCGCTCTTCGCCTCTGTGGTACCGGGCTTCAGCCCGGCTCTTTCTTCGATCTTGGGTAGAGGGTGGGTCTTTATTCTGCATCCGATAAGATGCAGGAAGGGTCTCAACCCGACAGGAACAACCAATCCCGTAAGTACTGGCTTCCCGAAACACTCCACAAGCCGAATCCCTGTCTGCTGATCCCGGTCCGCGCTCACTCTTCGTTATACTTGCAAGGACCGCACTTCGTAAGTCCTATAGAACTCATACTTACGAAAAATGGAGGTGGGGGTAGATAGAGTGCAGACACTCATCTTTTCCCTGAGGCACCGAAGGGCCAGCGCGCCTTTGACCTACTTCCGCTCGCTACCTCATTACTTCATTTCTTCGAATATTCGACGGTCTTCGTCACGCCCTTGCCTTCCGTTACCACTACCGTCTGCCCGCCGTTCACGTTCGAGAGCTTTTCCACTTGACCGCTCGGCCAGCGAATCTGCACCGTGTCAACCTTATTTAACCGTCCCAGGCCAAACGTCAACACCAATTCATTGGCCGCCAGGTAGCTCGATCCGCTCTTCAGCATTTGCGTTTGCGTTCCGTCAGAAGAAGTCACCCACAGCACGGCGCCAATGCCATCGTGATTCGATTTTGTGCCAACTAGTTTGAATCGCACGCTGTGATTTGGTTTTTCTTTCGACGCTCCCGTAGCAACATTTCGAAAAAGATGCACCGAACCGCCATTCGTGGAAAGCAGCACATCCAGCCGCCCATCATTAAATACATCGGCGTAGGCAGCCGAACGCCCCACGCGCGCAGCGGCAAATTCCGCTCCCGCCGATTTCGTAACCTCCGCAAATTTTCCTTTGCCCAAATTCCGAAAAAGATGCGGCGGCTCCGCGTATCGCACGTTCACCTGCACTTTTTGGATGTCCGGATCAATGTGGCCGTTTACCACCAAAATGTCCGGCCAGCCATCAAGGTCGTAGTCGAAAAAGAAACATCCAAACCCGAGCGTGAGCAGGGAAGCACGCCCCACTTCGCTGCGCGGCGCTTCATCCACAAACAATCCTTTGCCTTCGTTGTGATAAAGCGAAAGCATCTGATTGGAAAAATTAGTGATCAGCAAACTGGTATTTCCGCTGCGGTCGTAGTCGGCAGTGTCCACGCCCATTCCCGCGCGCGCCACGCCGTCTTCGCTGAACGCCACGCCCGCCACCACCGCTTTCTCGGTAAACGTTACGTTGCCGCCTTTGTCCGGACCATTGTTGTGATACAGCTTGTTCGGTTGCGTGTCGTTGGAAAAAAGCAGATCCGGCCAGCCGTCGTTGTCGTAATCGAGCACGGCAACGCCAAGAGTTTTCGAAGTTGGTTCGCCCAGCCCGGCTTTCTGCGTCACGTCAGAAAACGCTCCGTTTCCATTGTTGTGCCAAAGCCGCACGGAAGTTCCTTTGTACGATTCCGGCGTGCAATACGATTTGCTTTTGCCGTCCATCGTGCAATACAGATCGGTCTCGGGTGTCCACTGCACGTAGTTGCCGACGACCAGATCGAGTTTGCCGTCCTTGTCGTAGTCAACCCACGCGGCGCTGGTGCTGAATTCTTTAATTCCTCCCAGCCCAGCCTTCTGCGTCACGTCAGTAAACGTTACGTTGCCTGCCTTGTCCGGGCCATTGTTGTGAAACAAATGGCTTTGGCCGTACGCAGTTACAAACAGATCGTCGTAGCCGTCGTTGTCGTAATCGCCAACCGCCACGCCGATGCCGTACATTTCGATATCGAGGCCCGCCTGGTGCGTGACGTCGGTGAAGGTGCCGTCGTGATTGTTGTGATAGAGCTTCGGCGTGGTGTGTTTTTGCCCGTGCCCCGGCCAGTCCGTTCCGTTGACCAGGAAAATATCTGGCCAGCCGTCGTTGTCGTAATCGATGAATGCGAGGCCGGGCCCGACCGTCTCCGGCAGAAACTTTTTGCCAAACGCTCCATTGTTGTGGACGAAATGGATTCCGGATTTTGCGGTGACATCTTGAAAAGTAACAGCAGCTTCAGCGCTTTGCGCTTTTGTGCTTGGAGAAAACAAGAATAAGAAAAAGAAAGAAACAAAAATCGCTAGCGACGAGCTGATTGCAAAATATTTCTTCAAGGTTTCTCCGACGGATTTTCACGGCCAACGCCCAGTGCATCGGCCACGCGATTGATGTAGTTGAACCAGGAGGCAATCAGAGTGATTTGCAGAATTCCTTTATCGTCGAAGCCGACCGAGCGCAACTTGTCCAAATCTGCAGGGCTGCATTGCACCGCATCCTTGGTAAGTTTCACCACGTAATCGCACATCGCGCGTTCCGGTTCGGTGATCGGCGCGGTGCGATAATCGCGGCGGAGCGCCTCGATCAGCGAATCGTCCAACGTCACTCTACGCAGAAACTCTGCGTGGGATTCGATTCAATAGTGGCACCGGTTGGTGATCGAAACCATGGTCGCGATCATTTCGTGTTGCCGGCGCTGCAGCGGCAACTCTGGCGCCATCATCGCGCCAAATGCGCAGAAGGAATGAAACAGCACATCCGGCAGCAGCGTGTGCGACGCAACAATTCCCGCTTCCGCACCGTGATCGACGGCCGGTACGGGGGTAGCGTACTCCTGCGGATACAATTTCCGCTGCGCTTCCATCGCCGCTTTTACGCGCTCGTCGTCCCACATGGAGACTGTTTTGATCCAGGTCATTTTTTGTTCCTTGGCGAAATGTATGTGCGAAATCAATCTGTCCCGGCAGGCGAAGTTGCGACCGAGCCGTTGCCTCGCGCATTGCCAGATTTCTTGGCAGAATTCGGCGGTTTTTGCGCAGCGGGCGCAACGGGCTGTGCGGCATTTAGTGCGACAGAAATGTGCTCGTGAATGGCCTGGCGTTCATTGTTGTCTTCGGGATGGTTCTGTCTGTAAGGTCCAGTGATTGCCTGGGCGGACTCATCGGCCTTGTAGCGCAAATAGCGGATTTTGTGTGCATCTGCTTTGGCTTCGTTGCCGAGACCGTTGTAGCAGAGCATCAGGTTGTAGTGGGCCTGAAGATCTTCGGGATCGATGGTGAGCGTGGTCTCAAATTCCTTCACCGCATCGGAATATTTCTTTTGCAGAAAATAAATGCGGCCGAGTTCGTTACGCACCACGCGGTCACGCGGATACTGCTGCAATACGCTCTGCAATTTCGCTATCGCGTCGTCGTACTTGCCTTCTTCCTTCAGGTCGCGGGCATAGAAATAATTTGCGCGGGCAAGATTCGGCTTCAGTGAAAGCGCTTTGTCCAAAACTGTGAATGCACCTGCAGTATCGCCTTCCTGCGTGCGCACTCTTCCAATATTTACCCAGCCGTCGAAATTATTCGGATCGGCTTCCGTCGCTTTGATGAATGCGGCTTCGGCTCCCTTGAAATCATTCTGAAGAAATAATCCGATGCCGTAGTCATTCCAGCGCATCCAGTCTTCCTTTACAGTGATTGCGCTGGGAGTGGGCGCAGAATCGTTTTTCGGCAGCACAAAGATCGATTTGGTGTCTTCGGCGACGGTGATGATGGGGAGATCGGGAATTCTTTTCAACGCGCCGGCAACTCTCGAAGTGTCGCCATGGAAAGCAAATTTGCGGTCGTCGTAGTCGGGAGTAGTTGCGCCTTTGGGCTGCGTGGGGTCCTCTTCGCCGGCGTAAGAGAACTGCGTGTTGAACCACATGAATTTTCTGTAGTTGAGTTTGGCATGGAGATTGATTTTCTCGCCGGCGTTTTCCGGAATGTGCATACGGAAATGCACGGTGTCGGCTGCGCCGGGCGGGATCAGATGGACGTACACGACGGCGCGGTTGGACCACGCATTGCGTTTGTTAATGACGTTGCCGTGGGCGTCGATTTGTTGCGAGCGGTAGAAATGTGCGCCGGGCTCGACCGGGCCTTTGCCGTCATCCTCGACTTTGCCGCTCCAGAAAAGGATCTGGCCTTTTTCGTCGGTGGCTTGCAGCTCGAGCCAGACATCGAAGGCGTCGACCGTACCACCCGGAAAGAAGTGGCCGACTTTGCGGGTTCGAACGACAACCTCCACCAAATAATCGTCGCCGCGGCGAACTGAAGCTTGCACACGTCCAAGGGGCGCAGTGATCGGCCGCGCTTCACCCTTGGGACCTTGCGGAGAAGCGACGTCGGCTTCTTCGCCGACGGCGAAAGTAGTGGAAAGTTCCTGGCCATTTCCTAATGGCGAAGCCGCAGGGTGTGCAATTTCTTTTTCGGCTGGGGAAATTCCAAACACGTCGACAGTCACTTGCTTGTCCTGGAGAAAGTTCACGCTCTGGGCAAGCTGCACGGGATCTTCGTTTGCGGTAGGCACCGCGGTGTTCGCTCCCGGAAAGCGATGCGAGTGAATGAATCCGTTGATGCTGCCTTCGTCTTTCGAAGGCAGCAGTGGCATGTGGCAGTCGGCGCACATCATGGAGTTGGCCGGATAGTAAAAAGAGCGTGCGCCCTGCCCGGAAACGCCGCTGGCCTGCCAGTTATCGTATTCATTGAAGCCGCGCACCCAGCGATATTTATTCACGGGAACGTCGAGATGAACTTTGTGGCAACCGGAGCAGAATTCCGCAGTCTGCTCGCGCATGAACGGTTTTAGGAAAGTGCGGCGGTGCGGTTCGGGATTTACCCGTACCAAGAAGTCGTGCAATGCGCGCTTCACGGGGTTTTCGCTGGCGGCAAGTTCGTGAAGTTTGGGATATTCGAGCACGAAATCGCCCTGGCCCATGGTGCTTTTCACTTCGACGATGCTGTGGCACATCATGCAGCTGAGACCGGCTTGCGCGGCGGGCGTATTTTCGATCTGGCGAATCGGAGTGTCGAACATGCCGCTGAAGAGAAGCGCGGGATCGTGGCAACCAGCGCACCACTTGGAGGCTTTTACGCCGGCGACATCTTGCATGTACTCAATGCTTTTGCGATACCACTGATTGTTGAAGGAAGAGAAGTGGTGCGCGGAGCTGTTCCACTGTTTGTAGATATCTGAGTGGCAGCGTTCGCAGGCTTGCGACTGCATGAAATATTTTGCGGGAATATTTTTGCCATCCCGTGTCTGTGCAGAACTTGGGAAAAATTTGCCGTTGGGGCCATCGCCTTCGCCCTCCATGGTTTCCGTTGGCATACGCGGATTGACGACACGATTGCTGTTTTTCCAGGCGATGTTGCGAGCCCACCATGAGCCGCTGGCGATTCCGGCCATCAGCAGAGCCAGCACAGCGAAACTGGCAGCCGCACCGGCAAATCCTTTGCCTAGCCAGCCTCGCCGAGTGAGCCAGGAAGTGGCGACGAGCAAAACTCCTGCAGCGCAGAGAGCAATGTGCAGATAAAGCCATACGCGAAAACGATTTGGAGTCCCGATTTTGATCAATATCAGACCGAGCAGGGTTCCTGCGGTGATCAGTAACCAGGCGAAACGAATTTCGAGAGCGCAGTCGTGAAACACCCGACGCAAAATCGCAATGAGCAGGATGGCGAGGAGAATTCCGGTCACCGTATGAAGCAGAACACCGCCACCATAGATGATGGTGGCGGTAGGATATGCGTAGAGATAGATCGCCGAGAGCGTTAGCAGGAAAAGAAGTGGAAACCGCCAGCGAGTCATAGCCCCTTTACCCTACTGCACAAATTTGTCCACTCGCCGATCCCCAGCAAACACGAACGCGGCCGGAATAGTTTGGGGTATCCGACCGCGTCGCTAAGGGGTGCTCCCGAGGTGTCATAAAAACCGTAAAATCGGGTAGCGCTGGTTACTTTGTTGGGAGCATTTATATGCGCGGCGACAAGAACGCACAATAATGCAAACATACTAGAATTATCGCGCATCTGTAAGCGCTTCATTTTCATGTAGTTCATAGGACTTAGCAGTTGAGATATTTTTGAATTCCTGAGTGGCGCCACTGGGCCATTCTATTGTCAAACGATCGATGCGATCCGCCTTGCCGACGCCAAAGGTGAGCGGCAATTCGGATTGGGATAGATAGCTTGAGCCAGCGCGCACGGTGCGCATTTGAGTTTCGCCGCGGTGATAAATACGAACAACGGCACCGATAGCGTCGCGGCTGGATTTTGTGCCGGTGAGATGCACGCGTAGAAACCGATTGTCACCGCTTAGATCATTGCGGAAAAGGTAGGCAGGGCCGTTGTTGGTGGTGAGCAGAAGATCCACATCGCCATCGCGATCGAAATCAGCGAAGGCGAGTCCGCGACCGACGCGCGGCGCGGCGAAATCCCCGCCGCTGGTGCCAACCGCGTCCTGAAATTTACCATTGCCAAGATTCAGGAATAGATGGGGAGGCTGCGCGTAGCCGACGTTGCCGCGAATGTTGCGAACCGTGTCATCGATGTGGCCGTTGGCAACGACAAGATCGAGTCGGCCATCGAGATCGAGATCGGCGAAGCCGCAGCCAAAGCCGAGAGTTGTTTTAGAGGGGCCGCCGACACCGGCTGCAATGGAGACGTCGTCGAATTGTCCGGCGGAAGGCGAACGGTACAGTCCGACCATCTCGTTGTCGAAATTAGTGATGGCGATGCCGGGGCGGCCGGAATTTTCGAAGTCACCGACATCCACGCCCATGCCGGCACGCGCTTTGCCGTCGGCGCTGAAGGCCAGACCCGCTTCAACGGCCACGTCCTTGAATTTTCCGTTGCGCAAATTGCGATAAAGCTTGTTGGGTTGAGTGTCGTTGGCAACGAAAAGATCGGGCCAGCCATCTTGATCGAAATCGAGCATGGCAACACCGAGCGATTTCGAACTGGTGTCAAAGATTCCGCTGGCGGCAGTAACATCTTCGAACGTTCCGTTGCCGCGATTGCGGAAAAGCCAGCAGGTTTCTCCGCGGTAGGCTTCGGGCGTGCAGTAGGATTTATTTTTTCCGTCCAGGCTGCAAAAGACATCGTGTTCTGGCGACCAGTTCACATAATTGCATACGAAAAGATCGAGATGGCCGTCGCGATCGTAATCGAACCAGAGGGCTGAAGTGCTGAAGGCCTGGCGATTGGCGAGGCCACTGGATTTAGTGACATCGCGAAATGTGCCTTTGCCGGTGTTCAAGAACAGGCGATTTTGCCCGACACAAGTGATCAAGATGTCAGGGAATCCGTCGTTGTTGTAATCAGCGACAGCGACGCCCATGCCGTAGAGTTCGATATCGAGCCCGGCGGCGCGGGTAACGTCGGAGAAGGTGCCGTTGCGATGGTTTTTGTACAGCTTCAACGTGGAGCGAGTGCGTTGGTGGCTGGGCCAGTCCATGGAATTTACGAGCAGAATGTCGGGATAACCGTCCGCGTCGTAATCGAAAAAAGCACAACCGGAGCCGAGTGTTTCTGGAAGAAGTTTGCCGCCATAGGCGCCGCTGTTGTGGCGAAAGTTGATTCCAGCCTGCTGGGTGACGTCTTTTAAGAGAAGCGATGGCTGTGGCGATGCGGCCGTGCCGTAGGCCCAGCTAGGCCAAAGAGAAGAAGCGCCGGCGGCTGCGAGCATGTCCAGGAAAGAGCGCCGGTTCACGGCAGATTCACCAGCCCGTTTCGAATCGCATAGACCACGAGCTCGGCAGTTTTGTGAATTCCCAGGCGATCCATAATGTTGGCGCGGTGCACGGAGACGGTGTTCACACTGAGATCAAGTTCCGACGCGATTTCCTTATTCGATTTGCCGGAGACGATGTGTTGTAGAACTTCGAGTTCGCGCGTGGTGAGCGCGGTGTCGCGCTCGCCTTTGAGCGTTTCGGTGCGCTGCAGTTGCGGATCGATGACGGATTTGCCGGCGGCGACATTCTTGATAGCGCTTGCCAAATCCAGATCGTTGGCGTTTTTGAGCACGTAGCCGCGGGCTCCAGCGTCCAGAGCCTGGCGGACAAGAGTGTCTTCGGAATGCATGCTGAGCATAAGGATTGCGGTGTCGGGATGAGAGCGCAGAATGATTCGCGTGGCGGCGACACCGGTGAGTTCCGGCAACTGACAGTCCATCACAATCACCTGGGGATGCAATTTTTCGGCGAGCCGCACCGCTTCCGTGCCGTTGCTGGCCTCGCCGACAACTTCCAGCGTTTCGTCATCATCGAGCATACGGCGAAATCCGCGCCTAACCAGTGCGTGATCGTCCACCAGCAAAACGCTGATTTTATCCGACATGCGATTCCACTTTTTCCCGCGGCGCGCTCATGCGGACCAGAGTGCCACGCGCATTGGCTTGCAGGTATTCAATACTGCCAGCGATTAATTCGGCGCGTTCGCGCATGGCGACCAGCCCGATTCCGCGTTCGTCTTTATGCGACGAAATGCCTTTGCCATGATCCTCGACTTCGAGAATCAATGCATCCGGCCGGTACATCAGGCGTACCCAAGCTTCCTGCACACCGGCATGCTTACTGACGTTGTTCAACGCTTCCTGCACGATGCGATAAACCTGCACACCTGC
>WNFO01001290.1_pt1 | contig 19489 bp, 14 predicted proteins | sample 5400251 | NCBI WGS metagenome assembly WNFO01 (sample SAMN13153354, study PRJNA577476) | soil metagenome | isolation source: 100 cm saprolite under Madrone tree | place: USA:California | collected 2016-06-14
ACCGGCCAGATCAATCTGCTGGCACTTAACGCCACCATTGAGTCCGCACGGGCTGGCGAGGCCGGCAGAGGGTTTGCAGTTGTTGCTTCCGAGGTGAAGAATCTCGCCAACCAGGCCAAGCAGGCCACCGACAAGATCGGGCAGGAAATTGGAAACCTCAACGGCATTTCGGCCGACGTGGTCAGTGCGCTCACCGCGATCAAGCAGTCGATTCAGGAAGTCAGCGAGTATGTGACGTCAACCGCCGCGGCGGTCGAGGAGCAGAGCACGGTGACGAGCGAGATGTCCACGAGCATGCAGCGCGCCGCGGCAGAAGCCGCCGGCATGGGTCGATAAGCAGTCGTGAGGCCGGGGCGCTCTTTCCTTGAGCATGATCTCCGGGCAAACGCTTCGCGTTCGTCTCGAGGGAAAACCGGTTTCCATCCATCGGGTCGTGGCCCGAGGGCTTGCTTTTCCGGATCGGGCGCTAACCAATCAAATGCGGCCGTAGGCAAGTTGCCGGAATTTGTTTGTTGCACGACACAGGCTTGATAGAGGTCTTCGCGCGACGCCGCGGGAAGCCGCGTCGTGGCGGTAGCGCAACGATAGATGGCTGCAAGTCAGTCCCCGAATAGCGTGGTTGGTCCAACTTGGTCCTCGACCGGCAATTGCCGAAGTTCGGATTGCCGCTGAGCGGTGAAGCCTGGTTTGCGAGTTATTATTTAGCTGGCAATCGCCGTATTTTCGGAGCTGCCGGCCAATCCCGTTAACAAGTGCCGGTAGTGAGCGATCGGCTGTGGCCGTCCGATAAAATACCCCTGAACCTCGTCGCATCCTTCCGTCACCAGGAAGGCGAGTTGTTCTTCGGTCTCGACACCTTCGGCAATAACGGGCAGCGCCAGGGCGCGGCCTAACCCCACAATGGCGTGGATGATCGCGGTCGCCTGATTATTCGTTCCGATTTTTGCGATGAAGGTCTGGTCAATCTTGATTTTGTCGAACGGGAACGCCTGGAGATATGACAGCGAGGAATATCCGGTGCCGAAATCGTCCATGGCGACGCGAACGCCCAGGTTCTTGATCTTGCGCAGGATGGCGATGGCGCGCTCGAAATCATCGATCAGCACGCCCTCGGTGATTTCGATTTCAAGGCGCTGCGGGTTCAGGCCGGTTTCGAGCAGCACCGAAAGAATCATGTTTGGAATGTCGCCGCGGCGAAAATCGACTGGCGACAGATTAACTGCGATCGAAAGCGGATTGGCCCACGAGGCCGCTTCCCGGCAGGCCTCGCGCAACACCCATTCGTCGATCTGTCCGATCAAGCCGGTCTCTTCCGCCAGTGGAATGAATATCCCGGGAGACACCATGCCCCGCACGGGGTGTCGCCAGCGCACCAGGACCTCGAACCCGAACACCTCGCCGCCGGTAACGGCCTGCGGCTGAAAACACAATTCCAGTTCGTTGCGCTCCGTGGCAACAGCGATTTCTTGCTGAAGCGCTCTTTTTTCCCGAGTATGCCGGTCCATCGCAGGCTCAAAGAAGCGAATCGTTCCGCGCTGTTCTGTCTTCGCACGATAAAGTGCTGCTTCCGCATTCGCGACCAGGGTATCCATGTCCGAACCGTGTTGCGGAAAAATGCTGACCCCGACGGTGAAGCTTCCGTCGACATCATAGTCGTCGATGCGAACGGGCGCGTCAACGACCGACGACAATCTCTGACAAAGTTCTTCTGCCGCGGCCGGTTGTGTCCCACCTGACAACACGATCGTGAACTCGTCGCCGCCGAGCCGTGCAAGGAACGCTCCGTCGCAAGCCAGCGTAAGCCTGCGTCCGATCTCCTTGAGAAAGCGATCGCCTGCCGCATGACCGTACATATCGTTGATTTCCTTGAATCGATCGAGGTCGATGCAAAGCAGCGCAAATGTTTCGTCGCCGGCAGATGCGCTCTGGAATGTCTTCGCAAGGTAATTGCCGAACGCAGATCGGTTGGGCAATTCGGTGAGCGGATCGTGAAAGGCCAAGTGCGCGATGCGGGCTTCACTCTGCGTGCGCTCAGTGATGTCCTCATGCGTTGCGACCAATCCGCCATTTTGAATCGGCTGGTAGGCAACGTTGACGATCCGGCCGTCGACCAACTCCGCGGCGAAACTGTCGGGGGAACGCGTTTCAATCGCCGTCTGCAGCTTCGCACCATATTGCCCGAGGTCCCGGTAAGCTGTTCCTGCCGCTTCGCGGGCTTCGAGCATCTCTTCACGGGTGCAGCCCACGAATATCCGTTCGGGTGAAATCCGGTACATCTTCAAATAGCGATCATTCCAGAGCATCAGGCGGTTGTCAGGGCCGAACATGCACAGCCCAAGCTTCATGTTGTTGAGTGCGGCGTCCAGCTTCATCATCATGGCGTGGTCTTCATCGGCACGCGCTTTGAGATGGGATTGCATGGCATCGAGCGATCGCAGCAGACGGCCAAGTTCGTCGGGCCGTTGACTGGCGATCTGGTCGGTGAAATTGCCGGCCGCCACGCGTTCGGCGACCTGCATGGCCTCAAAGATCGGCTTGCTCATGGAGTAGGAAAAACTGATCGCAAGCATGATCCCGACCAGTGTTGTTCCTATCGCCAGCGTCAGCATGGTTGCGCGGGCATCCGCAACTGCCGTCTCGGCTGCCATTCGATATTCAAAGCCATACGCGGCGACGGTCTCAACAAGGTCGTCAAGCGCCTTTGCGGCGTCATTGCCTTTTTGCATTAACGCGAAAGAAGCCGGCACCATCGTGAGGCCATCTGACGCGGGCCTGAGAAGCTGCAATTCCGCCTCCGACCAGGCGCGAAAGCGATCTTCCGCCCCGGCCAGCGCAGCTGCGACGTCGTCATTGTCGATACGCTCTCGAACGATTTTCAGATCGCCCACTATTTCGTTGAGCAGCGCGCGGAACGCGATGACGGTTTCGGCCGGCACGCCATCAGCCAGGCTGGGTGGTATCAGGCGACGGGCTTCGTTCAGCGCCGCATGCGCCGAACGAGCATGATTGATGCCCATCAGCGGTCCGTCGTACAGGCGCACGGCAAGATCTCCTGACCCTGCGATTCCCCGGAAGCCGGAAAATGCCACGGAGCAGGCGAGGACCACCAGAACACTAAACGCGAGAAAGAACTTGTAACGAATGGACATCATCGTGCTCCAGCGAGCGGCCAGAGCGGGATGACTTTTCTTCTAACCGTCATCCGCTCTATCTTTTTGTTTGAGCATGATCTTGTCGGAAAACCGGTACCCACTTTTCCGGATCATGCTCCAAGCGTAACTAGTCTGAAATCCTGACCGTCAATTTCATGCGCGGATGGATGGCGCAGAACACCTGCGCCTCGCCTGCTGCCGTGAAGGTGACATCTGTCGAGGCGCCCGGGCGCTGCGAGCCGAGATTGAACTCGTTTCCCTTGCTGATCGACGCGATGTTGTGGGGAACGTTATCGTCGTTGAGAAATGTCAGCGACCCGCCCGCCTTGATGGTGACGCTGTCGATCGAGAACATCCGGCCTTGTTGGCGGACCGTCTGCTCGGCGACGAGGCCGCCGGCCGCCAGGCCGAGGGGAATGACGAGAAGGAGCGTGGCAATCTTTCGCATGGAACGTTTCCTGGGCTGACGATTTCAGCGGGGGAGAACAGGGATGATGGTTGGGCCGGGATTACCGGTTAAGGTTTTCAGGAAGGCGACGAGATCGGATTTATCCTGCGGCGTGAGACCGAGAGGTCCGATCAGGTCGGACCGGCTTGGCCGGTCCGTGCCGCCGCCGTCATAATGTTCGACCACCTCTTCAAGGGTCGCGATCGATCCATCGTGCATATACGGGCCCCGGCGTTCGATCTCGCGGAGCCCCGGGGTCTTGAACGCGTGCATCATCTTGGGAATATTTGGAAGCAAAGCCGCGCGACCGCTGTCGGTGCTTCGAAGACCGGTGTCGTGAAAACTGTCATTGGTGAAATTCCAGCCTTCGTGGCAGAGCGAGCACTGACCTTTGCTGTTGAAAATCGCAAAGCCCCGTTTGGCCGCTTCCGGGATGGCGCGCTCGTCACCCTCGATCCAGGCGTCGAACGGCGACCGCTCGGAGACCACGGTCCGTTCATAGGTGGCGATGGCCTCGCCAAGGGTCGTCGGATTCATGCCTCTTTCAGGGAAGGTCGAGGCAAACAGCAATCTGTATTCGGTGATCGAAGCCAGCCGCTCCATGAGCTGCTCGATCGGCATGTTCATTTCGCCGGCGGATTGGATCGGGAGCAGTACCTGCTGCTCGAGATTCTGAGCGCGGCCGTCCCACATGAAACGCGCGCCCCAGGCAGAATTGATGATGGTTGGCGATCGCCGGTCCAGTTTCGTCATGCCGCGTCCGACGCCGAGCGCCAGCCCATCGCCCCAGCCAAAGCCGGGGGTATGACAGCTTGCGCAGGACTGCGCCGACATCGCCGAGAGGCGCGGATCGAAATACAGCTTCTTGCCGAGCGCGGCCTTGGCCAGCGTATAGGGATTCTCCATGGGAAACGGGATAAATACCGGACGCCGATATTCGGCCTTCATCGTGTCGGTGTTAGCAGCTGTCGCGAGTTCAATGGGAACTCGACGCGTTACTCCGACGATCGCCGATCCCAACGTGATATTGACAAATCCGATCGTGGCGGCGATGACGGCGGCGCCGATCAAGCCTGAACGAATGACGACGGAGGCTGACATGTGAGGGTACCGTTATCCGACGCGCTTCATGCGCGACCGACCAAACGAGCCGACCGAAGCTCGCATGCGGCAGACTCGTTCGTTCCATGCCGTGATCTCTTGGCATCGCGCAGAAGGTGAAGGGTTACCTCAAGACGGGTGTTGCACGTGTTCAGCGCGGCCCTTGCATTTTGGTAACGAGGCGTGAGGTCATCCGGCACGACAACCTTGGCGGAAGTTCCGGGATCACTGATAGCCGGTTCCATCGCAATGGCCGACTCGATCAGCTTCATGCTGGCGCGGGCGTGCTCGATCAGGGATACGAGTTCCGAAACGATCGAATCCTCTCCGTCGTTTCGATCGTCGGATCGGGCCGAAAATCCGCCGCCCTCTGCGCTCCGCATGAGTACTCTCCTCGACTGCGTTTTTAATGTCTCCGGTACTACTTGTGCGTTAAGTCTTGCTCCCGTACAAATACGGGTGGGTCCGAATCTGTAGCGAGTGCGCGCGTCATTTCTTACTGTCTATGGACGATGGCATATGGCCGATAAACCGCTCCCCCGAGGCGAGATCTTCGTTGTCGACGACGATCCCGCCATTCGTGAAATCCTGTCGATGGTCTTGTCGGCGGGTGGCTATAAGGTCATCTGCTTTGCGGATGGCGCGGCGCTGTTGGCGGTGGCGCGGACCCGATGCCCTTCCTGCATCCTGCTCGATGTCCATATCCCCGGCAAATCGGGCCTCGATATTCTGAAAGAGCTTCACGGCGAGGATTATCCCGCGCCGATCTTCATGATCTCCGGGCAGGGCGATATCGCCATGGCGGTCAGCGCGATCAAGAGCGGCGCGCTGGACTTCATCGAAAAGCCGTTCCGGGGCAGCGAAATCGTCACGCGGCTGGATGAGGCGATCGGGGCATATGCACGTCGACAGGCAGAAGACTCCGCGTCGAATGTCGCCTCGCTTCATTTTCCGGGGCGGGAACCATTGACGCGGCGTGAGCGCGAAGTGCTGGAGCAGTTCGCCTCCGGCGCCTCCAACAAGGAAGCCGGGCGCGAGCTCGGAATCAGCCCGCGTACGATTGAGGATCATCGCGCCAACATCATGAAGAAGCTCGGCGCAAGGAATGCCGCCGATCTCATCCGGATTGTGATGACCGTCTCGCGCAATTCCTGATCCGGCGCGGGCGCGCATTCCGCAACCGACGCCGCCGCGTCGCTTCGATCAAAGCGCGTCGCTTCAGATCAAATACGGCTCTGGTCGGCGAGCGCCTTTCGGATCATTCGGGCCATATCCGATTTGCGATATGGCTTGGCGAGCAGCAGGACTCCGGTGTCGAGCCGGCCGTGGTGAATGATCGCATTCTCGGTGTAGCCCGAGGTGAACAGCACCTTCAGCTCGGGCTTGCTCTTTTGCACCTCGGTGGCCAGCTGGCGGCCATTCATTGCACCCGGCATGATCACGTCGGTGAAAAGCAGATCGAAATGATTGCCCGCGGCGATGATCGCCAGGGCTTCCGCCCCGTTCGCCGCATCCAGCGTGACGTAGCCCAGCGAACGCAATTGCGTCAGCACATATTCTCTCACCAGTTTGTCGTCTTCAACGACAAGAATTGTTTCGTGTCCGCCTTGAATGGCCGGTGCCATGGCGGCCTCGGGAGCAAGCGAGGCGCCCGTACCTGGCGGCAGGTAAATCTTGATCGTGGTGCCGTGACCTTCCTCGCTGTAGATCTTGATGTGCCCCGCGGATTGCTTCACGAAGCCGTAGACCATGCTTAAGCCCAGGCCGGTGCCTTTGCCGGGTTCCTTCGACGTGAAGAACGGGTTGAACACCTTGTCGAGGATAGCAGCGGGGATGCCGGTTCCGGTGTCGCTGACGGCAAGCAGGGCATAGCGGCCGGGCCGAACGTCGCTGTGCGCGTTTGCATAATTTTCATCGAGAACCGCCGAGCGGGTCTCGAGGATGAGCTTGCCGCCGTGGGGCATGGCGTCGCGGGCGTTGATCGCGAGATTGAGGATGGCGGTCGAAAGCTGATTGGGATCGACGGTCGCGAGACACGATTCGTCTTCAAATACCGATTCGATCTCGATCTGCTCGCCCAGGGTTGGCCGCAGCAATTTGGAGGTCTCGATGATCAGCGTGTTGAGATCGGTTTCGCGCGGCTGAAGCGGCTGCTTGCGGGCGAATGCAAGGAGATGCTGGGTGAGGTCCGCGCCTCTTGCCGCGGCTTCGTCGATCATCTTGGTGATGGCCACGAGTTCCGGATCATTCCTGACGGCCTCGGCCAGAATTTCGATGGTTCCCGTGATCACCGTCAGGATATTGTTGAAATCATGTGCGATCCCGCCGGTGAGCTGGCCGACGGCTTCCATCTTTTCGGCCTGCCGGATCCGGTCCTCGGCCGCGATCTTGTCGGTGAGATCGCGTACGAATCCGTTGAACACGACGCCGTCGCGGCGTCTCAACGCGGTGATGCTCAGTTCGACCTTGATTTCTTTTCCGTCGCGTCGCCGAGCCTCGACTTCGAGACGGTGTCCGAGGATCTGGCCCTCTCCGGTGCGCAGGAAACGTTGCAGGCCTGATTTGTGAGCGGCGCGGTGAATATCCGGAATGATCAGTTCGCCGAGATTTCGCCCAAGCGCCTCGCTGCGCGACCATCCGAATATCTTTTGAGCCTGAGAATTCCAGTCCGAGATGGTTCCGTCGTCGTCCATCTGAACGAAGGCATCCAGCGCGGTGTCGATAATGCCGCGCGCCAGTTGTTCGCTTTCGCGCAATGTTTCCTGCGCCAGCCAGCTTTCCGTCATATCGCGGCCAACGAAGAAATGGCGCCTGACCGGCTCCGACCAATTGCCCATCCATGACAGCTTCACGATCCGGCCGTCCTTGTGGACGTAGCGCGAATCGAAGTTCCGCGTGCGCAGGCCGCGCCGCGCCGCCCGCATTTCGCCGCGGGTACTGTCGAGATCGTCACCGTGAATGAATTCGATCGCGCTGTGACCGTTCATTTCCTCCGGCAAATATCCCAGTATGGCCTGGGAGCTTGGGCTTACCTGAATCAGAACACCCTGGGAATCCGTGACCAGGATCAGATCCTGGGAGGTTTCGAAGATCTGGCGCCGCTCCTCGATCTGCCGGCTGAGGGCGTGCTCGGTTCTTTTGCTTTCGGTGATGTCGCGGGCGATCTTGGATGCGCCGACGATCGTCCCCGACGCGGTCTTGATCGGAGAGATGCTGAGCGAAACCTCGACCGGAGTGCCATCCTTGCGCAGTCTCACCGTTTCATGTTGCTCGATGTTTTCACCCTGGCCGATCCGGCGCAGTATGTCGTGCATCTCGGTCAGCCGATCGCGGGGAACGATAAGATGGATGCCTTTGCCTACCGCTTCGGCCGCGGTAAATCCGAACACGCGTTCGGCCGCCGGGTTCCATCCGGTGATCGTGCCGTCAAGGGATTTCGTCACGATGGCGTCGTTGGACGATTCGACCGCGGCGCTGAATAGACGCTCGCGTTCGGCGTAGTGGTCGCGGGCGGCTTCGGTGCGGCGATGCTCCGCAACCTCGCGTTCGAGCGCGGCGGTCTTGGCATTCGCTTCGCCGATCACGCGCGCAAACGCCCGTGCCAGAACTCCGGTCTCGCCGCCAGCCCCGATGGGAATTTTGGCGCGTTCATGGCTGGCAATTCCTTCGACCGCGGCGGTTAGTTGAACGATCGGGCGGGTCAGCGAACTCGCAACCAGCAAAGCCAGTGCAGCCGCGCACAACACCGCGATCAACCCGACCAGCAGCGAGGTATTCCGGATGGCCGCCGCCGGCGCCTGGACGACGGCACTCGGAACGGTTTCGATGACGGCGACCCATTCACTGTTGGCCAGAATGGTGGGAGCGAACGCTGCTATTCCGCCCGGTTGTCCGGCCTGATCCGGTGCGGTTTGCGCTACACCTTGCGCTGCTCCACGCGACGACGCCAGGTATGGGAAGTCAGCCGTCCAGTCGGCCGGCGCGCCCAGCTCCGAGCTGAATTCGCGCGCGGCGTCGGGGTGAACGAGATAGTCGCCTCGTTTGTTGACGACGTAGATCTTTCCGCCTTGCCGCACCGATGACCGGACGCGGTCGAAGGCCGGCCGCATGTCGACATTGACAATGATGATGCCGAACGGGTTGCCGTTGGGCGCAAAAATCGGCGTCGCGACCCGCAATGTCGGCATGTGCGGCGGTTCGGTGATGCCGTTCTCTTGATTTAGATCGAGTGCCGAGACGTGGATTTCGCCCGCGCCCAACTTGATGGTGTCCTTGAAGTAGGCTTGATCGCCCTTTCGCTGCAACTCCGCTTCGGGCACGATCCGGACCGCTCCGTTCGGGCCCGAGCGATCGACCCGGACGATTTCGCGCCCGTCATTTTCGATTCCGAGGATACGGAATTGCGCATAGGCGGGCTTGGCGTCGAGTTCAGCCGACAGCCGTTCTGCGATCCGCTGGTGCCATGTCTTCTCGGTGACGCCGTCGATGGGATCGATGCCGCCCGCCAGATGCCCGCGGATCAACCCATTCAATGCAGCCGCATATCGAAAGCTGGCAATGTCGGCCGGCGCGTTGCGCACGTGGGATTGAAGGTCGGAGGCGACCAGCCGCGAATGCGTCTCGGTGCGATCGAGGATACGCGGCGGAATCATCTGCTCCAGGCTGCGATAGCTCAGCCATCCGACAGCGGACACCGCGATCGCAACCAGCGCAATCATCGCGACGGCCAGTCTGGTTGTAAGCGTCATATTCGCTTTCGCGCCATCTCCGGACCCCTGGCACGCTGTTTGGCATCATGGGCCGGGAGCAGCGTCTCCGGCTGTCGTGGATGACAAGGATGGGCGCTTTGCGGCTTCAAGACAACCCGCAACGGCCGCCAGCAGAGCAGCGGGCCTGAAAGGTTTTTGCAGGCTGGAGACCGCGCCAAGCCTGCTTGCCATGGTCAGGAAATCCGGACCGGAACCGGACTCCGACGTCATGGGATTGCCGGAGATCACGATGATCGGGATCAGCGGTTGCTGTTGATGGACCAGCCGCATGGTTTCCAGCCCGTCCATGCCCGGCATGAAGATATCGAGAAACAGCAGATCGAAATCTCCGGCCTCGAATACCGCCAGGCCCTTGCGCCCGTCGTCGGCGACGACAACGCTGTGACCGGCCCGTTCCAGCAGCAGCCGGATGGTCGCCTGCACGGCACTGTCATCGTCCACAATCAGGATTTTCGCCACGGCCCATTATCTCCGCTCCGAATCTGGACTCATGTCAGCGACAGGTCGCAACGTTTCGCTGAATTTGGATTCGCACGCAAGCACTTAGGCGCGCGCGTTCAGCTAAATTTGTCAAAACGATGTCTAGGAAATGCGTCCCTGTGCACCGTTGCGGGCAGACACCCATCCGCACGGCGCGTCGATGAATTTGATTCGCCGGAAGCTTGCGGATGTCGCGACACGAATTGGCATCTGGCGCCGTCGTTGTGCCGCGCTCGACTCCCACGCGCTCAGACGGCCCGGCGCTCTGGAGAAATATCGTGCGAGTAATGCGTGCATTGCACGACGGCCAGCAGCGCCGAGTTTTTCAGCGCGATCGGGTCTCGCTCGCCTTTGGCGGCACATGCGAGAATTAGCGACGCGATTTCAGCTTTCATCGCGGACGTACGCTTCGCTTCGGGAAGCATTGCCATGGCAGCGTCAAGAACTGCCCTCATCAATTCGATGAGCTCGGGCTGAAAAACGGCTGCTGTCGGCTTCACGGTCGCCTCCTTGGGTAAGTGACCTCGAACGGGCATCCAGGTCCCGCCATTTCGAAGAGAGCAACGTCCAAATCATGCCGCGGCAATTTCGCACTGCCGCCGATCCTCGCTGTCATATGGCAACGCCGAGTAGCCAAGGTGAGAGAGGCTGCTGATAATTCTCCAAAGGGGATGCGACCGACGATGTGCTGGCCCTCGTGAACCTCCATGGCGCAGCCCTCGGCTGCTGCCCTGCAGCATCTCCCGGATCACCTGTTCGCCAAAGGCAAATGCCTCGTGGTCATCGGATAACTCGATTTGACCGGTTTCCTCGCGGTCCCTGCCATCGTTGCAATCGAAAATGAACAGGTAATTCCGCACCAATTGCGATCTCATCATTTGCGACGATGCTCCAATACATGGCGCGGGCTGTTGCGGCTGTTCAATATTGACCACTGCTGACGCTTGCCAAATTAAAATTGCCTGGAATCATCTGTGGAAAACCTGGGGCACGCTTCGCGTCGTCCTCGATGTTTGCGCGGATCGCGCTGATCCGCGCACATGACTTGCGGGTGTTCGAGTGCCCTGAATGCGATCGCTCTCAACAGGATATTGCTCGGCCTGATTTCAACTTCCATTTGAGCTGTCGCAGTCGTCGCGCCCTCGAAGGCTGTCGTGATCTGGTCTGACGCGGATGGTTTTGTCAGGAAGATGCGACCCCGGTCTTACTCAAGCGGTCTTGCTCAAGCGGTCTTGCTCAGGCGGTCTTGCCCCGAGCCCAATCCATGATCCGCCCTGACATCACCAGCCGGTCGCGGCCGTTTTCCTTGGCGGAATAGAGCGCTCGATCGGCGGCGGCGATCAGCGACTGACATGGCGCCTGGTTTCCCCGGCAGTCGGCTGCGGCTCCGCCGATGCTGACGGTCACCTGCCGTGAAGGCAGGTTCGAGTCGTGAACAATGCCGAGCGCAGCAAGAGATTCCCGGACGCGTTTGCCGGTCTGCTGGCATCCCGCAGCGTCGGCATCCGGCAACAGCAAGACAAATTCCTCGCCGCCAAAGTGTCGTCCGCGTGTTGCGTGAGCGACTCCGCGAGTCCACTTCCGCATTTCTTAGTTCAGCTTCCCGGGTGGACCATTCTCGCCAGCCGCTTAGCGCGAGAATGGCCAAGCAGATCAGGACCACAAACGCCCGCCTGTGGATCGGGAGGCGCCCCGTGGCAAAAGTCCTCCACGACCAAACGTGAAATTGCTTCGGAGGCGCATCGCGGAAGCGACCGACGAAAAACAACGTCTGATACGTTCGCGGTCTCATCGCCCAAGGGGAAATCAAAACCCGCGTCGGACGGCCAAGCCCGGACCGGGTTGGACCCGATCAAGCATTTTGGCTTCCTGAACGCTTCGCGCGAATCGGCCACGCGATGCATTGTTGCAATCTGTCTCCACTCGGCTGTGCATATGACGGGGATTATCTCTTTTGGCCGGTTCTTGCCGCTGCCCCAAACAATGCGATGATCCCCGCCGTCTCCGACAGAATCAGTGACAGAGCGACAGATGTGCTTCCGCCTTTCCAACTAACGGTCGTTGCCGATCTCGAAAATGCACCCGGGACGGTTTGCGTAAAAATACGTGACGCGGGTTTTGAGAGCCCAGCAAGGTTGGAACTCCCATGTGGGCTTTCTTTGAGCGCCTATTAGACTCGTCGATGTTCTCTCCCCACGGAATTTGTCTGCTGTGGGAGCCCGAACTGATCTGGCTCCATGTCGCGTCCGATGCGCTGATCGCGATGGCCTATTTCTCGATTCCAATTGCACTTGCGATTTTTGTATCGAAGCGCCGCGACCTCAAGTTCGGATGGGTCTATTGGGCATTTGGCGTCTTTATTTTGGCCTGCGGTTTCACGCATGTCCTGTCGATCTATACACTATGGGTGCCGATATATGGCATCGAAGGACTCGTCAAAGCAGCTACTGCGATAGCGTCTGTCTTCACCGCCGGAATGCTCTGGCCCTTGCTGCCGGAGCTTCTCACCATCACTTCGCCTTTCGAGCTTCGTCGAGTCCGAGCCGCGCTCGAGGAAGAGGAAATGAAAGGCCGGGGTGCCGAGCGGATGCTCGCGCAATTCCAGGAAACGCAGCGCGCCTTGCGTGAAAGCATGGCGCGCTTGACGGCTGTGGTTGAAACGGCAGTAGACGGATTCATCCTGATCGACTCTCGCGGCCGCATCCTGTTATTCAATCCCGCCTGCGAAAGGCTGTTTGGCTATCGCGCCGACGAGGTCTTTCAGGAGAATGTCAAGCTGCTGATGCCGCGAACATATAGTTTGCATCATGATGACTATCTCAGGAATTTCCTGCAGAGCGGCGAACGCAAGATTATCGGTATCGGCCGGGAAGTCGTCGGCTGCCGCAAGGATGGATCGACCTTCCCGATGGATCTGTCGGTCGGCGAAGCCAAGCAGGATGGCGAGTCGATCTTCGTCGGGATCATTCATGATCTGACCGAGCGCAAGCTGACCGAGCGGCAGCTTCAACAAGCGCAGAAAATGGAGATGGTGGGACAACTGTCGGGCGGCATCGCTCATGACTTCAACAATCTTCTCACCGTCATCGTTGGCAACGCCGAGCATCTGAGCGAACAGCTGAAATCCCGGCTCGATTTGCGACAGCTTGCCGACGACATTTGCCAGGCCGGGGAACGCGGCGCGGAATTAGCGCGAAGGTTGCTGGCGTTTAGCCGCCGGCAGCTGCTCCGGCCGCGAGCGATCGATTGTCACGAACTTATCGCTTCCACGTGCAAACTCCTGAAGCGGACATTGCGCGAGAACATCGAAGTCACAACCGCTTTCAATACCGACGCGATTTTTGCATTCGCTGATTCAAGCCAACTTGAGTCCGCTGTTTTGAATCTGGCGCTCAATGCCCAGGACGCAATGGCCGCCGGAGGGCGTCTGACGATCAGTACCAGCATCGCATCGCTCGACGATAACGATCAGGGCGTCCACCCTGACATCGAATCCGGTGAATACGCCATGATCGCCGTTACCGACAACGGCGAGGGCATGACGTCCGACGTGGCCGCGCGGGCCTTTGAGCCTTTCTTCACCACGAAGGAAGTCGGTAAAGGCAGCGGACTCGGCTTGAGCATGGTTTACGGCTTTGTGAAGCAATCGAACGGTCATGTTTCGATATACAGCGAGCCCGGGCTTGGCACGACTGTACGAATCTATTTGCCCAACGTCACGCCGAACGCTTCACGTTCTTCTTCGCAGCCGGCTGCCGACGAGGAGGCCCTTCCGAGAGGCAACGAAACGATATTGGTCGTGGAAGAACCATCCGTTCGTTCGCTCTTCTGTGATCCTGAAAGTCGAAAGCCTTGGGTACAAGGTTGTTCTTGCCGTCGACGGCAGGGAAGCGGTGATGAAACTCCGCACCAATCCCGAGATTGATATGCTGTTCACGGATATCGTCATGCCCGGAGGCATGAGTGGCTGGGAAGTCGCGGAGCTTGCACAGCAAATGCGCCCGGGCCTGCCGACCGTCTTTACCTCCGGCTACGCATTGGAAGCCCTGGTCGATCAGGGACGCGCGCCATTGAAATCGATCGTTCTGACCAAGCCCTATCGCAAGGCCGAACTCGCTCACCGGCTGAGAGAAGCGCTCGCGGCGACTTCGCTGGCTTCCTGAAGTTGACGGCTCGTAAGAAATTTTGGGTTGATCGCTGGCGCACGAGCCAGGTTTTCCGGTCCGTCACTCGCTCAGATATTCGGGAAACCGCGCGCGAATTTCGGCAAGATACCCAAGCGTTCCCGATAGATGTTTTCGAAGGTGGCGTTGCGCATCATCCTGTTGGTTCGCGCTGATTGCTTTTACGATCAGCCTGTGATGGCGCACGATGTCCTGTGCCTTGCCTGGCGAGGGCAGGTGCAGCCGGCGCAGCCGGTCGATATGACCGCTGCGGCTGCGCACCAGATCCCAAAGCGCCTGATTGCCGGTCGCGGCGTAGAGCTCACGATGGAAGTCGTTGTCGGCAGCCATGAATTTCTCGAAATCCCCGGCCTTGGCGAATTTCTGCTGCAGCGCGATGGTGCTGTTCAACTGGCCAACCAGCGACTCGGGGTGCTCGAGCGCCAGGCCCTTGACGATTTCCAGCTCCAGCGCCTGACGAAGGAAATGCGCCTGCTGCGCCAGACCGATGTCGATCCGGCTGACGACGGTGGCGTATTGCGGAAACACTTCGACCAGCCCCTCTTCCTCAAGCCGCATCAACGCATCGCGGATCGGCGTCGAGCTGACGCCGAACTGCCCGGCCAACGCGTTGCGCGATAAGGGCGATCCCGGCGGCAGCGCCAGCGAGGTAATCAGCTTGCGCAACTGCTCGAAGACCTGCGGCGCCGCCTGCCGGTCACGGTCGAGCGTGCGCGCGGATCGGGCCGGCGAACGGCGTAAAAGGGCCGGCGAGGAACTCATTCGGATGGCAAGCCTCGATGGCAGGTCGAATCTCCCCAAAGCACCGTCTTGACCTGAGATGCACTAATGTATTAGTGCACTGCCGCGGTCCGGTCAACCAGATCGTGTCGTCGGGGCAGGGCGGGCTCGGCTGGTTCATCTTCGAGAACCGCAACCTGTTGGATATTCCGGCCGTGTTCGCCGGGCTGCTGACCGTAATCGTGATCGGCCTCGTCGTCGAGAACCTGATCTTCCGTACCATCGAGCGCAACACCGTGCCAAAATGGGGCACACAGTCCTAGTCCGTGGGATGGGTTGAGCGCCTCGCGAAACCCATCACAACATCAAGAACGGTGATGGGTATCGCGGAGTTTATCATCGGGCGCGCATTCGCGCGACCCGCTGACTCAACCCATCCGACGAAGTGGTGACGCCTTGCGAAAAGAGAACGACATGACCGACAGGAAAATGAGTCCCGACCAGCTTCGCAGCGCGCGCTGGTTCGCGCCCGACGATCTGCGCGCCTTTGGCCATCGCTCGCGCGCCATGCAGATGGGTTACGCGCCGGAGGAATGGAAGGGCCGTCCGGTGATCGCGATCCTCAACACCTGGTCGGACGCGCAGCCCTGTCATATGCATTTCAAATCGCGGGTCGATGACATCAAGCGCGGCATCCTGATGGCCGGCGGCTTTCCGATGGAATTGCCGGCGCTGTCGCTGTCGGAATCCTTCCTGAAGCCGACCACCATGCTCTACCGCAATCTGCTGGCGATGGACGCCGAGGAACTGCTGCGCGGCCACCCCGTCGATGGCGTGGTGCTGATGGGCGGCTGCGACAAGACCACGCCGGCGTTGCTGCTCGGCGCCACCAGCATGAATATCCCGGCGATCTATCTGCCCGCCGGGCCGATGCTGCGCGGCAACTGGAAGGGCAAGACGCTGGGCTCGGGCTCCGACGCCTGGAAATACTGGGACGAGCGCCGTGCCGGAAAAATCTCCGACAAGGACTGGGTCGATGTCGAGGCCGGCATCGCGCGCAGCTACGGCACCTGCATGACCATGGGCACCGCCTCGACCATGACCGCGATCGCCGAATCGATCGGCATGACCTTGCCGGGGGCGTCGTCGATTCCGGCCGCCGACGCCGGCCACATCCGCATGAGTTCGGAATGCGGCCGCCGCATCGTCGAGATGGTGTGGGAAGATCTGACGCCACGGAAGATTCAATCCCGCAAGGCGTTCGAGAATGCGATCACGGTGGCGATGGCGATGGGCTGCTCGACCAATGCCATCATTCACCTGATCGCACAGGCGCGCCGCGCCGGCCAGGATATCGGTCTCGACGATTTTGAAATTGCCAGCCGCAAGGTGCCCGTGATCGCCAATGTGCGGCCGAGCGGCGACAAATATCTGATGGAAGATTTCTACTATGCCGGCGGATTGCCCGGCCTGATGAGCCGGATCAGGGATCATCTGCATCTCGACGCGATGACGGTGACCGGCAGGACGCTCGGCGAGAATATTGCGGACGCCGAAGTGCATGATGACGATGTCATCAGGACCGTTGAAAAACCGATCTATGCCGAGGGCGCGCTCGCGGTTCTGAAGGGCAATCTCGCCCCGGACGGCTGCGTGATAAAGCCCAGCGCCTGCGAGCCGCGTTTCCTCAAACACACCGGCCGCGCGCTGGTATTCGACGATTATCCGTCGATGAAAAAGGCGGTCGACGATCCCGATCTTGACGTCACGGCGGATCATGTCTTGATTCTGCGCAATGCCGGTCCGCAAGGCGGGCCGGGCATGCCGGAATGGGGCATGCTGCCGATCCCGACCAAGCTGGTCAAGCAGGGCGTGCGCGACATGGTGCGGCTGTCGGATGCGCGGATGAGCGGCACCAGCTACGGCGCCTGCATCCTGCATGTCTCGCCGGAGGCCTATATTGGCGGGCCGCTGGCGCTGGTGCGCAATGGCGACCGCATCACGCTCGATGTTGCCGCCCGCACCATCAATCTCGATGTCCCGGAGGCAGAACTGACAAAACGCCGCGCCGAATGGAAGCCGCCCGAGACCCGTTTCGAGCGCGGCTATGGCTGGATGTTCACGCGCCACATCATGCAGGCCAATGACGGCTGCGATTTCGATTTTCTGGAAACGGGTTTCGGCGCGCCGGTCGGCGAGCCGTCGATTTATTAGGGTCGTCATTCCGGGGCAAGGCGAAGCCTTGAACCCGGAATCTCGAGATTCCGGGTCTGGTCCTTCGGACCATCCCGGAATGACAGCAAACTGGGAACCGAACCATGACCACACTCAGCGACGCCACCCGCAACAAGCTAAAGACCATCAGCACCGCGACGGTCGCCACCGCGCTGTTCAAGCGCGGTTTTCGAACCCAGTGCATTCAGGACGTGCATCCGCTCGGTCCCGATCAGCCGACGCTGGTGGGCGAGGCGTTTACGCTGCGCTACATGCCGGCGCGCGAGGATCTCAACAGGCTCGAGGTGTTTCGCGACCGCTCGCATCCGCAGCGCAAGGCGGTGGAAGATTGTCCTATTGGCGCGGTCTTGGTCATGGACAGCCGCAAGGATGCCCGCGCCGCCTCGGCCGGCGCCATTCTGGTGACGCGGCTGATGCAGCGCGGCGTCGCCGGCGTGATTACCGACGGCGGATTTCGCGATTCCGCCGAAATCGCCAAGCTCGGCTTTCCCGCCTATCACCACCGGCCGAGCGCGCCGACCAATCTCACGCTGCATCAGGCGATCGAGATCAACGGTCCGATCGGCTGCGGCGACGCGCCGGTATTTCCCGGCGATGTCATTCTCGGCGACGGCGACGGCGTGATCGTGATCCCGGCGCATCTCGCCGACGAGATCGCCAACGAGGCGTTCGAGATGACGGCGTTCGAGGATTTTGTCACGGAAGAAGTCCGCAACGGCCGCTCGATCCTTGGGCTTTATCCCGCGACCGATGAGCAGACATTGACCGATTTCGCGGCGTGGCGGAAAAAGACCGGGCGATAGCGTTCCCCGGACGCAGCGCAGCGTGAAGCGGTGCGCTGCAGAGCCGGGGTCCATGGCTGTACGACGCAAGTATGGGTCCCGGTTCTGCGACGCATCGCTGCGCGCTGCATCGCGCCCGGGACACGAGATACAGACTTAAGCTCGCTCCGCACGCGAGCAGGTGTAACAACGATAACGACAGGGAGATCAACATGCTGATGTTCAACAATCTTATCGACGGCGAATGGATGTCCGATGGAGCACGCTCGCCCAACGTCAATCCGTCCGATACCAATGACATCGTCGGCGAGGCCGTGCGCGGCACCCGCGCACAGGCCGATGCCGCCGTCGCCGCCGCCAAGGCGGCATTCCCGGCATGGTCGCGCTCGACCCCGCAGGTCCGCTACGACATTCTCAAGAAGGCCTCGGATGAAATTCTGGCGCGCAAGGACGAGCTTGGCCGCCTGCTGTCACGCGAGGAAGGCAAGACCCTGCCTGAGGGCGTTGGCGAGGCCGCGCGCGCAGGGCAAATCTTCGCGTTCTTCGCCGGCGAATGCCTGCGTATGGCTGGCGAGAAGCTGGCCTCGGTGCGCCCCGGCATCGACATCGAGATCACCCGGGAAGGGTTGGGGGTTGTCGGCCTGATCACGCCGTGGAATTTCCCGATCGCGATTCCGGCCTGGAAGATCGCGCCGGCGCTGACCTATGGCAATACCGTGGTGATCAAGCCTGCCGATCTGGTGCCGGCTTCGACCTGGGCGCTGGTCGATATCCTGCACCGCGCCGGTCTGCCCAAGGGCGTACTGAATCTCGTGATCGGCCGTGGCTCCGAAGTTGGCGCTGCACTGCTGGAGCATCCCGATGTCGCTGCGATCAGCTTCACGGGCTCGGTCGCAACAGGCCATAAGGTCGCCGCGGCCTGTATCGCGTCGCGGCCGATGAAGAAATTTCAGCTCGAGATGGGCGGCAAGAATCCGCTTGTGATTCTCGACGATGCTGACCTGAAGGTCGCGGTGGAATGCGCCGTCAACAGCGCGTTCTTTTCCACCGGCCAGCGCTGCACCGCGGCCTCGCGGCTGATCGTCACCAAGGGCATTCATGACAGATTCGTCGCCGCGCTCACCGAACGTTTGAGTGGCCTCAAGGTCGACGACGCCTTGAAGGCCGGCACCGACGTCGGTCCGGTGGTCGATCAAAGCCAGCTCGATCAGGATCTGAAATATCTTGCGATCGGCAAGGACGAGGGGGCGAAGCTTGCCTTCGGCGGCGAGCGCCTTAAGCGCGATGCGCCCGGCTTCTATCTGCAACCGGCGCTGTTCACCGGCGTGACCAACAATATGCGGATCGCGCGCGAGGAAATCTTTGGGCCGGTCGCGGCCGTAATTGGTGTCAACGATTACGCCGAAGCATTGGTTACCGCGAACGAAACCGAGTTCGGCCTGTCCGCCGGCATCTGCACCACCAGCCTGAAATACGCCAGCGACTTCAAGCGTAACGCCGAAGCCGGAATGGTGATGGTCAATTTGCCGATCGCCGGCGTCGACTATCACGTGCCGTTCGGCGGTCGAAAGGGCTCCAGCTTTGGACCGCGCGAACAAGGAAGATACGCCGCAGAATT
>WNFO01001291.1_pt1 | contig 19483 bp, 24 predicted proteins | sample 5400251 | NCBI WGS metagenome assembly WNFO01 (sample SAMN13153354, study PRJNA577476) | soil metagenome | isolation source: 100 cm saprolite under Madrone tree | place: USA:California | collected 2016-06-14
GGCTGTCGTGACTTCGCGGTCCTGACCATGCTTGTTCGCCTGGGCTTGCGGGCAGGCGAAGTCGCCAAACTGCAACTTGAGCATATCGATTGGCGAGGCGGCGAGATCGTGATTGCCCACAGCAAAGGCAATCGCTCCGAACGACTGCCATTACCTGCAGATGTCGGCGAAGCAATCGCGGCTTACTTGCATCACGGCCGTCCCGCAAGCGCGCAAGGCCGAATGGTGTTTGCACGGATCACAGCTCCGCATCACGCTCTCACCACTGGCGCGGTAACGCAGATTGTTCGCCACGCTGGCGAACGGTGCGGCTTTGAACCGATCCATGCTCACCGGCTGCGTCACACCGCAGCGACTCTGATGCTACGCGGCGGTGCATCGCTGCCCGAGATCGGACAACTCCTGCGCCACCGCAACGCCATTACGACATCGATCTATGCCAAGGTCGATCGCGATGCTCTGCGGTCGATCGCTCGCCCCTGGCCGGGTGTCGTCGCATGAACGCTCTCCGCAAGGCTCTCGCAGACTACTTTGTGGTTCGCCGCGCCCTCGGCTTTAAGCTCTATCGAGCCGAGAAGCTCCTCGGTCAGTTTCTCACCTTCGTCGAGGATCGCGGCGAAGATCATCTGACAACCGAGGCGGCGCTCGCTTGGGCGACACTCCCTAAGCGCGGTCGAACCTGGGCGTTTGCCCGGCTTTCCGTTGTTCGGCGCTTCGCTAAGCACCTGCGCGGGATCGACCCCGCGACCGAGGTGCCCCCGACACACTTGCTGGTGCAGCAAAAAGGCCGAGCCACCCCCTACCTATATTCGGAGTCGGATATCGCGGCCCTCATCGCCGCAGCCGGGACGCTGCGGACACCGCACCGAGTGGCGACATTTCGGACATTGATCGCTTTGCTTGCAGTGACCGGAATGCGGGTTGGGGAAGCGATCGGCCTCGACCGCGACGATTTTGACTCCGTCATTGGACTACTCACCATTCGGAACGCAAAGTTCGGCAAGTCTCGCCAATTGCCGCTGCATCCGAGCACCGTGGCTGCACTGGTTGATTATCTGCGTCGAGACGACCGTCCGAAAAACTCGTCGAATACGCCGGCACTGCTGGTCACTACGGTTGGCACCAGGTTCCGCTACATGGGCGTCCAGCCCGTCTTTCGTCAAATTGTGGATGTCGCCGGCCTCAAGCCGCGCTCTGCCTCATGCCGTCCGAGGCTGCATGACCTGCGGCATGGATTTGCCGTCAATACCATCCTTGACGGATATCGAGATGGCCGGGAGCCGGGGAACCGGATCGCGTTGTTGTCGACCTACCTCGGCCACGTCGATCCTGTCAGCACATACTGGTATCTCTCAGCTGCGCCGGAGTTGCTGACGCTGGTTGGTGATCGTTTGGAGCGGCACCTCGGAGGTGCCGCATGACCGCACTTGCCCCAACCCTGCAAGCGTTCTTCACGGAACGCCTCATCCGCCAGCGCCAAGCTAGTCCCCATACACTTGCGGCCTACCGGGACACGCTGCGGCTGCTGCTGGTCTTCGCGTCCGCGAGGAAAGACGTCGAACCATCGAAGCTAGACATCGACGATCTTGATGCGCCGCTCATCGGCGCCTTCCTCGACCATCTTGAGAAGCAGCGGGAGAATAGTGCGCGCACTCGCAACGCTCGACTTGCCGCCGTCCGTTCGCTGTTCCGGTACGCAGCGCTTCGACATCCCGAGCATGCCGCCATAATCGAACGCGTGCTTGCCATTCCACGCAAGCGTTTCGACCGGAGGATCGTCACTTTCCTGATCGAACCGGAACTCGATGCGCTGTTCCGCGCACCCGACCGCTCGACCTGGACCGGGCGGCGCGACCATACCTTGCTTACGCTCGCGGCCCAAACGGGCCTGCGTGCGTCAGAATTGATCGGCCTTCGCATCAGCGATGTTCATCTCGGCACTGGCGCGCATGTCAGTTGCATGGGGAAAGGACGGAAGTTGCGGATCACACCGATTACCTCGGGTATGGTCGCCCTCCTGCGTGTTTGGCTCGCCGAGCGCGCTGGTCAGCCGACGGAGCCACTTTTCGTCACCCAGTCGGGGACGTCACTGAGCCGTGACGCCGTCGAACATCGGCTCGCCAAATACATTCAGATAGCCACCCGCGCCTGTCCGTCGTTGGGACAGAAAACCATCAGCATGCATGTGTTGCGTCATAGCGCCGCGATGCGACTGCTGCGGGCGGGAATTGAAACTTCGGTGATAGCACTTTGGCTCGGCCATGAGCAGGTCGAAACCACCCACATCTACCTACACGCTGATATGGGAATCAAGGAACGCGCACTGGCGGCGACAGCTCCAGCGGTAGCTACTCCCGGTCGTTTTCGACCGAATGACAAGCTTCTCGCATTTTTGGAGGCACTGTGATTATGCCGACTCCAACGCAGCGATCGCCGCCGCCAGAGCCCGTTTTGAGCCAATGGTCGGCATAATCCAGAAGTCGGCATAGTAGAGATTACACATCTGACCGAACCCGCAGTGTCGCGTCGTTCAAAACCTAGGTGTTCTGCTGGTGGCACACACTAACCGACGTGGATTGACAACGAGAACAAAAAGAGAACACTATCCCGTCCGTCAGTCAACCCGGAACCGCTTATGCCGCAAGACGCCGTGCCAAATCTCCAGGCCGACGCCGACCAGCTTGAGGCGGCTACCGATCGGGCCATCGCGGCCTGCGGCGGCAACGCGCGCGAAGCGGTGAGGGCGCTGATAGTGGCAAATGAGTTTCTGGAATCGGAGGTCTGCGAATTGATGCAGGCTGTGTCGCACGCCTACGCGCGGGGAAAGATTCAAGACCTACACCGGATGATGGTCCGATTGTTGGAGTGAGCCATGGCCGAGGTGACTTATTTCGTTGCACTGCCATTCATCGCCACTGACGACGGCATCGCGGCCGGTGAGCCCACTGAATGCTTCAATCCTTCTGCGGTCGTGATGCGTGCTGAAGCGTTGTCACGAAAGGAAGGCTATGTTGGTGCAATTGCGTTCAGCCGCACTGGTGATCCAGCCACGGGCGATTTCGGCGACGCGAAGGTGTTGAAAAAGTTTGGCGATGTGCCGGACGATCTGAGTACGTTATGAAGAGCATTGGCGGTGAGATGCGCGAGCCTACCAAATGGTACGACGACAACGCCGACAACCCGCCGTGGATCAAAGCTCTGGCCGAGGTTCGGCGCTTGGCTCCGCGCGAAGGCTGGCGCTATCAGCACGTACAAGCAATCATCGTGTCTATTGGTCAATACGCCGAAGCGGCGCTCGGCAACCGAGAGTTTTTCTTGAACAAGCCGTATGGGATCGGTGGTGGAAGTTCACGGTAACCGATTGCGGCAGGGGCTAGTCCTCGCCGTCGTCCGATTCCCCTAAGTCTTTGGCATTCTTCTTTTCGAGAACGTTTCTGCGAATCTCACGCGCGATCCCGTTCTCGATGAATCGCTTGATAACACCGACGCGACCCTTCCCGTAGCCGCCGATACGGTCAAGTTCGTCGAGATAAGCAAGGACAATGGGCCGTAGCCGGACCTGTACGGGGGTGTTCGCCATTCAATATTGGTATTCAATTGGTATTCAATTGACAACCAAATGTTTTCGTGAGAGATTCTAGTCGACTCGTTTGAGTGTGGTACGCTTAAATGGCGAAGGGCGGCCGTCGCGGGCCGCCGCTCAGGTACTTGGGGGTGGGCGCCCGGTAGACAGCCGGACCCACCTCTCTCCCCTCAGAGCATGCCTGCCCTGAAGCCTTCTAGCCGCGTAACTAGCGGCAACTCATTAGTCGTCAATAATCGTCGATCATGTCCCGCGTAGGCGGGCCTGCGTCTAACTCTTCCAATGTGGTGATCTCGACGCCCTCGAACATATAGCGACCGTGTCCGATGCGTGTGAGTTTGTGTTTGCGAGTGAGATAACCAAGCGAATTGTATATCGCCTTGGCCGTAGCCTGAATCCCCTTTGCCTCAACGCTTTTCTTCACATCCTCGATCGTGAATGGACGATCGCGGGGAACAAGCTTGAGAATTGTGCCGAGCACTTCGCCAGCACGGGAAGATGGATTGTTTGGAAAAATCTGGGCGCGGACGCGTTCCTGCTGTTCAGGAGAAAGTCCGGCGAGAAGCGCCTTGACAGCACTCACAACACTTTCAGCATGCGCATCGTCGAGCGCATTATCAGCGGAGTCATCCGGGCTGTTTTTGGGTGCAGAGCGAACCATGCAGAAGGTATGCCATAGGCATACTTCTATGTCGATTCGAAAAGTCTGAATCAGACACGCTTTATCCCCAGTCCCCACAGGTAGCAATAACTTTTTAAGAGTATCGCTATATCTTGGTGTGGAAATCGTGTCCGTTCCCATCGCGATTCTTACGTAAGACTATGGAAGTCTTACTGTCCTAATTCAGTGGCCTATTTTGAATCTGCGAGTGGCCTGTATCGGCCAGTACCAGGCGACCGAGAGTTCTTCTTGAACAAGCCGTAGTCACTGCAGACCCAACCGGCTCTCTTGCAAGCATCGCTCTCGGGATTTCTGCAATTGGTCGTCGATATCAGTCCCAAGGACCCGGGGCAGGCTGCAATTGGGCGATGCATCGCCTGGAGGATAAATCATATCGCATGAAGCCTTGTCGGTCGCTTTTGAAATACAGTCCGCGCGTTGTTTCTGAGCTTTGTCCGAGATCCGCTTGCATTGATCCGCCCACTGACGGCTGTAGTTAGTTTCGGCCGCATGAACGCAGAATTCGTACCGAGCCTGCTGTGCCTCTCTGTCGGCGGTCTGCTTTTCCTCGTTGGCTCGTTTTTCTGCAGAAAGGCGGACCTGCTCGGCTTGGCGTGAATATTCGACCCGTGCTCTCTCCAGCATTCGATCGCTGTCGATTTGGGCATCTCGCTGCGGCAAGTAGTGAAGATAATAATACGCAATGCTCGCCGACGCGATCAGCACAGACGCGGCAATTGATGCCTTGAGAAACGTATCGACCGGTCCAGCCAAATTGTCCCCGTGAGCAATGGCTTCGAAAATCAGCTTGGATAAGAAATCGCTCTCATTTTCGCTTCGCCCATTCAGCCCTGAACCCGCGGTCTGCATCCCACATTTTCAGTTTTCCCGCGCCCATCTCATTTTCCCTGTTTCGGGATCGAGCGGTGGCTACCCGACAAGCGAACCGCCGCGAAAGTGATCCGCCTTTAGGACATTTCGATTGGCCATGTCCAACATGCGCTGCCGTTCTTTACGCCATACGCTCTTATTCGACAGTGAGTTATTGCCGGTGCGTTCCCGCGGAAGCGTGTTGTGAATATCGGCATGCAGCGGTAATCCAGCCATGTCCGTATCAACCACAATGTATTGCCGATCGCCTGCCTGCCGTCTGGGGTCGCCGGCCTTAGAAACCATTGACCGGACTTCCCGACAATTCAGTCGCGCCACGCCATGGTAGGAGCGACCTTGGCCCTTGGTCCTTTCTAAAATTATCTGGCGAAATTCGTCATTTCCAGCATTCTCACGCAACACACTCATCCCTATGATTTCGGAATGTGAAATGGCCGTCACGAGGATTTGCTCGGTTGTCATCTCGATATCGATAGGAGCAATTAGCACGCGATAGACATTTTCAGACGGGCTGACCGGTCCGGGACTGCCATGTCGTCCCAAAGAAAAAAGCTCGCAGCATTGATCCGCGCAGTGCTTGTTGATCAACGTGGTGCGGTCGGCTTCATCGAGTTTGGCCGCGCGACGGCAGCCGGTGCCATCTTCTAAGTCGAGAAACCAATTTCGGAGAGCGCGACGGGCAGTGGCCCACCTTGTTGGAGTTCGTCCGCCCATTCGACCTCGCCCCGTCGTGCGTAAAATTCGATTTTCTGATCAACAAACTCTAGCTCGGCGTAAGCGTCGTCAGTCCGGAAAAAAAGGATGGCGTTTCCATCGGCGTGTAACGCCGGCTGAGGGACGATACTCTCTGGAGCCAAGGAACGAATGAAATTTCTCGCCGCGTTGATCGACGAGCGCTTCGGCTTCGCCGCACCGTATCCATCCCAATTGAGATTCAAGTTAGAAAGCTTCAACAGCTGTGCCACACTCGCGTCGGCGCTCGTTTGTTGGCTGGGCCGCGCGGAAATGGCGCCTTCAGTATTTGTAACGGCCGGCGCAACCGCTGCTTGCGTCGGGGTCATGGCGGTAGGGACAAGACGCTTGGGCAATACAAGAGCGCGCGGCAAAGCCGGCTGGGAAACAACACAAGTGATGGCTGACTCGGCCGACGAAAACTGAGCTAGTGTCACGGCTTCGGCGGTGATCATTTGTTGTCCTGTGTGAGGCCTACCCGACCAGCGACTTCAAGAGAGATAATACTACCAAACAGATTCTTCAACCGTAAGTGTAGTTTGTTCAATCGGTCGACCGGGTCATCAAGAACTGAATCCAACGACTCGTATTGCCCAAGCGTCAGAATTGACAAGTACCTTCGCTGCTCGGCTGAGGAAGGAATCGCTGTCAAGTCAGTCGTGTCGATATTCACATTGGTTAGCCCCCGGATGCCAGGCTCGGTCTTATGATCGAACCAACCGGAGTGAACGTGGAACGCCGCATAGGGGTCTTCGACGGATCCGACAAGGAACGGAGTGTTCCTACGGATTATCTCGAAATGGTCTCCACCGCCGACGGCTGACACGAACCGATCAACATATTGTAGGCGGATGGCCTTGATCTTCGCCTTAATCGGCCATGCTTTTTCGATTGCTTCCAGCAGTTCATTGGTCATCTCAAAGAGGTCGCTCCAACGGCGATAGCGGTTCGTGACGATTGAAAGTGTTTTCGCGCCAATACTAAATTCGGCAGCGATGGCCCCTTCGGCAAGTCGTTGAAATCCCACTCGCCGGCTTACTCCTACTCCTGGCCCAAAGTTCACCGCGAAGTTTAGATTGCCGCCAGCAACAGGTTGGCCTTGAGGTAATACGAGATCAATCGCTTCCTGGACCTCAACACGATTGGTGTGGTGGTGGAGTGATGCGACCTTCCTGATCGGCAGAATAATTTCGTCGAACGTATCTGGGTCGATCGATTCAACGAACGTTAACAGGACGTTGACGTTATCGATCGAATGATCCGCATGGGCTGGCTCCCAATTCATGATTGCCCTTGACGTTCCAAAACGCGCACGGTCTGCTAGATTCTCTACGATCTCGTTAAAGCCTACCGGCGGGGGCGGCAAGAGCTGCTTTTGTATGCGGCGGCGGCGGGCATTTCGGCGGAAAGGGCCCGAAAAGTGCAACGATGGCGCGGGTTTGCATGGGTTTCTGCTGGGGCTTCTAATGTCGCACCCGTTGGGAATCATTGGCATCTGGTAGCCCTGCGGCTCCTGCCTGTCATATCAATGATTTGGCCAATGCCGTGTGTCACGACGAAAAGCTTGTCGGGGAGGGTTGAAATACTTTCGGCCTATTAAGGGTCATTCGGGGCGGGTGGAGTATGGCCGGTCATTGTTTGTGCTGCGGAAAAGCCGGCCTGTCACGCCGGAGGTCGCGGGTTCGAGCCCTGTCTCTCTCGCGCGCACTCGCGGCCAAGGTGAGGCCGCCGGGGCGAGGGAGATCAATGCCGCGGGATTAGCTTACGCCGCGCAGTTGAAGTCTCTCAACAATGCGCAGGTGGCGCTCGGCGGGCATGGCCCCATGATTCCTTGGAACGGGGCCGGGAGGCAAGCCGCTACGGCCGCGTACCAGTTTCGTACCAGAAACGGGCGGAAAACCCGTGCACAGAATGCGAACAGATGAACGGCGATGCGTTGAAAATGCAGCGGAATTTGCTGGCGGGTCTAACGAGCGGTTAGAGGTTTTTGAGAACCCCAACCATCGGCAACCGGACGACCCGGGAGCCTTATTACGATTCGCTCGATCCGCGGCTTGCACCGCGGATCGAGAACGTTTTTATTTGAGCATGATCCTATTCGGAAAACCGGAATCCATTCCGGATCATGCTGTCTAGCGAATAACGTAAGGCAGCAGACCAAGGAAACGCGAGCGCTTGATGGCGCGGGCGAGTTCACGCTGCTTCTTGGCGGAGACGGCGGTGATGCGGCTCGGCACGATCTTGCCGCGCTCGGACACATAACGCATCAACAGCTTGGAATCCTTGTAGTCGATCTTCGGCGCATTCGGACCCGTGAACGGGCAGGTCTTGCGACGGCGGAAAAACGGACGGCGCGCACCAGCTTCGGCCATGATTCTTACTCCTCAACCACTGCGTCGGCGTCATCGCGCGGACGGCGTGGACCACGGTCGCCGCGATAACCGCCACCGCCGCCACCCTCACGATCGCCGCGGAATCCGCCATCGCGGTCGCCACGGAAACCGCCGCCACGGTCGTCGCGGTCACGGTCGCGATCGGCCTTGCGCATCATCGCCGAGGGACCTTCCTCGTGCTCCTCGACGCGAACGGTGAGATAGCGGATCACGTCTTCGCTGATCCGCTCCTGGCGCTCGATCTCGGCGACCGCCGCCGAGGGGCCATCGATGTTGAGCAGCACGAAATGCGCCTTGCGATTCTTGTTCATCCGATAGGTCAGGGAGCGAACGCCCCAGCTTTCCATCTTCACGACCTTGCCGCCGAGCTGCTCGACGATCCCGGTCATCTGGGTGGTCAATTCCTCGACCTGCTGGGTGCTCGCATCCTGACGCGCGAGAAAAACATGCTCATAGAGAGGCATGGGTGTCCTTTCCTGTGTTGGCGCGGTTCCCGGCGGCAAGCCCTTCGAACCCTTCGGAAAGGACTCGATATGCTCAGAAGGCGGAAGCACGGGACGACGGACCGACTGGCCCTGCCACATCAACATCGCCGGAGAGGTGAAATTGCTGAGACCGTCCGTTCAGCTCCCGGCCGGGATCCACGGATGGCGCGGTTTATAAGGGTTTTGGGGGCGATGGCAAGGGAAAGGCAAGGGAAAGACGGAGGGAAAGGCGAGCCGGCCCCCAGCATCTCCCGGTGGCCCGGAACCGGTGGCGGCTTGACACAATAGGCCCCTGCAGTGTCTTTCGGCACAACTTTAGGGATTTCAGGGACGTTCAGGGGCGGCGCCGATGACGGCAGCATTCATTTTTCCAGGACAGGGCTCCCAGGCGGTTGGGATGGGCAAGGTGCTGGCGGAGGCGTTTCCGGCGGCCCGGGCGGTATTCGACGAGGTCGATGCCGCGCTCGGCGAAAAGCTCACGGCGGTCATCTGGGACGGTCCGGCCGAAACCCTGCAGCTCACCGAAAACGCCCAGCCGGCATTGATGGCGGTCTCGATCGCAACCTTGCGGGTGCTGGAGTCCGAAGCCGGCTTCTCGGTCCCGGCGCATGCCGCATTCGTGGCGGGACATTCGCTCGGCGAATATTCCGCGCTCGCCGCTGCCGGCAGCCTCAGTGTCAGTGACGCCGCGCGCCTGCTGCGCACCCGTGGCCTTGCCATGCAGAAGGCGGTCCCGGTGGGGGTCGGCGCGATGGCCGCATTGCTGGGTCTCGATTTCGAAGCCGCGGTCGCCGTCGCCAACGAGGCCGCGCAGGGTCAGGTCTGCGAGGCGGCCAATGACAATGGCGCCGGTCAGGTCGTGGTCTCCGGCGACCGGGCCGCGGTCGAGCGCGCGCTCGAAATCGCCAAGACCAGGGGCGCCAAGCGCGCGATGTTGCTGCCGGTGTCGGCGCCGTTTCATTGCCGGCTGATGCAGCCCGCGGCCGACGTGATGGCCAAGGCGCTGGCGGAGGTGAAGATCAACAAGCCGGCGTCGCCGCTGGTGTCCAACGTGTTGGCCGCGCCGATTTCCGATCCGGACGAGATCCGCCGCCGCCTGGTCGAACAGGTCACGGGAACCGTGCGCTGGCGTGAGTCGGTGGCTTACATGGCAAGCCACCGTGTCACACTTTTCTTCGAAATCGGCGCCGGCAAGGTGCTCAGCGGGTTGGTCAAGCGCATTGCCGATGGCGCGGTCGGGATTTCAGTCGGCGGCCCAAATGATATTGTACCGGCGAAAGACGCGCTCGCCGCCGCACAGGCGGTTTGAGCGAAGGAGAGACGAAGAATGTTCGATCTGACTGGCAGGACGGCGCTCGTCACCGGCGCGACCGGTGGCATCGGTGGCGCGATCGCACAAGCGCTGCACGGGCAAGGCGCGACGGTGGCCATTTCCGGGACGCGGCGCGAGGCGCTGGATGGGCTCGCCGGCAAATTGGGCGAGAGGGTTCATGTGCTGCCGTGCAATCTCTCCGACGCCGCCGAGGTCGAGGCGCTGGTACCGTCTGCCGAAAAGGCCATGGGCCAGGTCGACATTCTCGTCGCCAACGCCGGCATCACCCGGGACAATCTGTTCGTGCAATTGCGCGACGAGGACTGGGACGAGGTCATCCAGGTCAATTTGACCGCGACCTTCCGTTTGGCGCGGGCGGCGACCAGGCTGATGATGCGCAAGCGCTTCGGCCGCATCATCGCGATCACGTCGATCGTTGGCGTGACCGGCAATCCGGGTCAGGGCAACTACGTGGCGTCGAAGGCCGGACTGATCGGCATGATCAAGACGCTGGGGGCCGAATACGCCAAACGCAACATCACCGCCAATTGCATCGCCCCGGGGTTTATTGCGACGCCGATGACCGACGCACTTAACGACAAGCAGCGCGAAACGATCCTTTCCAAGGTTCCTGCGGCGCGACTCGGAACGCCCGAAGATATCGCTGCGGCGGCGGTCTATCTTAGTTCGAATGAAGCTGCGTATGTCACCGGGCAGACCATTCACGTCAACGGTGGGATGGCCATGATCTGAGCCGGTTGCCAATGGCCCTGGGCGGGGCGAAAGGCCGTTTCCGAAGCCCGATTGAGGCTTATAGTCAAGGCTTGGGAAGTATGATAACCGAACCCTCGACGGAAAGGCAAAGAACGCCATTGCAGGATTTTGAAACCCTGTATATTGGCGGTGGGGAGCCTGCCCGCGTTCGCCGGGCCTTTGTCGGCTACGACGGGGCCAAATCAAGACTACGCGCGATTGCGAAGGAAGTTTAACGACCACGATGGCTCGTACGTCTTGCGGTCGAGTCCAATGGAACAAGCACGAGGTTGAAGATGAGTGAGATTGGCGAGCGGGTTAAGAAGATTGTGGTCGAACACCTTGGTGTTGAACCCGAAAAAGTGGTCGACAACGCGAGCTTCATTGACGACCTCGGCGCCGACAGCCTCGATACCGTCGAGCTCGTGATGGCGTTTGAAGAAGAATTTGGTTGCGAAATTCCCGACGATGCGGCGGAGACGATTTTGACCGTCGGCGACGCTACAAAATTTCTAGAAAAGAACGCGAAAAGCTGACCCCCCTGCGTGGTGCCGAGGAAGCCGGACGGGCCGTGGTCGTACGGTCCACCGATTTCTTGTTGTGGGCGGCAAATCCCGGGCTGGAGTGCTGGATATGAGGCGGGTTGTCGTGACGGGCCTCGGCATGGTGACGCCTCTCGGCTGCGGCGTCGAGCCGACCTGGAAGCGCATCCTCAACAGCGAGAGCGGCGCCAGAAAGATCGATACATTCGATGTCTCTGATCTGACCTGTCGGATCGCTTGCGTGATTCCGCGGGGCGACGGCACCGACGGCACATTCAACCCCGACCAGTGGATGGAGCCGAAGGATCAGCGCAAGGTCGACGATTTCATCATCTTCGCGATGTGCGCGGCGCGCCAGGCGCTCGATGACGCCAATTGGCATCCTGCCACCGAAGAGGATCGCTGTGCCACCGGCACGATGATCGGCTCTGGGATCGGCGGCCTCTCCGGCATTGCCGATACGGCGCTGCTTCTCAAGGAGCGCGGCCCGCGCAAGATATCGCCGTTCTTCATTCCCGGGCGCCTGATCAATCTTGCCTCGGGCTATGTGTCGATCGAGCACGGCCTGAAGGGTCCCAACCATGCGGTGGTGACCGCTTGCTCGACCGGCGCGCATGCGATCGGCGATGCAAGCCGGCTGATCGCGCTCGGCGATGCCGACGTGATGGTGGCCGGCGGAACCGAATCGCCGATTTGCCGGCTGTCGATGGCGGGGTTCTGTGCGTCGCGCGCGTTATCGACCGGCTTCAACGATACCCCTGAAAAAGCATCGCGGCCCTACGACCGGGATCGCGACGGTTTCGTGATGGGGGAGGGGGCCGGCATTGTGGTGCTTGAAGAATACGAGCATGCCAGGCAGCGCGGCGCGAAGATCTATGCGGAGGTGATCGGTTACGGGTTATCCGGCGACGCCTATCACATCACGTCGCCGACGCCGGATGGCGATGGCGCGTTCCGCAGCATGACTGCTGCGCTGAAGCGCGCGGCAATCACTTGTTCCGATATCGACTACATCAACGCGCATGGAACGTCGACGCAGGTAGGTGACGAGATCGAACTCGGTGCGGTGGAGCGGTTATTGGGCAACGCCGCTTCCAGGGTGTCGATGTCGTCAACCAAATCGTCGACCGGGCATCTTCTGGGGGCGGCGGGAGCGATCGAGTGTATCTTCAGCGTTCTTGCGATTCGCGATAATATCGCTCCTCCCACCATCAATCTCGACCACCCGTCGGTAGAAACGGCGATCGATCTCGTGCCGCGAACGCCACGCAAGCGCGAGATCAATGTCGCGCTTTCGAACTCGTTCGGTTTCGGGGGCACCAACGCATCCGTGATCGTGCAGCGCGTCGCCAACTGACGCGCCATGTGAATCATGTAAAGAAGTGTCCACCGATTCGCCGCATTCGGCGATGAATCCTAGGATTGGGCGTAGACGACCGGCCGACGTGGAAATCTCGCGAGGCCGCGATTGAATCGGCAGGATTTAGGTCACATCGATGAGTGAGAGGCCGCCCATTTCGCCAAGGAGTCCGCGCGCAGCGCTGGAGCCCGAGCGGGTCCCGCCGCCGCCGAAGCGATCCGCGCGCGCCCGCAATCCATTCGTGGTCTTCGGCAATGCCGTCATTACCATCGTGCTGGTCCTGATGATCGGCGCGGGCGGGATCTATGTCTACGGCAAGCAAAAGCTGGAAGCTCCGGGGCCGCTGCAGGAGGACAAGGTCGTCAATATTCCGGCGCGCGCGGGAATGACCGACATTGCCGATATCCTGCAGCGCGAAGGCGTCATCGACAACAATCGCTGGGCGTTCATCGGCAGCGTGTTCGCGCTGAAGGCGCGCTCCGAACTCAAGCCCGGCGAATACTCGTTTCAGAAGAGCGCCAGCCTGCGCGACGTGATCGGTACCATCGTCGAAGGCAAGGTGGTCCAGCACGCCGTCACGATACCGGAAGGCCTGACCTCCGAGCAGATCGTGGCCCGGCTTTCCGAGAACGACATTTTCGCGGGCGCGGTCCGGGAAATGCCGCGCGAGGGTACCTTGCTGCCGGAAACCTACAAGTTCCCGCGCGGCACCTCGCGCGACCAGGTGATTGCGCGCATGCAGCAGACGCAGAAGCGGGTGCTGGCCGAAATATGGGAACGCCGCAATCCGGACATTCCGGTCAAGACGCCGGAGCAACTCGTCACGCTGGCATCGATCGTCGAGAAGGAAACCGGCAAGGCGGACGAGCGCAGCCGGGTCGCTGCGGTGTTCGTCAATCGGCTGCGGCAAAGAATAAAGCTGCAGTCCGATCCGACCATCATCTATGGGCTGGTTGGCGGCAGGGGAACGCTGGGGCGGCCGATCAAACGCTCCGAAATTCAGCAGCCGTCCCCCTATAATACCTACGTGGTCGAGGGGCTTCCGCCGGGGCCGATCGCCAATCCCGGGCGTGCCTCGCTGGAAGCCGCCGCCAATCCGGCACGCACCCGCGATCTGTTCTTTGTCGCGGACGGCACCGGCGGCCACGCCTTTACCGAGACGTACGACCAGCATCAGAAGAACGTCGCCAAGCTGCGCACCATGGAAAAACAGATTCAGAACGACACGGTCGAACCGGCCGACGATGCCCAGCCGCCCCCGGCAGGTACGCCGGTCGACGCCGCCGCCCCCACAGCCAAGCCGGCAGCCCCGAAAAAGCCCGCCCGCAATGCCGCTCCGGCCCGGCAGGGAGCGGCGCAGTCGACGGTGGCGCCTCCGGTGGTTCAGCAATAGTGCAAGCCCGCCGGCATGCGCCGGAGCCTCGCCGGCATGCGCCGGAGCCTGATGGCACATGGCCCGGAAAACGCTGCTAACTCGTAACTTGTGCGTATTCTACTTGCAAAACCCGTATCCACTTTTGCGCAATACGCGCTAAGGTCACAGCAGTGGTTGGCTTTGCGAATCACACCCCCTGTTCCGTTCCGGAGTTTATTTCGCGATGGCGCTGTCGAGCATGACTGGTTTTGCCCGAAGTCACGGCGCCAGCGGACCCTATGCGTTCGAATGGGAACTGAAGTCCGTCAACGCCAAGGGTTTTGATCTGCGGATGCGGCTGCCGCCCGGATGGGACGAACTCGAAAGCTTCGCCAAGAAGCGTGCCGGCGAAATGCTGTCGCGGGGTACGGTGTACGCCAATTTGAACGTCAAGCGCGCCAACGCGGTCTCCACGATCCGCATCAACGAGGAGGTGCTCGCCTCGATCGTCAAGGTCGCCGGCGTGCTCGCCGGCAAGATCGATGCGGTAGCGCCGAGCATCGACGGGCTTTTGGGAATCAAGGGGGTCATCGAGGTTGTCGAGCCGGAAACCGACGAGGCCGAAGACAGGGCTGCGCAGGCTGCCGCAGCGGCGGCATTCGAACTGGCGCTCGCCAACCTCGTCGAGATGCGACGGCGCGAGGGCGTGACGCTCGGGCAGATCCTCTCGCAGCGCATGGACGAGATCGAGATCCTGGCAAAGCAGGCCGAGGCCGCACCCGGACGCAAGCCCGACGCGATCAGGGCACGGCTTGCCGAGCAGATCGCGGCACTGTTGGAATCGTCCGAACGCTTCGATCCCGACCGGCTCCATCAGGAGGCGATCATGATCGCCGCCAAGGCCGATATTCGCGAAGAACTCGACCGGATCGCCTCGCATATCTCGCAGGCGCGCGAGATGATCGGCAAGGGCGGACCGGTCGGGCGGCGTCTCGATTTCCTGGCGCAGGAATTCAACCGCGAGGTCAATACCTGCTGCTCCAAGTCGAACGACCTCGAACTGACCAACACCGGCCTTGCGATGAAGAATGTGGTCGAGCAATTCCGCGAACAGGTTCAAAATCTGGAGTGACCATGACGGCTGGCGGCCATGGCTTCGACGGGCTTGAGCGGCGCGGATTGATGTTCGTGCTGTCGTCGCCGTCGGGCGCGGGGAAGACCACGCTGTCGCGTTTGCTGATCGAACGGATGCCGGGACTGAGGATGTCGGTGTCCGCGACCACGCGGCCGATGCGGCCCGGCGAGGTCGAAGGCCACGACTACCTGTTTGTCGACCAATCCAAATTCGAGGCGATGGTAAAGCGAAACGAGTTGCTCGAATGGGCCACCGTGTTCGAAAATCGCTATGGGACGCCTCGCGCGCCGGTCGAAGCGGCCTTGTCGGCGGGACAGGATGTGCTGTTCGATATCGATTGGCAGGGCACGCAGCAATTGCGGGAAAAGGCGCGGGCGGACGTTGTCAGCGTTTTCATCCTGCCGCCGTCCGCCGCCGACCTGGAAAGACGCTTGCACTCCCGCGCGCAGGATTCCGATCAGGTCATCCGGGCACGGATGAGCCGCGCCAGCCATGAAATGAGCCACTGGGCCGAATACGATTATATCGTCATCAATCACGATATCGATGCCGCGTTTGCCGAGGTGCAGTCGATTCTGAAGGCGGAACGGCTGAAGCGCGAACGCCGCACGGGTTTGACGACGTTCGTGCGCGCATTGCAGCGGCAATTAGAGAAATAGCCCGGCGCTCAGAGCGTTTTCAAGCGACCGGCTCGCGTCAAGAAAACGCGTCACATCGAGAATCCAGAGCCGCGTTTCGATTCTATCGACGCGAAATGGCTCTAGGTTGGGCTGGGTTGGCGCGTCTTTCCGCCCTTGCGACCCCTGCGGGAAAAATCCCGCAACAATTCCGCAATCCTGTCACCGGGGTCATCGACCTGATCAAGGTCACGAGGGAAATCCGGTCGCGGCGACAGGGCATCCGCTCCTGGATGGGCGTTTGATGTCGTGCGACCGCCGTCGGTCGATTTCCAGATCGCGCTCCGGCGATTGCGGCCTTTACGCTTTGCAGGGCTTCGGGGGCCGACGAATTTGAAAATCGCGCGTCCCATCACGCCGGCCAGCGCCAGCGCGCCCAAAATAGCGGCCAACAGCATCTGCACGGAGTGGGTTGGAGACGACAGGTCGGCCGCGGCGAACTGACCGGCAGCGGGCGGTGGCTGAGTTGACGGGACTGCGCTCGCGTTCGTATCGGGATCGTCCTTGTTTGCGACGGGACTGACTGGCACAGAACCATTTGGCAAAGGACCGGCCAGGGGGGTTGGACTGGTCAGGAAAATCGGGTTGTTCAAAGGATCCGCGTCCGACCGACCCAACCACCGCGAAACCATGTTCGATTGTTGTCCCTCCGCAACCGGTGGTTTCACATCCGGGTTAATTTCGCCGACCGCGGCATCGGCGGTTATTGCCGAAACCAGCCTATCGCGGCGTGGCTGTTCGATACGCGACTGCCAAGGTAGTTCGGCGTGCGCGTCTGCGACCGAACGCTGCGCCGCTGGTGCCGGTTTCGGCGCAACCGGACGCGCCGATGCAGCGGAATTGGGTGGGGTGAGTTGAGAACGCTTTTCACCCTCGTCTCGCTGGTACCAGCAATGGCGTTTGGTGGCGCGATCAATACGATAGTACCAATGGCCGCCCCCAGGCGCTTTGTCGCTCGGGCCGGAAAGGCACTCCTCCTCCGCCGCCGCGCTGTGTGAAATTGTCGTTAGCGGAGTCCCCGCGAGGAGGCCGGCGAAGATCGCTGACGCGAATTTCGCGGTTCGGTTTGGCATCGGTATCTCCGGCTTACGCAACACTCCGTGTCCCAATTCTTAACAAAAACTTGGGTCGTAATGAGCCGCAATTCCGGACAGCATGAGGCTTAATTCGGGCTCGCGCTTGGATTTGCGCGACTGGCAGCGTTCAAGGGAAATAAAGGTTGAAGCTGTTGTTTTGGCGCATCATTCGCTGGCGAGCACGTCGCTAAACAGCACGTAGCGCTGGCCGTCGAAGCGCACCAGCCGCATCTGCTTGATCGGGCGCAGGTCGGTCGGGCTGGTCTTCAGGCGGATTCCCGGCAGCAGCAACGGCAGCTCCATATCCAGATGGGAAGCCTGCTGCATGATGTTCTCGCGCGTCAGATTGTCGCCGCACTGCTTAAGCAGCCGGACCACCGCGAAACCGATATTGTAGCCGTAAGGGGCGTAATAATCGCTCTTGTCGACGCGCGGGTTGTACTTGTCCATCCAGACGTTCCAGGCTTGCATGGCCGGGTCGTCTCTCCACTGCGGGTCGGCCGGGTCCTTTTGATAGGCCGCCGAGATGATGCCTTTGGCCGCTTCAAACCCGGCCGGCCTGATCGCGCCCGCGATCGAGGAGCCGACGCTGACCACGAATTCCTGCGGGTGCCAGTCGATGTCATAGGCTTTGCGAATGGCCTGCGCGGAGAATTTGGGCACCGTGACAATGAAAAATACGTCCGCGCCCGACGCCTTCAGCGAAACCACCTGGGAATCGATGGTCGGGTCGCTGGTGTTGTAGGTCAATGACGACACGATCATCGTCGACGCCTTGTCACCGAGCGCGCGTTTGAACCCGAGGAGATAGTCGCGGCCAAGATCGTCGTTCTGGGACAGGATACCGATCTTAGCGTCGGGTTTCGCCGACAGAATATATCTCGCGTAGATCTCGCCTTCCGATGCATAATGCGGCGTCCAGCTCATGGTCCACGGATAATGCTCGGGGTCGTTGAAGACCGTCGCACCCGTGCCGATGAAGAGATGCGGCACCCGTTTCTGGTTGATGTATTTGAGCACGGCCATATTGGTCGCCGTGCCCACGGGATTGACGAGAAACAACACCTCGTCGCTTTCGATCAGCCGTCTGATCTGCTCCACCGTCTTGGGCGGGCTGTAGGCGTCGTCGAGGCTGATGTAGTTGATCTTGCGGCCGTTGACGCCGCCTTGTTCGTTGATCATCGTGAAATAGGCGGTCGCGGAGACCGCACCGGCCGAATAGGCCGATGCCGGGCCGCTATAGGGCGTGGTGGTTCCGATCTTGACTTCGGTGTCGGTGACGCCGGGGCCGTATTGCTTCTGCGCGAAGGCTGGCGTCGCGGCCAGCATCAGCGCCAGCGCCGCAACCGCGCCCAGTGTCGAACGATTCCTCCAGGCCATCGGATGTCCTCCCAGTTCACGCGAGGCTTGCATGGCACTCCGCCTCTTTTGGTGAGGCTTAAAAGACGCCCTGCCTCAGTTTTTCAGCACGATGCGGCCGACGACTTTTCCGGCCCGCAACTCGTCGATCCATTTTTGGACCTGGTCCATCGGCTCTTCTGTCATCGGCGTCGGCTTGATCTTGCCGGCGCGCGCGAGCGCCATCAACTCATGTGCCTCGGCCAGCGTCCCGACCATGAAGCCCTCGATGGTCATGCGCTTGTAGATCCATTGTACCATGGGCAGGCTGAAATTACCGCCCATCAATCCGGAGACCACGATCTTGCCGCCACGCGCGACCGCAGCGACCGCAAAGGCCATCGATTTTTCGTTGCCGGCAAAATCGACGATCGCGTCGAATCCGCCCTCGGTTTCCTTGATGATGCGTTTGGCGACGTCTGCTTCCGCGGGATCGTAGGCGACATCGGCACCGTTTTTCAACGCCGCCTCGCGCGCGGCGGGACTCAAATCCGCAACCGTGATTTTCTGCTTGAACATGGCTTGCGCGAACGAAAGCCCCATCATGCCGACGCCGCCGAGGCCGATCAGCAGCAGATTGCGCTGCCGCGGCCGGTCGACCAGGCGCCTTAACGCACCATAGGCGGTCACGCCGGAACACATCAGGGTCGCCGCCTGATTGACCGGCAGCGGATCGTAGTCCAGCAGATATTTTGCATCCGGCACCAGCACATGGCTGGCGAAGCCGCCGTCGATGGCAACACCGAGAAAACGCTGCTTGACGCACAGATTTTCATCGCCATTGACACAGTCGCGGCATTTGCCGCAGCCGATCCAGGGGAATACCGCTTTTTTCGCGCCGATCAGCTCCTTCGAAACGTCGGCGCCGACTTCCTCGACGACCCCGGCGATCTCGTGACCGAGCGTAAACGGCAGCGTCATGCCACGCGTGGTGTCGAGCTTCTTGCCACCGCCGAGGTCGGCGTAGCCGTCCTGGATATGCAGGTCGGAATGGCACAACCCGCAACGCTCGATACGGACGAGGACTTCCCCGGCCAACGGCTTCGGCGTCTCGATGATGGTTTCGCACAGCGGCGCATCGAATTTCACCAGCGACTGACGACGCATGAGCGTCATGGCATTCTCTCCTTA
>WNFO01001293.1_pt1 | contig 19481 bp, 20 predicted proteins | sample 5400251 | NCBI WGS metagenome assembly WNFO01 (sample SAMN13153354, study PRJNA577476) | soil metagenome | isolation source: 100 cm saprolite under Madrone tree | place: USA:California | collected 2016-06-14
TGTCCTCGCTTAAAAGCGCAACGTCCCTGATACGGAGTCCGGAGTACCGCAGCATGAGAACGAAAGCTTTGACTCGTGTGCGGTTCCCTTCGCGGTAGATTCCTTGGATGGGGTACAGGTCGCACGCAGATCCGCCGCGCCATTGAGACTGCGATAGGGCTGACAGAGGTGGACTCAATGTGATTAGTTCTCCATGAGCTCGCGTAGAGGATGCTAGGACAGCGCCGGAGGCACCGCACACCGCCGGTCCTGCTACCGAACTAGCTACCGGCCGCAAGTAACACACCCGTTGGGTGCAACATTGGGTGCAGAATTCGCGAGTGAGAAGAAGTGGTGCGGCCCCTATGCGACACCGAATCAACGACATATGAATTTTGCACTGATATTTCGGGACCAGGAGGTCGATGGTTCAAATCCATTCGCCCCGACCACTTCAATCCCGTTAAATCAACAACTTAGTTACGCACTAGTCTGCGAAGCGCTGCCTATTTGAGTCCGTTTGGGTCCAAATAGAAGCGCTTCGACGCTCGCTACCGCCCGGCGCTGATCTTCCGGTATAGCGTGCAGGTACACTTCTCGAGTGAGTTCCGATGTTGAGTGACCAAGAAGAGACTGGACCGTTCCCAGAGGAGCTCCCGCTGCATCCAGAAAGGTCGCGTGGGAGTGACGGAGCGAGTGCCAGGTTATTCCTAGGAGTCCCAGTTTCTCGCATATCGGTCGCAACTGTCGCCTCAACAAGTTATGCCGATCCAGTGGTTGGCCAGTATCCATACTGAAGACAAGGTCGTCAGGTCGAGTACTGGATGATCGTAATTTCCCCAAAGTGCTGCACGTCTCCTCGGCAAGTGGAACGATTCGGGCGCTCCTTTGCGACTTAGGCGTATCGAAGTGACCGTCATACACGGTTTCCGCAACTCGCAGTGTATGACGGCATAGATCGACATACTTCCATCGCAGAGCGAGAATCTCTCCAATTCTGAGGCCCGTGAGAACCAACACCGTCGCAATCGAGCGAGCAGGCTCTTTTAGTCGATCCCGCACTTGCAGAAATTGGTCGGGCGTTAGGATCGCTTTGGAACACTGCTTTATTGGACGCCGCGGAAGTTTGGTTTTTAGAGCAGGATTGTGGGTGATGTAACCCCATTCTTCGGCAGATGACAATGTCCGTCCCAAAACACTGCGAATGTGTTTGACAGTCTTCCATGCTAGGCCTGCACTGAACTTCGTCGCAAGGAAAGTTTGAATCCATTCGCGCTTGATGTCGGAAAGGCTAGTCTTGCCGAATACGGGCACGAGGTGCACATCGAGAACATATCGATAGTGTTTCTGCGTCGCGTACTTCAGAGTGGGCAGCACCACCGGTATCCAATCCTGTGCGATGAAATCAGCGTAGCATCGCTTGGACTGGGGCCGATAAGAGCCGCTGTTAATTGGGTTCAGTCGTTTAGATAGAGCGTCCATCGCGCGGGAGCGAGAGCCCACTTCGGCTACAGTTCCTAAAACCTCTGCGCACCTCTTCCGTCCGATGGAGCCATCTGGATTGATAACTTCCTCCCACCAGCGAGCAACCCAGACTTTATGTCTGCTGCCCCGCTGGAATAGTGAGCCGTGCTGAAAGCGTCTACGAGCCATTCTGGTTCCTCCAAGAATGGCCCGCTCGGCTTGTTCTGCGTCAGGTCTCAGTGTAGCCCGCGTGTCAAGAGGCATGGCGACCCCTACCATGAGACACAAGCCACGCCAACACTTCGTCTTCACGGAAGCGCCAGTATTTCCCGAGTCGGTAGCCCGGCAGTCGCCCTAATGATCTTTTGCGTGTTCGGCCGTACACCCACGAAACAGGGACGTGCAGAAGGACAGCCACTTCTTCCACCGTTAGCAGTCGGTCCCTTCCTGTTTCTGTTCCTCCTGTGGCTTCGTTCGGAAGGCCGCTATGCGGTAGCTGTGGCCATCCTGCCTCGTAGGGTGCTGGTGGCGGCGTTAGTTCTGCCCCATTCGCGCTTTCTAATTTCCTGACTGATTCAACCGGCAGCGAGCGGACTGCAAGGCGCAAGCCATGCACTCTGGACGAGTCTGGGTTCTTGCGCTCTCCGAATTGGACATTGCGGGCTTTCATGCTTTCTTGGCGATCTCTGTGAGAGAGGCTCCTTCGATTTGGTTAAGATTGTCGTTGTTGGTGTGTTGGCCTAGCCAGGACTTGAATTCCTCATCTTTCTTGAAGAGGAGTTTCAATGCTTCGGTGACCACGTAAGCCGGAGAGGAATTAATGAACTCAGCGTACTTTTCGAGTCTGAGTTTCACGTCCTCTTCGACACGGATTTGGATGGTCGCTGACTTGGGTTGTTTGGGTGGTGCTTTCAGCAGTGGCAAGTACTCTTCTCCTTTCTGTATACAAATTGTCAGACTTCGTGTCTGACAAACTCTCGGGTCCGTTGTATGCACCCGGCCAAAACACGAGCTGCGTTTTCAGCAGCACGAGGCGGGAGTGACCCCCGAAGCCCGGAGGGACCGGGGCCGCGATTTTGCGGCACGGTGGGGTCGCTCCCGCCTCTCCTCGTGTTTTGGCCGCGTGCTGGTTCACCCACTCTTGCTTGTACATCTGGTTGTCTCCTCTGCTACTTACGTTTGGGCTAGGGTGACTCTGGGGGTGAAATCTCCAGCGAAAGGTCGCTTGCTCACACTTTTCCAAGGAGATTTCACCAAACTGTTCGGATGTCGCTCGAAGAGAGCAACCTGACCATTCACGGGAGTGAAGACGAACGTCACTGTCTGAGGCCTTCGCAGCGCTTCGTATTCCTTCCTGACTTGATCAAAGTTCACCTGCCCGGCGCGCCATCGTTGGTAAAGATCGGTGATGCCCGAACGGTTGAACTTGGCTTTTCCTTCTCCTAGGACCACAAGATCCGCGCCGGATAGTTCGCGGAGTTCCCCTGCATCCGCCTTTTTTCGCAGGCAGAAGTAATCGACCAGTCCGCCGGGGCCGTCCGGGTTCCAATGGCGATCGAAGAGCTCCATGAACGCGCGCTTCGCACGTTCTTGGTAGGTATCTCGCGTCGCAATGTAGTGGAATCTCACATTCGGGAGCTGACAAAAGAGCGGGAAATAGGCCTGGAGGTGCGTGTGGAAACTGTCGAGACTCCCAAGACCAGGATCGACGAAAGAGAAGGAAACCACAGGGGAAGAAGAGCTTGGGATAAGAAACATCGGGAACTTATCGACGAAATAGCGGTCAGTGAACTGCTCCCGGATGGCTCCGGCGTAGCGCTTCGCAGGGAGATATTTCTTGTCGATTGCAAGCTGCTCGGTGAAGTGGCGAACCTTCTCTTGTTCGATTTCGAAGAACTTGTAGTCGAGCTTTCCGAGAATGAAATCGAGCGCGGCGAGCCGCGTCCGGATGTATTCGGTCGAGTGTTTGCGACGGAAGCGGACATTATCCTTGCCGATGGCTTCGTACAGGTTCCGTGCGAAAAGATGGTAGACCTTGCCGTTGCGCAGGCAGGGGCGCGCGGAGGCGTGGCCTTTTTCGAGCAGCTTTCGAACGAAGGACAGGCTGCGCTTTCCAGGCTTGCCTTGGACGAATCGAACAAACTGCTGACAAGTGAAGTAGCCAGAATGTGTGGCGACAAGGTAGAGGAAACGGGCCTCGTCCTCGGTGTAGCCGAACGAGCCCAGAGCGATGATGTACATGCGGGGGATGTTCATACGGCGAAAATCCTCGCGGTGATTTCCTGGGTGTCAAGAACGCGGCGCAGTTTGGGATGGTCTTGTTGCCGGGCGAACAAATGGAATCCTGCTTTGGCCTTCTCGGCGAGCCCCTGAGGGCGGTAGTCACGCGTGGCGATTTCGAGGTCAAGGCGACGGAGTTCTCTGGACTCGTCCTCATATTCAATGCGAAGGTCGGGGACAGGAATCTTGTCGTTCACAACTTTAAGGTCGTATTCGTATGCGACTCGGATTCGCTCGTAGTCCAATTTCTTATTCGGGTCGACCTGAGCCAGCTTCTTGTAGAGTTCCTGTTTGAGTTCGTAGTCAAGGACGACGCGGCGGACCTTCCCGCCCACATCATCAATCTCCCTGGCAACTTTGTGATAAAGGCGGTAGAGGTCGGCGTCGTGGCGGGCTTCCTTGGGTTTGACGAAGCCGTGATAGATCGCCTGTCCATCGGGAACGAAATTGTGATGCGAAAGAAGCTTGTGTCCCTCTTTCGTCAGGGCAAGGACTTGCTTCGGGTAGGACTCGTGCCCTTCGATGCTGCGCTGCTCGATGAGTCCTTGGTGACGGAGATGCTGAACGTCGTTCTCCATACACGAGCGGTCGCCTCTGTAACCTAACCGGGCGAGGTCATCGGTTGGAACGACGCGAAACTTGCCTAGCTCGATAAGGGTCCGAACTTCGGATTCACGGAGCGAGTACTCCCGATTGCGGTCGCGGTAGGTGGTGCGGAAACGATCGGAATTGTCTCTGTTGGAGTCTCTTTGATCGCGACTCTGGCGGTCGCCATGCGAACTTGAGCGCGAGCCGCGATCCATCTGAGCGCGGTCTGCTTGCTCAGATTGTCGGGACGGAGAACTATCGGAATGTTTCCGAAGAAAGGCCTCAAAGTCAGCAGGCCGATAAGCTCGGGACACGCGTGTAACGCTCCTGTACCAAAGTAGGGGCGGTAACGCTCGTGCGGGCCATTACCGCCCAACAGTGGAGGGAGTCTGCGCGGGTACCGGCTCTCAATTTCGTTTACTCGGGTGCCGAACGCCTCAGCCCAGTGAAGGCGTGAGCCCGTGTGGATCCGGCTGCTCACGATTATTTATGTTCCTTGCCTGGGTCATAGTTGGCTCGGTGGAGCTGAGAGGCGGATTTTTAGGTGCGCATCGCTATAAAACTCACCTCATCTGGTTGCTAGACGCAAGAAGGTTGCCAAAGGTTTCCTCACAGATGAAAATAATTTGAGACGTAACCAAATCGAATTGTGCAGGATTGTGGCTGGCTTGTGATCTTGTAGCAGGGTTCTGTACGGTGCGGCACAGTATTCGGCAAAAAAACTCTCTGTAAACCGTCTACACCCTGTCTTCTTCGCTCATCGCAAGATTCTTTTCGACCCGGCGCCGGCCGCCTGCCCCGTTGCAGCCTGCCGTGCCCCGCGAACTTGCCCGGGCAAGCTCGTACACATACGAACCCGCTCCACTCCGATCAGCTCAATTACCCACTCTACGTGGTGCGGAAACACCCGCATCCGACCGTGGCAAAGGGCATTGAAGACCGTATCCACCAGCACTTCTTTGCCAAGCTCGCTCTGTACGTTTGGATGCATGAAAATATCGACCGTGCACGCGAGCCGTAATTCGGGAAAGCGCTGAGCACAAATCCGATTGGCTTTTTTTTCATCGATCAGGGCGATCCCGTTGTTGGCGACGGCATAAGCAATCGTTGCCGCCTCGCCGTCGTCCAGGGTCATCTGGGCTGCGCCCACAACAAGCTGCTCGAAATACTCCTCTCCCTTGGCGTCGAGTCGCACGATTTCAACGTGCCCTGCGTCGACAAGTTTCTTCAGAAGGTCAGCGTCCTGCCGCCGCGGCTTCCTCTGCTTCCCCTCTTCCAGCTCTCCAGACACAATATCGACGACGGCCACGCGGTTAGGCAGAGCCTTGATTATCCGCTTGGCGCAGCCCGTCGCATTCACGCTTATGATCGTGCTCGCGTCGGCGACCAGGAGAGCCTGCGCGTCAGATAGACTCGATAGTGATCCCATCGGCCTCAGTTCCTTCGCTCTCCTGACTGTCCAATAATTCGCGCAACTCCAGCCGGTCTAGCTGCAAGAGGCGCGCAAGCTGCCCCTCACTCAGAAGATTTTGCCGGTACGCTTCCGCCGCGAGCAAATTCAGGCGCAGCGTCGTCGGATGATCCGCTTCGGCCTTGTCCTTGTCCGGGGCCGTCATATCGCCCAGAATCTGCCGCACATGTTCGTCCGTAATTCCGCCATTGGCCTGAAACCAATCCCAGGTGCCGCCTTTGGTCAGGCCCAGCTCTTCAAGACGGCGAACCATCGCCTCCCGGGAGACGCCGAAAAAATGCGCAAGGATAATCACATGCCGGCGCGTGAGTCGGTCAGACCCTGCCGTCAACTCATGGAATTTCTGCATAACGCCGCGGGCGGGCGTCAGGAACGCCCTGCCAAACGCGTTGGCGTAACGCTCCTCGCGGCTATCTTCCTTCTCTTGCCGGTGCAGAATCTCCGCATTCCGGCGCGTTGAGACAAAATGTCCGGTCTCGTGGCCTGCCGACTGCGTCCGCCGTTCGCGCGGATGGCTCGCGTTCAGCAGCATGCAAGGGCCGAGCGCCTCGTCATACGCAAACAAACCTGAAATTCCGCTGTCGAGCCGGCGGACGTAAACGCGGACCCCGAGTTCCATCTCAAGCAGCGTCACGATATCCGGAACCGGCCGGTTTCCCAGACCCAGGCTGTGCCGCAACTCCATCGCGTCGTGTTCGGCTTGCGCGCGCACGTCGCCACGCAAGATGGGCCGCTCCGCCGGATAGTTTTGCACACGCCTGACACCGAGAAGGTTTTCCAGCTCAACTTCCGCCCGCGCCAGATTGGCCATCAACTCGGCAGCTTCAGCGGCCGCAGCGTCCTTGCTCCCGATCAGTTTCCGGAAACGCGGAGCTAGGTCGACCTGAATGGCTTCCCGGCGTAGCAAGGCATTGATGGATGTTCCGTATGCCTTCGCGAGTTTCTGCAGTTCGCTCATCTTCGCGCGTCGCTGTCCCTGTTCGATCGCGACGAGTGTCGTGCGCGCCACATCTATCGCGTTCGCCGCGTCCTCCTGGGTGAACTTTGCGTTTTCACGGGCAACACGCAACCGCTGACCGACATTTTCCGGGCTTATCTGTTCGAGGAGATTCATGACTGCACCCCTTTGGCCCAATTTCCCAAAAATGAAGTCCGTCCGAGAGAATCCATGAAATCCTTCCATTCCTTTTCGTGTTGAGCCAACAGCCGGTCCAGCTTAGAACGGACATCCGATTCCGCAAGGCCGAGAGACTCTGCTAGCTGAAATGCACAAAGGCTTAGCATTACGGAATTCGTCGGCGACTTTCGCAGTTGAGCCAAATGGTCCAGGTGCAAGGCTCCGGCAATGGCGTATTGTCGCAGTGCCGTCGTTACTTTCTTTTTGGCAAACGATCCGGCCGCCCCCGCCTCAAAACTCGCGGCCGAGAGATTCTCCCAAACGTAAGTCTCTTTTGGTTCGCTAAGGCCGGCACCATGCACGCTCAGCCGCCTCAACAGGCAGGCGGCACAAATCCCGCATTGCCGCTTTTTCCCCGCGACACTAACGTGCCGCGTTTGCTGCCAGCACGACCACGTCTCCGCCCACGAAGAGCCATCCGTGCACTCATTCACGAATTTCCTCAGCGTCTCGGCCTTCGTCAGCCAGAGCTGCGTGAAGCTGAAGCGCACCTTGTGACCAAGCAATGCCTCCAGAAATCTTTCCATCCTTTCGGTGAAAAGCGGGTGACTGCGGTAGTCCTCGCAGCCTTGCCCCACGGTAACGAGCGCAGGCCCCAAAGCCCCCTGCCCGCTCTCCGGAACGATGACCTGACCAGTTTTCGTGAGATACGCCACGAGGCCACTGATCAACGCGAACTTGAATCCCCGCGACCTCGCGCTCGACTCAACGAACGGCTTCTTGCCCGCACGAACATGGTACGGCACCGACGTGAATGGTTGTCGCATCCGCGACAAAGCCTGGCCATCGCAGGCTTTTGTTCCGAGGCGCACGCGAATCAGCTTGTCGCCCATTTCGCGGCCAAGAATTCCGGCAACGCAGCGCGAATCCAGGCCATCGCTGAAAGGGATTACGGCACCCAAATCAGCAGGAAGATTGAACTGCCCCTGGCGCGGCGCGCTCACCGATTTCTTGCGGTTACAAAATTCAATGTTCCACCGGTCACCGGTCAAAAAATTCAGGACTTCATGCAGCGCGTCCCATACCGGTTTGCTGTTCCACTGGCGGGGATCGTGGACGGGGATGACGAGCTGCAAATCTCTTTGCCAGCTCATCTGCGGGCGTCTCTGCACCCTGTCCGCGAATTCAACGGCCGCCGCCACGAGCATGGCGTCGTAAACAACCGGTTCCCATTTCGCTATGCAGTAAGTTTCGAGCCGTGCGGTTGAGAACTCTACGTTCCGGCCAACCTGGCATCGCATCCAGCTTTTTCGTCCGCGCGTTGCATTCTCCACCACATGGACATTGAGCGATGGACGCGGGAAAAGTCTGTTCCTCTCCTCTACCCTCATAGCTTCACCCCGTCATCCAGGCCTTGCCGTCTGGGAGCTTGAGTTTCCGACTTTGCTCCAGGATCCAAAATCCGCCGTGCAACGCCGCCTATGTCGGCGCTGCCAATCGCCTGTTCAATCCTTTCTCTCACCCTGTTCGCCCGCGGATTCGTTGATTCGCGGCAATAATGCTCTTCGACTTGCCGGGCTCCACGAGCCGCCCGGTCCATCAGAGCCTCCTTCAAAGCACTCTCCGGAATATCTTCTGGGCTATTCCCGCGTGCGGCCTGCTGAAGCGCATAATTCAGAACCGCGCGCGCAAGCCCGGCGCCGGCCGCGTTTCTGAGAGCTTCCAGCGAAGGCGCTACGTCGGTCTTGAACAGCAAAGTCTCTTGATCTGCACAAACTCTGCGGAGGCTGCCAAAGAATTCTGGGCTGATTTCTCCCCGGCAGTCCTCCTCCAATGCAGGGAGGATTGCATCGCGAATTTCATCGGTGCCGAAAGCCTGATTGTCCGCGCTTTCTGCGACCCGCTTCCAGCCTCGCCGCATGGGCAAACTGCGATGTGGACCGTCACTCATTGAGGCGCTCCAATGTCAGGACTGTACATGAGAAGTGCTGACAATGTCAAATGTCAAGTTTTGTCGCAAGAAAACTCGACATGGTCCTGGAAGGAAACTCAGGCTTTCCGATCAAAAGGCATTCATCTCGTCCCGTCTATCACGCGGACTCGGTCCCCCTTAATGACTAACTCTCCTCTGCCCGCCCTCCTTCCCTCTGATTTATTGGGCTCTTGGCCAATATGTCGCCGTTCGCTGACATTTCGGAATGTCGTCGAGCGCTGACTTTCTCGCTTGTCGCCGCTCGCTGACTTTGATACAATGTCGTCGTACGCTGACATCTGGAGGAAGACATGCGCATTCGAACACCGGCCGATCTCGGGGCCCTTATCCGCGACCACCGCACCAGGCTTGGCCTCGACCAGAAGTCTCTGGCGGAGAAGGTCGGTGTCAGCCGGCAGTGGATTGTGGACGCGGAGAAAGGCAAGACGCGGGCTGAAATCGGCCTGCTGCTGCGCACTGTCGGTGCGCTCGGTATCGCCCTCGATGCAGAAAAAGAAGGTCCGGGAAAACCGAAGGACACCGGCCTGTCTCACGGTGCGGATGCGCATGTCGATATTGATTCCATCGTTGACTCCGCACGCAGGAAAAGAAAATGAGCGAAGAACTGGTTGCCATCCTCGACGGCCACGAAACAGGCCGCGTCGTGCAGGACGACAGGGGCAGACTATTACATACAACGAGGGGTGGCGCGCAGCCGCCGACGCCTACCCGCTATCGATCTCGATGCCGCTCGCTCTCGCCGAGCATGGCAACGAGAAAATCTATGCATTCCTCTGGGGACTCCTGCCCGACAACGAAATGGTGCTCGACCACTGGGCGCGCAAGTTCCACGTTTCGGCAAGAAACGCCTTTGCGCTCATCGCCTGCGTCGGCGAGGACTGCGCCGGAGCAGTCCAGTTCGTGCGGCCCGAAAGGCTGGAAGCAATCCTGGGAGAAGCCCCACCACCGATCGAATGGCTCGATGATGCCGCGATTTCGCAGCGCCTCCGCGCCTTGCGGGAAGATCATTCCGCGTGGCGCATCCCGCGCGACACCGGCCAATTCAGCCTTGCCGGTGCGCAGCCGAAAACCGCTCTCCTCTTTGACAACAACAGATGGGGTGTGCCTTCAGGGCGCGTGCCAACCACTCACATTCTCAAGCCGCCGACCGGTGAGTTCGACGGCCATGCCGAGAACGAACATTTCTGTCTCGAGCTGGCACGCGCGCTCGGGCTTCCCGTCGTCGATTCCAGAATCATGCGATTTCAGGACGAGGTTGCCTTTGTCGTCGAGCGCTACGACCGCGTCCGCAGCGCCTCCGGGCTGCGGCGTGTCCATCAGGAAGACATGTGCCAGGCGCTCGCCATTCCCCCCACCCGGAAATATCAGAACGAAGGCGGGCCGGGCATCGTCGACATCGTCGAACTGTTGAGGACCTATTCGGCAAACGCACCTGAAGACGTACGAACCTTCCTCGATGCCATCGCATACAACTGGCTGATTGCCGGCACGGACGCTCACGGCAAGAACTACGCCCTGCTCATCGGTGCTCAAGCCCGCGTCCGGCTCGCGCCGCTCTATGACGTGGCGAGCGTCCTGCCCTACCCGGACATCGACATCGAACGCGTCAAGCTTTCCATGAAGCTTGGCGGCGAATACCGCCTGCGCAATATCCGGCTATATCACTGGCACAGGCTGGCGGAAGAGCTGCACGTCAATCCCGACGCCATGATCCAGCGCGTGGATGAATTCGCAAGACAACTCGCTGATCATGTTCCCGACATCAGACGCCGCATGACCGAAGAAGGGCTCACCCATCCGGTCATTGCGCGGCTCGCCGACGCGCTCACGGCGCGCGCCGTCGCGTGCCGTGAAATCCTGCAGCGCCCATAACCGGACGCGCTTTGCACAATCTTTCACCATGTCCTACAAACAATCCCTATATTAAGCATTGCTCAGATCACCTCGGAGGAAATGACTAATGAACCCACCCTCTCCCGACGAATTTAGAAAGGGCTACATGGCGTTTCAGCAGCACGAGAGAAGAGACGCCATGTACAAGACGGCAACCTTCTTGGTCAATTATTTTTGGGACCACCCTGCCGACGTCGCCGATAGTCTTGGCGTCCTCCTGCTCACCTGGAACCAGGCCTTTTACAGGTACGGGCCGTTCGACTTCCAACGCCTCGAGAAAGTCATTGCCACCAAGCAACCGGTCCTCGACGGCTTCAGGTCTCGGGACATCCTTACTTACTCTTCGGCCGACGATGCGGCGATTAAGTCTCTCTTTGCCGAATTCTTGTCTGCCCTTCAAATCTGCGAGGGCTCTAAAAAAGCTACGTGCAGCCCGGTCGCCGTGGCGAAGGCGCTGCATCTCCTGGCACTCCGCTTCTTTCCGCTTTGGGATCTTAAAATTGCAAACGCGTACGGCTGCCATTACTCAGCCGACCCGGCCAGGACATATCTGCGATTCATCGTCAAGATCAGAGGCCTGGCGCGAGCAATGGCCAACGTGCACATCGAGGACACCAGCAAGACCATCGTTAAGCTCATCGACGAGTACAACTATGCGCGCTTTACAAAAGGCTGGATCTAACCCTCCTCAGCTCTTGCCAGCTTCCGCAACTCCCCTTACTCTGCCGAGTTTAGGGCAACAAAACAACGTCTGTCCTCCATGACACAGGAACACCCATTCTCCCGAATCGCCCGCCTTGTTTACGATAGCACCGGCGAGGGAGCAAGGGCCCTCCATCGCGCGGCCAAGGCGACCATGGCACCTAAACCACTCTTCTCCTGCCCGCAAGTTAGCGCCCGTCGCGTCAAACCATCGCCTCCGGCATCGGACTCACAGGAATTTGCGCCTCTCACCGCCACGCGCTCCGCTCGCATCGCGTCCTCCGCGTCCGCGTGCCTCACGTCGCCGCCGTCCACTCCCCGCCCGCCTCCGCCACCAGCAGCATCGCCTCCGCCACCAGCATGGCCGTCGCCGCCGGCGTCAGCATCGGCATCATCTTCGCCATGGCGGTCATCATGATCGACATCGTCGTCGTTATTCTTCTCTTCCTATTTCTTCTCCCCCTCCTCATCGTTCTCCGCGTCCGCGTCGTTCACGGATCGCGCCAGCGACGCACAGCAAGAATGTAATCAGCAATCGGCCCAATCTCCCATTTCCGTTTAGAAAGGGGGGATGGTTTCGAATTGCACATGTACGAGTGCGGCTTTGACCAGAATCGGCAGTTCTTCGTGCTCGCGGTGCAGGAACTTTTCGAACGCGCCCATGCATTCCATCATTTTCTCAGGTGGTGGTGGCACAAATGCTGCGTTGCCGGGCCGCGTGCCTCCGATCCAATTTTGGGTTTCGCGGAACTCACCCGGACGCTTCTGACTGCCGCGACCCTTAGACAAGAGAATCTTGTGAATTTCTCGTATCAACCGCAAAGAGAGCGGAAAATCCTCGCGTAGCCGACGGAGCCCGTGATTCATCGCGGCCACATAATTTGAAACTTCCTGAACGTCTTCCAGCGGGGCGCTGGGGGCTTCGGCGCTTTCGAATAACACCAGGTCAGAAAACGACGACTGTGTGCCCTCGATCTGCGAAGAGAGCACGGCTTCCTTCCGAACGTAGGGCTAAATGAAGAGCGAGGGATCGGGGAGAATCGACGCCAGCCCATCTAGGCGTCCGAGTGCCTGGTTTGCCTGCTCAAGTAGTGGCAAAAGCGGCTGAAGAACTAGAGGAGGGTCTGGTGGCAATGGCGGGGCACGTAGGCCCGGAAGGACTCATCCATGAAGATCTTGACGACATATGTCCCGAGGCGGCTGTTCGGTTTCGTTGGTGTTGCCATCACAAAATTATCGTTTCGTTAGAATTTGGCTAACGAAATTATTTAGCCTTTTACTTTCGTTAGCTAGAGAAGGTCAAACCCGGAAACCCGGTCTGGGTAAGCTACATTACCCGCAAGTTCCGGCTCAGATGCGTCGGACTACGCGTCCAGGAGGCAAACCATGAGTTCCCGCATTGTCACAGCCGAAATTTTCGATGCATTCTTGAAATGTGAGAGTAAGGCCTACTTTAAGTCTTCAGGACAAATCGGTGAGCCTGACGAGCTTGTGAACTGGCGACGGGAGGTTAGAGAAGAGTTTCGACGGAGCTGCCAGTCGCGATACCGCTCCATTTTCCAAGACGCCTTTGATGCCTCTCAACCCTTGCCCCTGGACGAGGTGAAAAGCGGCAAGCATCACATTCTCTTCGATTGCGGGATCGAAGCAGGGCAGTTTCAATCCCGCATCGATGCAGTCGAGAAAGTAACCCGGCTATCGCGCATGAAGTACCGTGGATACATTCCAATTCGTTTTGTTCCGAACGAAAAACTCAGCAGACACGACAAGCTCTTACTGGCGTTTGACGCCTACACGTTGTCTCTAGCCCTTGGCACGACGCCGACCATTGGGAAGATAATGCACGGAATGGCTCAGCGAACGGTGACCATTCGACTCGCACCACTTATCAGCGTTGTTAGGTTGATGGTCGAAAAGATTTACACCCAAACTACAAGCTCCGAACCTCCACAACTTGTCTTGAACAAGCACTGTATTGAATGCGAATTCAAGGCGCGATGTCGCGCGCTCGCAGAAGAGAAGGGTAGCCTCAGCCTGCTTCCAAGAATGAGCCGATGCGAACGAGAGAAGTTACACGACAAGGGAATTTTCACTGTCCAACAGCTCAGCTACACGTTCAGGCCGAGACGTAAGGCCAGGCAGCTAGCTTCCAGGCCCGACAAGCATTCTCATGCGCTGAAGGCGTTGGCAATCCGTGAACGGAAAATCCACGTGGTCGGCAAAATTGCTGTGCCGGCTGGTGGCCCCGATATTTTCCTCGATATAGAGGGTGTTCCAGACCGAGGCTTCTACTATCTGATCGGATTGCGGATCAGAAATGGAGACTCATACGCACGGCATGCATTTTGGGCAGACGACATAGCTGATGAAGAGGAAATCTGGGCTTCGCTCGTCAACATCTTGGCTGCAACGCGAAATCCGCGCCTAATACATTACGGAAGCTTCGAGACGACATTTTTCAGGCGTATGAAACAGCGTTATCCGGAGGTTACCAAGGGCTTTCCGTCGCTGGATGGACTATTAGCACAGTCAGTGAACCCTCTGCAGGTTATTACGGCTCATGTTTACTTCCCAACCTATTCTAACAGCCTGAAGGAAATAGCGAGCCACTTGGGTTTTCGATGGTCGGAGAGCACGCCGTCCGGGTTGCGCTCCCTCATGCTGAGGTCGAAATGGGAGCAGACGCAGGATCCAAGACTGAAGGAACGATTGATCACCTATAACGCCGAAGACTGCGCGGCTCTTGAAGTTGTTTTTGATTCTGTCTGGCGGCTAAGCGAGCGGCAGGACAACAAAGACATGCTCAGTGATGAAGGCGTGATCCATGCCGAGTCAATCAGAGTCAACGATAATTCGCTTCGCTTTGGGAGAATCGAGTTCTTGCTGCCGGAACTGGATTACATCAATAAAGCGGCATATTGGGACTATCAGCGCAGCAGAGTCTACGTGAAGTCAAATCGACGCCTAAGGCGGCTCGCTCGTTTACAACACGGTCCCAGAAAGTCTGCAAGAAAACTCCGTCCAAACAAGATCATCAAGTGCGAGCCACCCAGGCCATCCACATGCCCGAGATGTAAAGCCGGGAAGATCTACAAGTACGGGAAACTCAGTAAGACGGTATACGACCTTAAGCTCGGTCCAACCGGTGTCAAAAGATGGATCGTGAAATATTATTACCCAAGATTCCTTTGTTGGCATTGCAAGACCGCTTTTCTGTCGCATCAGGCGCATTGGTCACGAAGCAAGTACGGTGTGGGTTTTCTTGCCTATCTGCTCTATAACATCGTTGACCTGATGCTCTCCCAATCTACCGTTGCACGGATATTCAGTCGATTTCTCGGATTCGATCTGGGCCGCGGCGCGATCAACAACCTGAAGGCCCGCGCCGCTCAGGTTTATAAGGATACCTACGAGCGTATCCTTGCCAACATCGTACGGGGAAAACTTGTCCACGCAGACGAAACGAAGGTCAGCCTCCAGGGCCAAAGCGCCTTCGTTTGGATTTTTACGAACCTTGAAGAAGTTGCGTACGTTTACAGCGATGAACGGTCGAATGAAACGCCCAAGACCGTGTTGTCAGATTTTAACGGAGTGTTGGTCTCTGACTTCTATGCTGGCTACGATTCGATCAACTGCCGGCAACAGAAATGCTTGGTTCACTTGATGAGGGATTTTAACGAGGACCTTCTCAAACAACCATTCAATGAAGAACTGAGAACCCTGATTCAGGACTTTGCAGCAGTGCTCCGGCCAATGGTTCAAACAGTGGATCGATTTGGGCTGAAAGCCCGTTTTCTGCGAAAACACTTGCGTTCCGTTGATCATTTCTACCGCGAACTGGCCGAACGTGATTTTCGATCCGAGGCCGCGCTCAAGTACAAAAAACGATTCCAGAGGAACCACGAAAGACTGTTTACGTTTCTCGAATTCGACGGCGTCCCGTGGAACAACAACAACGCAGAGCATGCAGTGAAGGCTCTGGCCGATTTGCGCAACGTTATCGGGGGTACAAGTTCTGCGAGGGGAATTCGAGATTACTTGGTTCTCTTGAGCATCTGCCAAACCTGCAAATACAAAGGCGTCGATTTTCTGGAGTTCGTCCGTTCAGGCGAAAGAGACATCGATGCACCCGCAAGCTATCCAGGCCGTTTTTAACCGCGGAGTCTTGACTCAGCCGTGGGTCCAACCGATCAATTAGAGCGCTCAGCACCTTCCAAAACGGCTTTCAAGGGCGGTGCCCCAATGGGAAAGAAAGAAACGTTGTGGCTGCCTCTTCATCTGTCGATAAAAGGCCCGGATTCGGCAAATAGTATCCGATCCTTTCGATTTCGCCTTTGCAGTAATGCTTTTCTTTGAGGAAGCCGAGGAAGTGCACTCTGGTTTGAACAAGGCGGGCCGACCTCCGTGCGTTCCTTGTATCGAATACACCAGCGACAGGATGTCCATTCCAATAGTGCCGGCACTCCTCGCGCACGGCCGCCGCACCGTAAGCAATCTCTCGGAAGTCGTGGTGGTCTGCCATCCCGATACCATATCCGCGCATGTCAACGAGGATCACGTGAAAGGCTCCGGGTGAAGGGATTGGGAACTTCTCCGCTTTATCTGCAATGTGCTCCATCGCCCTCACTACTTCGCCCTCCTCGCTCTGCTTCGGATCGGCGGATAGCGAGCTGAGAATGACAGAGGAGAGCAGTCCGTCACGCAAAGTGGCGTCCTTAATCGCATCACTTTCCCGTAGACTCACAACCTCAATCAGCCATTCGGGGGAGCCGTGAACGTGGAAGTCAACTGACTTCGTCCCAGAGCCAGCCGCGAACTCATATTGCGGCTCAACGCCGTTTTGTTGAAAGGCGTAGGCGATTCGGATCTCGAGGAGCAGTGGCATCGGAGCAGACGGAATTCCACCATTCTGCTCGATCTTGCGCAGCAGAGGCGCTGCCCATTGCTCTCCTTGCAGAGCTTGAAAAGCTTCGTGGTTATATTCGGTTTCCGCTCGCTTGAGGGTGTCGGCCCACATCTCAAAATCCTTCAAAAGCCCACCGCAAGCCTGATGAGGCTTCAACTCACAAGTGTACAGGGATATCGAAAGGAGACGAAGCCAAGACCAAAGAATCTGGGTCCACACTTGGGTCACATTGCTGCGAATCCAGTGCGGCGAGAAAAAACACGATGGCGGACCACTCTGTCACACTTTGCTAAACAGGATGTCGCGGGTCTGAACTCCTCTGGCAAGGCATCAGGCCCGCACAGTCTCGGCAACCGTATAGCCGAGTGCGGAGTACCCCACAAGCCGCTTCTTGTACATGCGAGCCAGCATAGGCACCATCACATCCGCATAGTCGTAGACGTGGACCTCACTCTTGTTGTCGTGGAGACGATGCAGGCGGCCCACGTACTGTTGCAAAGTACCTTTCCACGAAATCGGCATTGCAAGAAGAAGCGTATCAAGACGGGGATCGTCAAATCCCTCGCCGAGGTAACTTCCGGTCGCTAGGATCACGCGCGGTTCTTCGCAAGGAACGGCTGCTAGTGATTCAGCCAGTCTCTTCCTTTGCTTCGTGCCCATCCCACCCTTCAAAATGAAAATGTGCGGACAAATTCCACCCAAGCGCCCAGCCAAATAATCGAGATGTCCCGTCCGACTTGTGAGAACAAGTGGTGAGCGCCCGCTGGACAAACCCTGCTGAAGGTCTCGGACGATCAGGTCGTTCCTCTCTTGGCTAACGATGAGAGCAGCATAAATATCTTGAATGGCCGTCTCACTTTCAGACCGATTCCAAACGAAATCAGTAATCCTTGGGAAAACCTTATGTTGAAGTGGGGAAGACTCGGCAGCCTTCTTCGCGCTGAGATGAAAACGAATCGGGCCGCATTGCATGTAGATAATGGGTTGATGCCCATCTTTTCGAGTCGGTGTTGCCGTCAATCCCAGAACGTATTTTGCTTTGACTTCACGAAGGATTCGTTCAAACGTCACTGCAGACAAATGATGACATTCATCAACAATCACGTGTCCATAGTCCGCGACGAAATCTTCGACTGTCCCTTTATGCTGCAAGCTCTGAATTACAGCAACATCAATCAAACCGGTTCTCTTAGCTTTCCCTCCCCCGTACTGGCCGATGTGCCCAATCGGCAAAGCTAGAAACGCAGCTAATCGCTCGCGCCATTGGTCCATCAATTGACGCCGATGCACGAGGATCAGGGCGTTAACCGATCGTTTGGCGATGAGGCAAGCCCCCACCACTGTTTTTCCGAACGCCGTTGGTGCACAGAGTATGCCTTGGTCATAAGCAAGCACTCGCTCGGTGGCGTCTCGTTGTTCGGGCCGCAATTCGCAGTGGAAAGAAACATCAATTTGCCGTCCTTCGGTTCGTTCATCATGAACTTCCACATCGATGTGATGTGACTTGAATACACGGACTACCTCTTCCATGCACCCTCTTGGAAGGCCAAGGTGCTCGGGGAAGACTTCACTGCAGGATATGACCCGGGGCTTACCGTAAGTCGAGAGCCGCATCGATTGAGCTTTGTAAAATTCAGGATTTTGAAAAGCAGCGATGCGAATCAGGCGATCCACCATCCCGGGCGGCAAGCCCTCTTTCTCGATATAGATAAGATTGCTCACCACCACACGAACAGTCGCCGGCAGCGGACCGGTGATTTGTCTTTCCTTCCTCTGCCGGGAAGATCGCCAGTGCCATGGAGCTTCGCCCTCGTCTTCATCGGGTAAATGAAGGTGCACTCCGATGGGATTTCCCTCGGGGGCTATTTCGTAAATCATTCGGGCGAGTCGATCGGTGGAGATTCTCTGAACGGACTCTAAAAACCTCCACTGATCAGGATGAGGCTGAAACAGTTCATCCAAGAACACGCTATTGCCTTGTTCTCTGGGACGCTTTTGTAATGGCAATGCAATCAAATTTCCAAAGCCGCCTTTGGGTAAGGTGTCCTGGTTGGGGAAAAGACGGTCGTATGAATCAAGGCCGATTTCATGCCTATTTTCCATAGTGCGTGTCAACAAGGCACATCCTAGCCTTCTCGCATCGGCGGCGGATACCGGATGGTCAAAAAATATCCATACATGCGCGCCATTTCCTGATCGCGAGCGCTCGACGGCCAATGGAACCTGAAATCGCCTGCATGTTGCTGCAAACGCTGCCGCATCAATTACCCAGGACTTCTTGTCGAAATCCACTGCAAGAAACCAGCAAGTGTCGTCAAGCAGAAGTGGATAAATGCCGACAGTCTGCTTTCCAGTTAGATGATTGCGGATCGCGTCATGCGTCAGTGGCTGGAGCATTCTGGTCTTGCGGGCAACCTTCTTTCGCTCTTCCGGTCTCGCGACATGGACGGCACGCCAGTCCATAATGCTGGCAGGTGAATAGCCAGATTTGCCACTCTTTCCTTCCCACCGAATGGCGAAAACATCTTCGCGCCCACGAAACAGATCTCGAAAGAGTGAGATTTTCTCCTCTGGTGTGGAAACTCCGCTTTTCGTGGTGGACGAAAGCTTTGGGGTGGGTACGGCTTGCGGAACGGGCTCGTGGGGGTGCGATTGATTAATCCCGAGCATCGCGCGGAGATGTGCATTCTCTTCACGGAGCCGTTGGCATTCATCTTGCACTGTTTTCAGGCGCTCTTGGAGATTGTCCTGATCAGGAATGCGGCTGTTCATTGCTATAAGCTCCGCGGAAGATCTTATCCGAGGAACGAAGCGATCAAACGGCCGATTTTGCGACCCCAATAGTTGAGTCCGATTTGAGTCCGATTGCTGCCGAATACTGGCCGATATCAGTATGTCTGACGCAGAACAAAGCTAAACGGGCCAATAAGATAGTGTTTCTACTGCTTATTCGGGACCAGGAGGTCGAAGGTTCAAATCCTTTCGCCCCGACCACTCTTTTAAAATCAGCAACTTACAAAACACAAGAGTCCAATGAGCGCCTAGTGCAGGGCTAAGATGTCGATGGTTGAAATCCATTTGCCTCAAC
>WNFO01001295.1_pt1 | contig 19462 bp, 38 predicted proteins | sample 5400251 | NCBI WGS metagenome assembly WNFO01 (sample SAMN13153354, study PRJNA577476) | soil metagenome | isolation source: 100 cm saprolite under Madrone tree | place: USA:California | collected 2016-06-14
AGCTGTGGACCGGAAGGAGGTGCCCGAGGAGGGTAGTGGCTGAAACAGTCTTGGAGGCTTATCGAGCGTCCGCATGAGATTTTTTTTCAGTTTCAAGGGGGAGGGGGAAATACAATACTGGATGTAGCTAGGGTGGAGAGGAAATTTATGAATAGCAGTCAACGCGGCGATGTGTTTACGTCTTGGCCGCGAACTCTTGTTAGAGTATAATATCTGGGGATGGCTTGGCACTGGCTTTGTAAGATTGGGCTACAGTAGTATGTAATTGCAATACCAATTAGGACATACACCTATTTGAACTTCCGCCGTAATCACCTCACTGTCAACGAGAAGAAACTTCAAGAAAGGCTGTCTCTGGTGACACCGTTAAGGGATGCTCAGACCTGAGTGGACGTCACGGAAACACTACGAACCGTGTCATGGATCCTCCGATCGCAAGGCCCTTACATTGCAGTGGTTCATTAACGTTCATTCCTCACACCACATCCGTTGCCTTTTTGCCGACAACCCATCCCCTACGCATCGAATAAAACGTACCTAGTAGCGCAAAGGTTTGCGCGTGGCGCCGGCGCAGAAAGGGCTGGGTTGCCAATACAGTGAAACTGGCCTTTAGACGCACCTTGCTAATACCGAGATTTCAAAACCGGTGTTGTCAGATGTCAGTAACAGTCAGCAATAATGGACGACGGTAAAATACAGCACGCCGAACATCATATCTGGCTCACAACCTCCAGTTCTAGATAAATCTGGTAAACCATGTTTAACCGAATGCAAAGGTTCCCATGTGAGCTGCCCCGCCCACGATAAGATGTATAATGCCAGCGTGCAGCAACGACTGATGACAATGCAACTTAAATATTCCTTGGACATGCACGATTCGGAAAGCAAAGGTCGTGAAAACTGCAGAATGGAGGAGTGAGTGAACAAGTAATGGACAAGTGAATAAAAGAAACGAATAAAAAGAATATCAGTCAGTCCCAAGCGTCCATGTCTCGCACGAGCAAGATAAATTGTCCCGTCCACCGTCCAACCATACGGCCAGAGTTCAACAGAAGTTCCACATGCGCACAGAGTCACTGCACAATCTATCAGCAGGAAAAAAACAAGATCAAGAGGCACATACATTCTAAATGATAGGTCATCGTCACCGTCTGGCCAAGTAGCACCCCACGCACTCTGCTGGCTGGCAAAGTCCCGCATCGCAGAAGCCGACTCATCGAACCAAGGCTTGTTTCCCAGCCCATCTGGGAACCAGCCACTCGTTCCACCGGCAGCGAGATCGAGAACCAAATAGAACGCTGAATGTAGAGGGTTGTCCGAATTAGCAGCTTTATCGGTGCGCCAAAAATGCAAGGACGCACTTTGGTCGAATGGTGCTGCGTTGGTCGCATTTGCAACAGTCGCGGTCGTCCATGGATTCGGAACGACGATCTCATTTGTGGTGTTGTTATGCGCAGTGAGCGGGAAATTGCCGCGCTTCCAGAAAAAGCCACCATTTCCCTGCTGCTTGCTGTCCATCTGGAGTTCAACCATATTCTTCAGTCGCGAGTCAACATAAATCTTGATAAACTTCTCAGTCCACTCAAGTGTGTATGTATGGAACCGTTGCGCGTATGTGGAGCGCTTGAGCGACTGCCAGCCAAACAAACGCGAGGTGAGACTCGGAAGGGGACCCCAGGTCAGGGTCGAGCGAACGAAGTTTACGCCTTGTGCGGGGTACGAGGGGCTGTTTCCACGAGCCTCCATGATCTGTGATATAAAGACCTCAGCATATCCATATCACCACAAATAATTCCAATTACAAGCCGAGCAGAACGCACATCAATCTCGCCGCTAAGAGGCCACGGGCCGTATACTGAATCAAGAGGAGCCATCCAAATCGCCGGCCAGAGCCAGTCACCACGTGGAAGTTTTGCGACAACCTCAACTTTACCAAAACGAATGCTATAACTCCCCCTGGTGCTGAGACGAGCACTCATCACCGGAGGGATAGTTGCACCGTTCGTATTACTGGACGATGCTGAGCAAGCCGAGGCATTGGTCTTGGAGGTCGTGCAGCCCTGAAGTGTATAGTTGCCTTTGTTGAATATTTGCTGTGGATCTGACAGCGCGTTCGAAGTGAGAGTCGGCTTGATGTAAAGCTGGCCATTGCGCACAAACAAGTTATCCGAAAGCGCAGTAGCCATTTCGAACTCGCCATTCCTGTGCAAGAAAACGAATTGGTGTTCTGATCTCTATGAATTTATGCAACACGTACCCAAATCCGCTCATCTCAACGTCGCGCATCCAGGTCCCACCATTGTCAACGTCCAAGTTGTCGAACGTATCCTCCATGACTAGGCATAACCGTTTCGGATCAATCATCGTCCTCCCTGCGTCCTGGTACCCGGTCCAGCAGAGCAGTCCAGCACCGCAAGCACCAAGTAAGACCATGAGAAGAGTGACCCAACGGCCAGCACGAGTGCGAGCGTCCGGAACCTCGGCAAGCCATGGCTTATCTTCCTTTGTGAGCTTCTCTGAGAGTAGTGTCGAAGGGAGCGGGGCCTTGGGCGGAATTTCAGATCCAGCGTATGATGGGATTGTAGTAAGAGCAGTATTGGAATGATTCACATGAGGAGGAGGGGACCATAAGATGGATGATGGTCGGGAAGCCGGACTTAAGAAGGGGGCACGAAAGGGTATTGCACCAGAATTGTTTGATGGCTGAGATCCGTTACTTGCCATAAAGGGTGGATAAGGAGGCTCTAGGTCATGGTCTACCCAAGAGCCGCCTTCTGGACTTGCACGGAGCATACTGTGCGAGCCTTGAGAAGAGGATACCTGTGCAGGGCGCCGGGAAGCAGCGGGAGCTGCAGAGTTATAGGCTCCATGAAGGGACTCCGTTGATGAGCGACCCGAACGGTGGCCCAATCCAGGTATGGATAAGCTAGGATCTGTGTTACCTCCATAGGCCTGGAATGGGAAATGAAAGGCGGAGGGTGGGGCTCGGGAGGGTCTTGGCAAAGGGACAGTGTCAGGCGGTGGAGTGGAATTGTCGCGAAGATAAGGTGCAGTGGACATCTGACCAACGGTAGCGGCAGCAGGGGGTGTGTCCGACTCTACAGAAGCATGCTTAGAGGCGCTTGAGTGAGCGCGGGGGTGTAGTGGGGGACTGATTGCGCGTATAGGGGGAGTGGGGGCACGATCGGAATCAAAAGGGGGATGGTCTAGTGGGGTATCGGAAGCCGACCAGGAGCGTCTATTGCGCGTATTCGCGATGTAAGATGGGCGAGGAGGGCTCAAAGGAGAGTAGGAGCGGGTTGGGCTAGCTGTCACTGGCAACCCGGGGCTGGGCGAAGGTGCATATAGCTCCCTGTCAGAGCCACTGCTCGCTGTGGGAAGAGGAAAAGTCGTTCCCCGGTGCCAGGTAGGGCGAGGAAGGGACATGGCGTCAACATACTTCGAAACGGGGGTGCGCCATTCATATATGCTCCCTGCGTAGGTGGGTGAGCCCTTCAGATACTGCACCGGCCCGGTCCAGGCACTCGGCGCTAAGGGCCCCGGCTTCCCTGCCTCTTTGCTTGCCACATTCCACAGGAGAAGACAGGATGTGCCATCCCATTTCCTTGTCTGTCGAGCATTTCCCACGGAAAATTTTCATGAACGTCGAATGAAAGTCGGCAGCCCAGGGACCCCAGAAACTTCCATCTTGGACGTAACTCATCTTGCGCCTTACTCCTCCCACATCCTCAACGGATATCTATCTCCTTTTCTGGACAAAGATAACGAGAGAAAACAACGGCCAGCCCCTCTTTTCGCGCCGTCGATGCGATGTTGGACTCATCATCGTTCACCTGGTCATCTTGTTCCCTGCTGCTCCACAGACAATCGCAATCACAAGTACAGCATACCACATACTCACCATGCTCGCGTAATGCCCCCTGGTAGTCAGGTTGTATCGCCTGTCATAATATGGTCGTTTCTGATCGGATCTTCTGCTTGATTGTCGGACGTCAGGCGGTCGCGAATGCCAGGTGAATCTGTCTCTGGAGGACAGTGTCTCCAATATTATTGTTTGGCGTTGTCGTTGCTTCCTGTCCAAACACTTCTCAAGCTCCTCTAGAGCTCGCTCGCGATAATCGTTGTTCGAATTCTACTCAGATCTCATTTTACGGACGATCAGCACTCTCTGTCTCAACTTGTGAGACACTTTTTCGGTGGTAATGACGATGCCTCGCCGTTCCTTGTATCCAATTACAACAACTCACGTCCATGGCTATCTCCGGAGACCCCGGGGAGTCTCCTTCATTCACCATTCAACGTTCAACGTTCAACGCTCAATTTTGTTCACTCCGGGCTCTCAACCTGGCACTTTCCAGCCTCCTAATATTGCCCCGCCGGTTGTCGTAAAAGAATCGTATGTTCGTGCAGGCCCGTTACTTCACCCCATTCCCCACCTCGACCTCTATTTTCCCTCCCTTCTCGTGCCCCGCCCCGCCCTCGCAGTTCACGTCCGCGCATCGCTATGGATTACGACCGCTATGATGCGCTACTGCACTTTATCTTCAAGCAGACCCAGGGTGACGCATGGTTCCGCCCCGACGCCCACGATATTGCAGCTGGCGTGTGTCTGCGCGATGATGCAGGTTCTTATCGCGTGTTCCCGTATGAGAATCTTGCTCTCGAGCCCTTTGAATGTGCTGTGCGCGCTATGGATCTAATTGTTGCAGTCAAAGTTCGTAGCGCAGTTGCGCATGCGGCTGTTAGCCAAGTGTGAGTTTGTCTTTCGCTTCTCCCCAAACTCGTGCGGGTACCTCTGTGGTGTGCCAGGAGAGAACGTAGGACACTTTCTCCGCATTTTTCTCGTGTTCTCGCGTTGTTACGCGACAACAATGAAAACGTCCTACAGCATCAACCCTTTTGCTCTATCACATTCCCATTCATTGGAATGTCCCTCTCTCGTGCGCACAGTCACCGCTTGGTGTCACCCCTGCGTCAGAGCACTGCTGTTACTTCACATCCGGAAATGATCTGGCGTGGGAAGACAGCAGCGAGAAGACAATGCGGCTTTCATTGAAGCTGTCAACACGCCAACGCAGGGGATGACTGGCCGCGGGGGAGATAGGAGATGGAGATGCGACAGCGGAGATAGCCCTGTTCGAAGCATGGGGCTGGCATTTCCTTGTTCCTGTCGCGTCATCATCGGCCTTGAGCATTTGCTGATTGTTCTTGGCATTTATTGAAACAGGGGGCCAGAAGAAAAGAGCGTTTATCTCGATGCAGATACGCGAATCCAGATCGTTGACACGATGCTGATGCTTCCTCACGCCGAAAAGGAACAAAACGCTGCTTTCATCGTGAGTTATGACATAATTATCACATGTCCTATTTTAGTCAATGGATGTCCATGATTAGCGTGACGAACGGGTGCTCGTCGTCTGGGCCGACGGACCGGACACGATCATCCCGACGTGCAACGACTTTGAAGAACGTCTCATCAAGCTCTTGTGGCGCGCACGACCTGGATTTGGCGCAACTCCCTCTGCCTCTTCTCATCCTGCATCCTACGCAGACTCCGCCTCGGGTCATTCCCTCATCCCAGTCACCGCCAGGGGCTCTGCAACCCCCAGCGAGCGGCGTGTGCCATTTAGGCGGAGCACACCAGGAACGGATGCGATCAATGGGGACGTCGAGAAAGCGTTGGCTAAAGCTTCCAGCGAGCCACGGGCCGTGCGCACTGGTAAACGTCGATGGTACGGAAAGCGAGTAGTCGTCCAAGAAAATCGTTTCTCAAACGCTGAGGATGCGATCGAGCTCGAGTTCGCCTCAGAGAAGCGGCCCACGATGCTCTACTCCCCACTCTACAATGGTGTCGCCGCCGCGCTTTCACTCAGTGAGTCCTCTCGCCAGTCACAACCTCACTTGCTCAGGCCACTTTTTCCACTTCCGCAGTCTTCGTTGGCAATGGTGTCAGTGAGTATTGAGCTTTGAATCCTTCTCGAATGCGAACGTCATACTTCAATGAAGAGATTTTGTTGGTTGAATGGCGTCAAGATGGAAAATTTACGCACTTTGTGCTTTGCGTATTCGTTCCTCTCCTATTCTGTGTGTCGCTGGTGCGTCCTTGATTATCAACCCGACTCTTCACGGGCCTTAGAATAAGTCATCAGTTTTTCTGTCTTCAACTCATCCAAAATATTACCATGGCGGTCGGCCCCATCGTCCAATATCATCAAAATTCAAAGTATTATTCGGCTCGTCCTCCACGTCCAAATAAACAAGTCGATAATGATCTCCCCCACATGACTATCCAGATGCCTGTATATAAGGAGAGCCTGGAGGCTGTCCTGTACGCTCCTTTTGTTTTAAAATACGTCCTTTCACTCCTTACAACATCTTGCCTTTCTCGTGTTTAGTGCCCCTTCGATTGCATCCTTGAAGAAGGCGATGCAAACGTACGCACGTCAGGGAGGAACGTCAAATATTTTCATCAACGACGATGGCTTACGGGTAATTCTTCCAACCTTGGACGAGGCGTATTTAGACTCAACTTGATTTCTGACAGACACTTCCAGATCACGATCGTGAGACGCGCATCGCATTCTACGAAGCTAATGGTGTTGGATGGGTCGCTCGACCTGCTGATGGTGAGCCAAGCGCAAATGGTGATGGCAAGACATTCGTACGTGCCGGTCGCTTCAAGAAAGCTTCGAACATGAACTACGCACTTGCACTCTCGCGCAAGGCTGAGCAGCACCTCAACGAAATGGTCGCCTCAGGGGAGATGGCTATTGGAACGAGTGCGCGTGTGTCGTTGTCGGTTGAAGGCTCGAGATCAAGCGAAGATGAACAGGTTATTCCTGCCTCACTTGAAGAACGTGCTCTTATGCGTGCCGCCGAAGAGAGTTGGGAGGAGGGCGGTAAACGTTGGAGGCCATGGGCGAAAAATGGCAGAGCCTGCCGTGTTGGCAAGATTGTTCTTCTCGTAGATTCTGACACGGTTGTACCCGAGGTCGTATTTTCTGAACTTTATTTTTACGTCGCCACTCATTGACAGACCTTCTACAGGACTGCCTCCGGGATGCTGCCCGAGAAATGGCGGAATGCCCAACTGTCGCAATTATTCAACATGAGTCTGGTAAGATTCTATCAGAGTCGGAGTTATGCCACACCCACCATGGCATGAAAGACGTTTTGCAGGTTGCCCATCACTACTTCGAAAATGCAATTGCCTACTTTACACGGCGCGTTAATAAGACAATATCTCTCGGTGAGAATCGATTATTCACTTGACAAATGGACTATTTTGAACCGTATTTGCTGCACGCAGCCTGTGCTAATGGAGAAGTTGCTCCCTTCGTCGGTCATAATGCGTACGTCTAGCCTTTGTATATCTGCGACTTCCCCGCTGATACGTTGGAAATATGTATAGTTTCCTTAGATGGCAGGCCGTTCAGGACGCCACGTTTATCGACCGTGACGGGAAGGAGAAAATCTGGTCCGAGTCTCATGTCTCCGAAGATTTTGACATGGCCATGCGGCTACAGATGCGTGGTTACATCATCAGGTGGGCATCGTACTCCAAGGGTGGCTTCAAGGAGGGCGTTTCTCTCACGGTAGATGACGAACTCAACCGCTGGCAGAAATACGCATATGGTGAGTGCTAACTCTCTCACTTTTGATTGTTTTTCAACGATGACCGACGAATGCACAGGTTGTAACGAGTGCGTGAATGCTTCGAGTCAGTTGGTTCTGTGTACTAACCGTTGAGGAGGCTGTTGTTCAATCCGCTAGTGCAGTGGTGGCGGCGGGGACCTATTGCACATCAAATTCACAAATTCTTGTGGTCCAGCGCGCCATTCCATTACAAGATATCTATGCTTGCCTGTGTGTTCTAAGGCTGTCTCATTCACTCGATGACTGACGGTTAATTACTCATGGCCAGACATGTTCTCATATTGTGAGGTTTCCAGTTTCGCTGCAAGAGGTTCGATGCTTACAGAGTCTTTGGATCAGATGGTATCGCTGGCGCAATCACTATTGCTGTCATCAACTATGCTCTACTCGGCTTCCAGTTCCCAGTGGACGCATTCTATTTTCATAGCTTTGAGATTTGGCTTGCAACAGCTGTCGTCTTTTTCGGTTCAGGAAATGTCGGCTTTACGCTGTTAGAGTATCGACTTGGAGAGAAAGATCTGGTAGGTCATGCTCGATTCTCGTCCCGATACTCAATTTCACCTCACGACCTTGAGATCATGTCATTTTTGACGAACTTATCCTGGGTACCGTTCTTGTAAGTTACCATCCATCATCATCAGAACTCGGGTTGATTTGAGGGCCAGCTTCTTCTTTTTTGGGGGACTCAGCATTCCCTTGAGCCAAGCTATTCTTGCACACTTGTTCTCGTACAATATGACGTGGAGTGCGACGAAGAAGGAGGTCGAACGCTCCAATTTCTTCAAGGAAGTTCCCAAAATTATTAAGCGGTGCGGCAACTTTTTGGCCTTTTAGCATCCAATGTCCTAATATACATGTCACCACCATAAACCAGATTTTGGTTTTCGGTCCTTCTTTCGGTAGTTATCCTTGGTGGCATGGTTGTATGTGCCACACCATTGGTACCACTTGGATGGCGAGTTGATGGCTCTGCTTGGGCGGTCATCTTCCCGCTTGCGTAAGTCGACTCAAATCCCTTGGGAATATGCCCAGCTAATCCTATTTGGTTCAGCGTTGTCACTGGCTGCCATATCCTATTTCCAGTAAGTCCCTTAGCTTGACCAAATGCGAGGACGGTTGCCTACTATGTCAAATAGATTGTTCTCAATCCGTGGTTGATGATTTTCTCTTACTGAGTGGGACACGCAAATGACATTTAAGGAGCCCCTTCACATAGACCTTTTTTCTCTTGATGTTACCTCACTTTGCCCACTCGACCCCTTCATACAACGTAGCATATTGCTATATAAAAGATCATAGGACTTCGCTTCTTAGATACCATGTTTGTGTCGCCTACTATTGAGTGAGAAGCGAGTGGAACTTTATGCCGCCGACTGTTGTCGTTGCTATGCTCCACCGCCGCCGTCGATGGCATATTGACTCGGCCCACACCGTCGCCACGAGGCAACTCTATCTGGACACCAGCGCTAGACTACAAATACTGCATCGCGGATGGCCTGCCTCATGTCTTTTCCTCGACCTCTGTCCCACCAGTGTCGTTTCAAAGGCGAGGGCTATCACGAACCAAGCCGCAACACCTCGCTGCGAAAAGGGCGGCAAGTCGTGTCATCACGTCACTCTTTCATACCTTCCGTAAGTTTTACTTCAACTTTGCTCTCGGACCCTTTCACGGCCGTATCTACCCCGTGGTACACGCATCGTTCCATCGTGGCTGACGAGGATTTTTTTTAGCCCTCTCCTTCTCCTCTCGTTTGCGAGAGTAGCTCAACCCCCAGTCTCCCGCAATGGCCATCCCTCGTCCAATCATTAACCCCGTCTTTGTCTTTCATATCGACGTCGTTTTGCTCAGCCTTTTCGCGCTCTACGTCGCGTTGACACTCCCACGTGCCCTCGTCCGCCTGTTCCAACCTTCCGAGCTCCTTAACGGTTTCTTCCTCCGTTCCGGCACAGCGCCGCAGACGACGTCCCACCATCGATCGGGCACGCGTGGTCGCTCCGGTGTAACAAGGACAAAGCCGATGCGCTCGACTAGCACGCGCACGAACCAGACTGGACACACGCTAGTTGGTCTACCGGAGGACGGCATCACCGTGACCGGTGAATGGAGTAAAAGCAGCAAGACTCAGCGTCCTGCCCTCATCATCCCCCCACGCAGCAACAGCAATGGCACGCGGGGTTCCCACTCTCGCTCTCGCTCCCACCGCCCTGAACCACCGCCCCGCCGTGGTCCAACGCGTGTCCCACGTTGGACGACAATCTTGCACCCCACGCTCGCGTACATGCTTAATTTCCGCGTCGCGCCCGGTTTCTCCTTTGGAAAGCTGCTCGTCCTCCTCGCTTATGCCGGCCTCATGATCTACGCGTCCTTATGTCGTTCCGATCCTTTCTCCGATTCCCTGCGCACGGGCTACGTCGCGATATCTCAGATACCGATCGCTGTTGCCCTTGCAGGCAAGACGAATTGGCTGAGCTGGGTATGTGGAGTCGGGTATGAGAAGGTATGGATTCTTCGCTCCCGAGTAGCTTCTTTATTCTAAAACGTTAGCGGCAGTTGAATTACATCCACCGCTTTGCGGGGCGTGTCATCATCATCACAGCCAATATCCACGCCATTTCTTACCGTGCGTCTCTTTTGAATAACCGTAGTGTCATGCTCATCCTGCTGGATAGTCTTCGTGTGGTCTTTTACTGGGGCAATGCAATCCCAACTGTTTGGTATCCCCAAAAACGTGTGGGGCCTGGTTGCTATCTGTGCCATTGATCTGCTATTCGTTAGCAGCCTTTCCTTCGTGCGGGACAGGATGTACACTTTATTCTTTGGTATCCATGTTATCAGCGTTACCGTCTTTCTACTTGCTGTGCGTCGTTTCTCTGCTTTATTCTTTTTTCTTCAACACTGATCGGCCCTCAGACGTACAAACACGCTCCAGCCTCTTTGCCCTACGTTCTAACCGCCGTCGGCCTCTACGTCTTCGATCACCTCGCCCGCATTGCCCGGACACGGTATACCACAGGATGGCTGACTGCGGAGCCCGCCCTAAACGGCGGCACAACGCTCGTGCATGTTCCTTCCCTTCGAGCAGGCTGGCGTGCTGGCCAGCACGTCCGCGTTCGTGTTGTCAGCAACGTGTGGTTTGGGTGGTGGGCGACTTGGTTCCTGTGTCGTGCGCGACCGTTCACTATCGCGACGGGATCGGACTCTGGTGGAATGATGCTTCCGATCAAGGCTATGGGCTCCTGGACCCGCAACTTGTTACACATGGCCGGGGAAGCAGACGATGCACGCCCCGAACCAATGTATACTGATCTCGAGCACGGACGGGGACCAGCACGTGGGGTTCGTGTTATTATTGAAGGTCCATACAGTAAGTACTAGGTGTTAGCTGTATCAGTGGTGGTGCTGATACAATTACTCTTATTCTTTCAAGGCGGTCCAGGATATACTCTTTATACTGCCTATTCGGGAACCGTCCTTGTCGCTGGTGGCAGTGGCATTTCATATGTTATGAGCGTCCTTGATGACATGTTGCGAAAGCATGCGAGTGGCATGAGTCATGTACGCGTTATCGAAGTCATATGGTCGGTCATGGACCCAGGTAAGGGAGCGAACCGAAAACTTTGGTTCCCGAATCTACAGTTGACGAGCACTACACATCAGATTCGCTCTACTCTCTGCTCCCCGAGCTTACCCCACTCATGCAGCCACGCTCCTCACCGCATACCTCTCTCTCCCTCCGGTTCAACGTACACTGGACCCGAGTCTCTTCTCGCCCACCACGCGTGGCGCGCACGGCGCTTCCACAGGGAATGTACATCCGCCCAGGCCGTCCTGACGTTTTTGACACATTGCAAAGCGTAATCACTGGAGTACGCAGCGCTTACTCGACCAGCCGGAAGAGCAGCTCAGGCTCAGACCTCCCTAGCGGCATTGTCATTGGTTCGTGCGGACCGGCCGCACTCATGGACAATGCCGCTAGGGCCGTCGGCCGTGTAAGTTGGGCGGACTGGAAGGACGTGGGCGGCGTGGAGAGCATCGAAGAGTGCGTTTGTCCTTTTGTCCCTATCCTTGTCGTCGCCAGCCGTATGCTCATATCCCCGGACAGGGTGTTTGGGTGGTGACGACTTTATTTTCATGAGCAATACTGGCCAACTTGAAGCTCAGATGGCTCTATGGTAACGATTTAAATGAACGGAAGGAGATAGATGTCCTGATATTTAAGTTATTGATCGTGGTGAGTTCCTTGGGTTTAATACCTGGGTATTTAGGATCGTATGTACCAGGGACGGTGAATGGCCGATGGCTGTATGACATACGAACGTTACTACTAGGGTCGTACAAATACGAGTTGTATTGTACTTGTGCAACAATCTGCCGGTCAATACCAGATTGCAACTGAGCGAGTCTCCTGATTATCTTTCAGTCCTATCGATTTTAAACTACAACGAAGTTGGCTTGAGAGGCGGCAACTCAAAGCCCTCTAGCCAAGGTTCTCAAGTATGTGATAACCCGCTCTTCTCATTGGCTCCTGTTTCGACAAAACCGAGTACCGAGTACCCAGGGAGATCATGTGACCCTGACTTGCCTAATGTGACTGTGCGCCGTGACATTGGCCAGTGCGCTAAAAATAGGCCCGGATTTGTCCGACCAGGCTTAACTGGGTGTTGTCTCCGAGCGGCTGGCTCGCAAGATTGGTGGTGGCACAGGCACGACGTACGCGACCTCTTATTTATGACGAAAGGGCTCCAACTTGATTCTTAGGCTCCCTTCACGGCCGTCTTTGCACTACGCATTGTTCCATCGTCGCTCACAAGAACATTTTTCTGGTCCTCCTGGTTCTCATCAAAAAGCCATCTTGTTTGCAATTCTGAATTTAGGGGTAGAGTATCATGCTTTGTTGAAAAATAGGCGTATTTGACTCTGTCAACACGGAGCGCTATTAAGATAGCTTCTTCTAGATAGACAGATCTAACCAGTTGGTGTATGAGGCCTAGTGATAGCATTTGATAGCAACTTGGCGATGATGATTGCTCGGTCTTGCGTTGACATTTGGCGTGCCTCTTGGTAATTCTGCGTTAGTACACATTAACTTTGCTAATCACAGTCTCCTGATCTATGTAGATGCCGTAACGCAAGGCCTTGGGTTGGCTGTAAGTTCAGTTACAGTGTTTTCAAGTCGCACAGGGAGAAGCTATAGGCACAAGAAGATTACAACAGTACCAAGTACAGATTTACCTATCTCTGTCCTATGCCTTGGATATGCCCCAAGCAACCTTCTTTTGTTGCGCCGCCGCGGGCTTACTCTCTGCCTCTGACGCTGTGTTTTGTGGAGCGATGGGTAGAGGACCATTTTTGACCCCGTCTAGCACGCGCTGTGCGTGCTCCGTGTTTCGTATGAACCAGCCTGCGAAACGGCGGCCGACCGTGACCTCAGATATATGGACCATGTTCTAATCATTGACGATTACAACGTCGAAGATGCGGGCAAAAATTGGGACGTACCTCATTGATGACGAAGTCCATGTCGCTCGTTGAGATCATCTGTCCATCGAGCAGGTTCTGCTCGCTGCCGACACGGCTAACCGACCTGCTCGCGGCTTTGACGGCCATCATCTGCTGAACCATCTCTTCTTCGTCCGCGTCAAGGAAGCCTGCGAGCTTCGCGGCGTCAAGCGAAGTGTACAGCTTGAGGAAGCTTCGCAGTGTTGGCACAGCCGCCTGCGCTCGCACGTCGGCCAGGAATAGAGCCAGATGGCGCTGGGCGGGCTCTGGTGGGGCGTCTTCTGCGTAAGCCGCCAACTGTTCCTGGTCTTCGTATGGCGGCGGATTGGCGGAGATGAATTTTGGGCACGCATAGAGGAAGAGCTCTTCAAAGGCAGGAAGGCCGTCATCACTATAGGTTCATGCAGAGGATATTTGGTTCCAAAAATAATAGACTAGCGAGTAATGTAAAGGACCCACCCTCGAGACAACTTGGCGAATTGGTCACCGTATCGATCCTTGACAATGTTGAGGATGTTATCATCCAGCCGACTTGGCGAGAGAGCGTTGCAGATGGCGAATAACGCGTACATACGATCGGCGGTTTTGTTGATCTAGTCAGAGACGTTTCGTCATTACCTCGGCATCAATTGGGCCAGCAGCGTACCTGGTCGTATTGATAACTTCTTGTGTGGTATTGTCGCATTCGAAGGATGAAATTTAGGATTTGCACGAAAACCCGGATCGCGTCTGGGTAGCGGCGTAGCATGATGTAGCAGAATCCCACATAATAATACGTCGCAACATGACACGCGGTAACGCGAGTGAAGGGATTCTATGAAAGGACAAAATGAGCGCGAAGTCCCAGCACGCAGAGCTCTTAGAAGGAGGGTCTGCTCACTTTTTGGTTAAGTTCGACATTCTCGACAACTTTGAGGGCAAGAGTAAAGTCGCCAAGCAAAACATGTACGCGCAGGAGCCCGATGAGACTGAAATAGCCCAGCATGTGATAGAGAGGCAACGAGCCGTAGTCACCCACGATCTCACTTGGAGAGTAGATCAATATAACGGCCCGACTAGAAAGTGTTTTCGTACTACGTGACACTTACGTGATCTCGGCTTCTGACTTGCCTTGCTGCTTCGCGACTATGAACTCGTTGATCTTGGATTTTTGGATGAGAGAATAAAGCACGTTAAGAACACTGTACGCGCTCCAAACCTGGGCCTTGCATAAGATAGGCATACCTGAACGCGAAAGCATTCAAGCCACTTGCCTGACTACCATCGGTCAACATGACCAATTCCTCCTCAGTCTTGGTCTTTACTCTTGCGCGCCAGACATAGAAGGACTGAAATTGATAGATAAACTCGTCGACGATGTCCCACAACCACTGTTCGGGGAGCTGAAGTGGTACAGGTCCATCTTCCGAATCTGCGAGGCTATTATACACGACCGGACAGGGTTTATGCAAGAGAAGACGCACTTAAAAGATAATTGAATAGTTCGCAACTATTCTCGTAGGAGTGGAAGCGGTCATCGATGTCGGGTTGTAGACGAGAGTATACGTGTCGATAGTATAACTCGCGGTAAAGGATGAGGAATAGCTGGTCTGCGTGCGCCCGTAAGCACGGCAGAACGAGATCGACGAAGGGGTAGGCACAGTGCTAACCGTCATTAACGAGCGGGGCAATGACCTCCGCTTCGGGCCACTCAGTTTTTGGATAGAATTTTTCAGTGAGGCGATTCCAACCGCTATCGTAAGCGATGGTTATCTCTGCGAGGTTGTTTTCCAAAACGGCTTGATGGAAGTGGACGATAAACTAGGGGAGGGGAAAAAAAAAGTAATTCAAAAGTTGGATTGGTGCGACTCGGATTCGGTTTTCACTAGGCAATACGCACTCGCTTCACCGCATCTGGAATCTGCGCAAACGCTGCTTGCTGCGCCATCTGGTGCTGTACGGCAACGAGGGTAGCTTCATCGATTCTTGGTTGAGCTGCAGAGCAAGGGAATGATGAGGGGTAGTGACAATAACTGGACGTATGTACGGACCATCATCGTACTGGCCATTCTGACCATAGTTTCCTATGGCAAGGTGGACATCGACCTGGAGATCCTCGTCGATATCCTCCGCTGCCCAGAGACTTGCTCGAGGTTGCGACATATTTTCAGTTGTTGTTCGCTCTCTCCCACTCGCCGCTATCAGCCTTTTCCCAGTCGGGCCGCTGACACCGGTAACAGGCGCCATCACCATATATTCTCCTCTCTGCTGCCTACAAGTACAGTGCCGATCCATATCCTCCTTCACCCTATCGTTTCATTTCACCCCAATAATTCCTCGACTTTATAAACAACGTTCGTTACCTCGTCTTGGACACCCACCTCGTCGGAACTGCCAGCAAGGCTCTTATTTTCAATCGGCAGTTCTAATTCTATGATAGCATGTTCAAGAACGGTTTCGTGAGACGGGAAGAGCTTGGAGAATGTCAAATAGACAAGTGATGCTACAGAGAACTGTCACCCAAGTATACACACGCGTCAACTCCTCAAGGAGGTAAATGCTCACTCCGAATACGAATGAGATATCAAAAAGATGTGCGCCAGCGCCTGTGTTTGCACGTCCCTTGACACTATATATAAAACCTGGGAAAGTAGGTGGCACTGAGACTATCATAGCAGCGGCAGCGCGCCAGTTCTGCGAAACTGTTTCAGAGAAATAGAATGTATCCACATTGCAGAGGCCTACTATTCCATAGGTGTACCTATACCTGCCTTTAGGTCGATACATCGAAGGAACATCCACCCGGGTGCGGTGTACGAGCCAGTACTAAGGACAGTTAGGTTCAGGCCACACTGACAATTCCGAGGTAGAGTGGGCATACATCGGTGACAATAATTCCCGTTATAGGTCCGAGAAAGACAGTATAACCGCTCACAAAGTTCAGAAATCCTGGTGCACTATCAAATTGAAGGATGGTGAGGAAACGGATATATGATCGTTCTGGTGGTGGTCCCACCTGGCGAGTATCTTCCATGGGGAAAGCGCCCACCCACCGAGAAAGGCGCAAATAATCTGCCCACGTCGAATGTTGATATAGCGGGGATACATCGCAGCCATTTCATTCCCAGCGTCCAATGAATTAGCTGAGATGTTCGTGGAGAGCGTAGACAGACCAAATACAAGAGATGTGAAGAATGCACAAGCGCGATTATCCCATTGATCGATAAGCTTGAGCGGGTCCCAGAGAACTTGGCCGTAAAGGGAGATACCCGCGCTTGTTACCGCAATACCGATGAAGCTGGCCAACGTGATCGCAATGGGAATTACTAGAAGCTGAATAAATTGACTGATGATGACATGAACTTGTTTTTCAGAACGTAGTTGCGATGAATATCACGCACGCCCTTTCGTTCTTCGCATACCTCTAAGTTTGTTGTCAAATGGATACAGATTCCTGTATAAGACACAATTACTTACAGTAAAGTTCGGCATGTTGACACCTAGAGTTCCAAAAAATCCGACCGCACTGTTGAAAGCACTAAACCAGGCCCACAGCAGCGCATTCCCACTCAAGGTTTCGTTTGGAGTAAGGAGAGATCTATTTGGAGGTACTCTCACGAATGCCCATATGAGCAGAGCCAACAACGTTGGCGGTACTATGATTGATTTTGCCAAGAAGAGATATCGTAGTTTCTGGGGCGAGATGAACAAGAAAGGGAATTGAATGGACCAATAGATAAAGTAACAAAGGATTCCTGGGGACACATGAACGTTGTCAAAATCGTTGAAGGCGACTGAACCATACCAGAGGTAGTTATGTTCGCATCAGCCGGGAAGTAGTTCGGGAGATGAGCTATGGGCGGCCATATGGCCTTCAGCATCTGGGCGAATAGAAGTTGTGTCTTCAGCAATAATGAGACAACAGACATCATACCTGATAAACACACTCGGAACCGATGTAAGTCTGTATACCAAACCAGAACATGGACAACACAATGAGACTGATGACGCTGAAATAGCTGAACCAGAATCCGAATGATGAACGAGCGAGAATGGTGAAGGGCACACGGAGTCGTGCACCGATGGTGCCAGTCAACACTATAACGACCGCAAGGATGAAATGTCCAAGGGAAATGGCTAGCAGTGCCTGCCGCCTACAAGTCATGGATTAGAGATGGAGGACAACATACAGCGACACAACACAGGTACCATGACAGCCCTATTGCAAGCATGGATGATCCAAGTTGCCACGTAGTAACATTGACGGCACATGAGATCCAGAAGGTTACATAGTTGAGCATTGTCCATGTCTGCTTGTGAGGAGGTACGGGGTCCATGTCCTTATTGCTCCAGAAGCTATTTTCAGCAAAGGTCGAGGCCTCTGGTTCAAGAACCCACGTAGATGGACGAGTGAATTCTCGAAGACGGGACTTGGAAAATCTCTGGCCCATAGCAGTGTGTCGTGGTGGAGTGACAACAGTACGTGGTGCTGGGAGAAAACATTTGGAGTTTATATGGGTGTTGAAAATGGTGCAAGCGGACACGCCCCACGCTGTTCATCCGAGCCAAAAGACTAATGTCAACGCCATATAGCAGATAGTGGAGCTGCAATATCCGTCGATGTCCCGAATGAGTGCCCGTCCATGGTAAGCATCGGAAAGGACTTTCAAGTTGGGATGAGCTGAGGGATCACCCATAGGGCATAGGACAAATATCATCGCCGTAGTACGGGTCATTAACTTGCGTGTTCGAGTTGCGCGAGACACGGTGTGAGTGATGACTGAGCGGGGTAATGGCGGCGTAAATGTCACGGTGGCAACAACAGCGCTCACGCGCACTCGCACGTCTTCTTGGACAACTACACTCATCCATTATGGCCACAAAACAGAAGAGCGATGACCGAGGTGCATCCGTATTCGCTACCGACTTGAATTTAACCTATAAACCTCCTCGTTCTCCAATTCGGCGTTTTTTTTGGAGGTGGCGGACCTTGTTTGAGTCAACCTTCGCGTTGTCGATGTTTGAGGGCTGGGAGAAGATTCTCATCGGTGCGTCTTCGCCGCTGTTGGATGATGTTGGTCCCTAGGATCTAATTACGCGTCAAGTGGCTTTGATGGCCATCTTTTGGGGGCTGCTCATCACGGGCATCGTCCGATACCTCCCCTGCCACCTTCAGCTCCTCTACCGGCGCACGATTTATTACCTGTCCGGAACTGAGCAGAAAGAATGGTCATCCGTGCAAGGAATTGGAAATGCCATGCTATCGACCGAAGCTTCCCCCATACACTTGGCAGAGTTTTAAAGCCATCTGTTTGAGTTTTCCGGTGAGATTGTTTGTTCACTCCTGCGTGTTCGCTTACTGACCATGGTGGCCAGTCTCTAGACTAGACACCATACCCCAACTCACAGATCCGCGCGCTGAGGATACAGATTCCATATATACGTTTAATCGCACGCCCTCGCTACCAGTACTGTGTTGCTATGCCACATTTTGTCCGAATAGGTGATAAAATGTCATAGTTCACAATACCTATCTTCTTGCGACGTTTCATGGTATGATCGAATCTGATTTACAGGCAAGTTTTAAGCAAGATGCCGTGATAAAGTTATCGACTGGCGGTGACACTAGTGTGCTGCTGGCCGGGTTGGTTGGAGAACGGCGTGACACACCACCGACGATAATTCGGCCGATAATGATGCGTGAATGCTGTGACGTATCACAGACAGCAGAGGAATATGAGAAAGATGTGGAGAGCGATAAATGCGCATCCGTTGGGTTGTGTAAGCCTGAGCCATTCGATATTTCAACCCGACCGAGCACTTCTCCATTGGGCCCTTCCCTCTTTTCCTCCCCCCGCAATGTCCGCACCCACAAATGTCCCCGCTCCACCCCTCCCCATGGGCGAAAAGCCCATCGCAAAGCCCAAGAAGCTGCCCTATCCCTTCTGGCTTGGAGGTAACTAACACGCTCCACGCTCCTCCATCGCGCCCCGCAGTTAATTCCGGTCACGCGAATGTCTGCTCACTATTTTCCCCCTCTCCCCTTCGCTAGGTGTCGCCGCAACGATCGCCGCATCGATAACACAGTGAGCCCTTCGTCGTCCATTTCCCGCGACCAAGCATCGAGGCCTCACACCACTGTGATCTAGTCCACTAGATCTTACCAAAGTGCGGCTGCAGGCCTCGGGCGACAAGCGGATGATACAATCCATCAAAAAGACCGTGCGCACTGCGGGTAAGGTCCTATTGTCCCCGCGCCGGCTTAGATCCGCCCTCACGCATAAATTCTCACGGGCAATTTCATGGCAATGACAATCCGTCATGTCG
>WNFO01001888.1_pt1 | contig 19455 bp, 14 predicted proteins | sample 5400251 | NCBI WGS metagenome assembly WNFO01 (sample SAMN13153354, study PRJNA577476) | soil metagenome | isolation source: 100 cm saprolite under Madrone tree | place: USA:California | collected 2016-06-14
CAAGTACCAAGGTCAAGGAAATCATGAGCATGCAGAGCCCGGTGCCGGTCGCGTTACGCGTGGCTGTTGTCGGTGGCGGCTGCTCCGGTTTCCAATACCACATGGCGTTTGAGAACGCGACCACGGATGCGGACCAGGTGTTCGAGTTTGATGGTCTGAAGGTTGCCGTCGACCAGATGAGCTCCATGTATCTGGACGGAATCGAAATCGATTACATCGAGACGATTGAAGGCGCGGGATTCAAGTTCAATAATCCCAACGTCAAGAGCACCTGCGGCTGCGGCAGTTCGTTCAGCGTCTAAATTCGGTGCAGGGAAGCGCTTCTCGCGCTTGCAGAACAATCCTTTGGGCTCCTGAGCGGTATGTTCAGGAGCCTTTTTTATGCCTTCTAGCCAATTCGACTGGGATGCTAAGCACAGGCTCGCCATCGAGGCGCCTCCCTCCGAGCCTGCCAGCATTGTGAGCGAATTATTGCCGATCTTGCCGACAGGGCCAGCGCTGGATATCGCCTGCGGCGCGGGAAGGCACGCACTGTTTCTTGCAGCGCGCGGCCAGCACGTCACGGCAGTGGATTTTTCCAGCGTCGCACTGGACACCTTAGAAGCTCGCGCACGCGGCACACACACCCCAGTGCGGCGCAGCAGCAGTATTGCTGCGACCGGGCGACATTTGCGCGGCGGTCTGGATTTGGTCCAAGCGAATTTGGAGCAGACCCAACTCCCGGAGCGACGCTTCGATTTAATTATCTGCATTCAATATTTACAGCGATTGCTCTTTGGCCAAATGGCGCGCGCTCTTCGGCCGAATGGCGTTCTGCTGATGGAAACTTTCACGCGCGCGCAACTCGAGTTTGCGGGCGGCCCGCGAAATCCGGAATATCTCCTCAAAGCCGGCGAACTCCGAGAAGCTTTCTCGGAGCTGCGCGTCCTGTTTTACCGGGAATTGCGCGCCGGCGTGGGGATTGCCAGCCTGGTAGCGAAGAAGCAGGACCAGCAGAATTGAAGACAAATTGTCATTCAGCAAGCCAAAAAACGGCGCGCCGATGTTTGCAATCTTCGGATTCTCTCCGTATCCTAAAGTTCCAGCATGAAAATAGCGCTCGCGCAGTTCAATCCCACCATCGGCGACTTCCTGGGGAATGCCGCTCGCATCCTGGACTTGGCGGGGCAAGCCAAGCAACGAGGAGCGGACCTTGCTGTTTTTACCGAGCTTTGCCTCTGTGGTTATCCCCCTCAGGATCTTCTGGAACGTCCGGCCTTTCTCGACCGGAACATGGATGAGTTGAAAGAACTTGCGTCCAAGATTCCTCTGCCGAGTCTGGTTGGCTACGCGGGGCGCGTTAAGAATACCTCGGGCAAATCGGTGGCCAACAAAGCGGCGCTCCTGTGCGGAGGGCGAGTCGTCTTTGAGCAGAGCAAGATGCTGCTGCCGACTTACGATGTATTCGACGAGTCGCGCTACTTTCAGCCCGCCGACAAACAAATCGTTTACAGCTTCAAGGAAGAAAAACTGGGCATCACGATTTGTGAGGACGTGTGGAACGATCCGAACTTCTGGCCGACGCGTCTGTACGAGCGCGATCCGGTCGTGGAGCTTGGCAAGCAGGGAACCAGCGTCCTGCTGAATATTTCCGCTTCCCCGTACACGATTGACAAGAGAAATCTGCGCATTGAGATGCTGCGCGCCATCGCGATGAAGCAGCAACTCCCCGTGGTGTACGTCAATCAATTTGGCGGCGACGACAATCTGATTTTTGACGGCGCGAGCATGGCGATAACCGCCGATGGGCGTATAGCCGCGCAGGCCCTGGCGTTCCGGGAGGATCTGGTCCTGTTTGATACAGCCACAGGGAAGGGCGAGATTCACGAGCAGCCGCCCACGGAAATCGCCTATGCCTACGAGGCGCTGCTGACCGGCACGGCGGACTATGTGCGGAAATGCGGCTTCAAGAAGGTTCTCGTCGGCCTGAGCGGCGGTATTGACTCTGCCGTGGTCGCTTCCATTGCCGTAGACGCGCTGGGGGCCGCGAATGTGCTCGGAGTTTCCATGCCGGGACCTTTTTCTTCGGAAGGCAGTAAGCGTGACGCCGCGACCTTGGCGAAGAATCTCGGCATCCAGTTCATCACTCTGCCGATTACCGGCGTTTTTGAAGAATACAAGCGGGCGCTGGCTCCCGCGTTTGGGGAACGGCCCGTTGACGTGACGGAAGAAAACATTCAAGCTCGCATCCGCGGAAATTACCTGATGGCGCTCTCCAACAAGTTTGGATCCATGGTTCTGAGCACCGGCAACAAATCGGAACTCGCCGTCGGATACTGCACACTGTACGGAGACATGGCGGGAGGTCTTGCCGTCATTTCCGATGTACCGAAGTTAATGGTGTACGAATTGGCGAACTGGATCAACCGCGAGAGGGAACTGATTCCCCGGTCGACCATCGACAAGCCTCCTTCGGCGGAGTTGCGACCCGGCCAGAAGGACGAGGATAGCTTGCCGCCCTACGACGTCCTGGACCGAATTCTGAAGGCCTACATCGAGGACTTGCGCAGCCCCCAGGAGATTGCCGATCATTACGGCTTCGACCTGAAGCTGGTGCGCGACATCGCGCTGCACGTGGATCAAAACGAATACAAGCGCAAGCAGGCGGCGCCCGGATTGAAGATCACCTCGCGCTCCTTTGGAAAACAACCCTAAGCGTTTCCCTGATTATTCTGTTCTATACGATTGCGCCACGAGCGGAGGCGAAACCGGCACAGTCGGCGACCGCTACACCGTTATCCGTTGCTCAGACTCCAATACAGAAGAATATCGAAGCCTACCTTCGTCATTTCTATGCTTTTGGACCGGACGTTCAGCTGGTGGTAGGGCCTCCCAAGGAAACGGCCGTCGAGGGACTGCTGGAAACAACCATCAACCTCACCATTGGCGAAAATAAGGAAACGGTCAAATTCTACGTCAGCAAGGACGGGAAGTTTCTTTTCCGCGGCGAGATGTCGGACATGACCAAAGACCCGCTCGTCGAAAACCGATCACAAATTCAGATGAAAGATGCTCCTTCGCTGGGCGACCCCAAGGCGGCTGTCACGTTGGTGGAATATTCGGACTTTGAATGCCCGGTCTGCCGCAACCTCCACGACGTTTTGCGCGACCTGCTTCCGAAGTATCCCGGAAAAGTGCGCGTCGTCTTTAAGGACTTTCCGCTCGAGCAGCTTCATCCGTGGGCAAGGACCGCCGCCATCGCCAGCCGTTGCGCTTACCAGCAGAACCCCGCCGCCTTCTGGAAGATGTATGACTTGGTCTACGACCATCAGGAAATCATTTCGGCGTCGAACGCTTGGACAAAAATGATGGACTACGCCGGCCAGTCCGGGCTGGATACCGAAACTTTCAAGGCATGCATGGCAAGCCCCGAGGCTGGTGCGGAGGTCAATGCCAGCCGGGCAAACGGCCAGCTCCTCGAGGTGAACAGCACACCTACGGTCTTCGTGAATGGGCGCCGCATGGTAGGCGCGGACGCCCACCTGCTTGAGCAATACATCAACTACGAACTCGCGCAACTAAAGCCTGGAAAAGCCGCCGACAAGAAGTAGGAAGAGGGAATAGCCCGAGGTTAAGCCGCGGGAGGGCCCCAGAACACCCAAAAATCCAGCCTTATTTCTTAGTTAACATAATATTACTTATAGGACGCTCTGTCAAGGGAAATCGGAGGCCCTTTGTGGCTTTCCTGTGGAAAATCCGCATGGTCCTTATATGGGGTTATGACCCTTCTTTATTGGGTTATGCCCTTCTTTTAGGTTCTCCCGGCTGGCGCGGGGGGTGCGCCAGCCGGGAGAACGGGCTGCACGAATTCTAAAAAATCAGCAGCCGGATGATTTGTGTGGTCTCGATCACGGCACGGACTTGCGCGGAGGCCTTTGCGACGGCAAAGATGCGTTGAAAAGAAAAACGGAGCACGAGCACTAACGGCGCAGACTTGTGCAAGAGGCCCTGCGACCACAAAAGGATGCGTAGGCTTGAAAGGACGGTTGAATGTTTCAGCAGGGAAGCCACTTCCCTGCTGACTTGCCTGGCGAGACGCCTCTTCCCTTCTAGTGGAATCCGACTTTGGCCATGAGCTGGGCGAAGCGGCGGTCGGAGCGTAGCGGGTCGGCTATGGGGTCAACGTTTAGGTACACCAGCCGGTCGACTTTTTCCTGATATGCGAGATCGAGCAAACGGAAGGCTTCGTCAGTTTCGCCCAAGCCGACATGGATTGCCGCCGGGTACAAATTTGGGACAAACCTAGTGCTTGCAAGCAGCTGTAACTTTTGGAGGGCCGCTCGCGCTTCCCCGGCATTTCCTGCCAGGGCCTGCGCGTGTCCGTAGGCCATGACCAGAAAAGGGTAGTCGCCCGAGAGCTGGCGGGCGTGCTGGAAGGTCTCGATGGCTTGCGGAAACATTTTCTTCTCGCGATACGCGGAGCCAAGCCAGAACTGTGCGGATAAGTCGCCCGGATGAAGCTTGACGACTTGCAGCGCCTCATCGATCGCCGCGTCATAGGACCGGCCGAAGTAGTACGTCTCAGCTACTACGTCGTGAAAGAGCGGATTGACGGGATCAAGGTCCAGGGCACGGTGGGCTTCGGCCAGTGCCTCAGCGTTGTGTCCCTGCACGATGAGCAGGTGGCAATACCACTCGTGAGGAGTGGGCTCATTGGGACTCAGCTCAATGGCGCGCCGCAGTTCTTTTTCGGCGGTGGCGAGGTCCCAGTCGTAACTCATGGCCACATTGCCGAGAACGGCATGAGCTTCCGCGAGCCTGGGATTGAGCTGCAAGGCTTTCTGTGCGGCCTCGCGCGCTTTTGGTTTGCCGTCACCAGGAGGCATTCCGTCGTTGGGTACCTGGCCCAGAATCGCCGTCGCCGCAGCCAGTCCAGCATAGGCTTCCGCATAGGACGGATCGTCGTGAATGGCTTGCTCAAAGAACTTAATGCTGCTTCGCAAGTCTCCGCGGCTGCCCCAGGCGAATTTGCCTTGCTGGTAAGCGTGGCGGGATTCAGCAATCTCGGGCGTGGCCGCGTGAACGGTCCCGGGCAGCAGCGAGGGCGCGGGTTGCGGCGGCAGCGGAAGAGTCGCCAGAATCTGCCGTGCGATGGCGGCGGAGACATCCGATTCCACTTGCAGGACATCAGAAAGTTCGCGAGTGAAAGATTCGGACCATAGATGGGTCTGATCGCTGACCTGGATCAATTGCACGTCGATACGCACCTGGTCGCCGGCGCGCTGCACGCTGCCTTCCAGGACGTACTTGACGTTGAGCGTGCGGCCGATCTCGGGGATCGTCTGAGTGGAGACAATTCTTGAGGAGGTTGCGGCGATGACACCGAGGTGCGGAGGATCAAGCTGGCCAAGTTTGGTGCGAATGACATCGGTGAGGCCGGCGGTGATGTAGTCGGGCTTGGAATCGCCGCTGACGTACGTGAAGGGCAGGACGGCGATGCGAACTTTTTCAACCGCCGAATCTACCGGGTGAAGCCAGCGGTACAAACCAAGGGAGAGGGCACTCAGAATCCCGAGAGTGAACAAGGCAACGACGACGCGCTTCCCTGCCGAAGGAGGAGCAGTCTTGGTGGAGACGACAGGGGGAGTTGGAGGTACGTCAACTGGTGCTGCGACAAGAGTCGGAGCCACAGGATCGTAAGTCTCTTCGTCGCCGTCTGCCTCGCTGATCTCTGGCTCGGGTATGAATTCCGCGTCGGCCTCGGGATCGTCCACTGGTTGGCGCTTCTTAAACCACTCGTCCAGCTCGCCGGTGAAGGCGTAGACGGTGGATTTTTTCTGGTGCTCGTGGCGATGGACGGGGAGGCCTTCGGTCCTCTCCCAGCGCTGCACGGTGCGCACTTCGCGGCCAAGATAGGAGGCAATTTCTTTCCAGGAAACCAGTTTCTTGTCAGGAAGGGCTGCCCCTTTGGGACCTGGATAGGTTCCGCTTGCCGGAGTGTCAGGTGGCAACATTGAGTTGCTAGGTTGGCGGATTATACCTCAGGAATTGTGCAGGAATTGTGAAAACCGTATCAATGGGCGGTCTTGGCGGCGACGGCGCCGGCGGCGGCGCCGATGAGGAACCACTTGGCAGCGCGGCCGATGCGGCGCCACATGCCGCCGCCGCGAGCAATGCGCAGTGCGTCGTCGCGTTCGCGCGTAAGAGCGATGGTTTTGTTGCGTTCATCAGTGAGGTCGCCTTGGGCTGCAGCGAGTTTGGCTTGGCAGGCTTTGCAGTCGATAGTGAAGTCGTAGAGCGGCTTCAGATCTTCGGCAGGAATGACTGCATTGGCTTTTGGCGTTGGGGAGTTAGGAAGCGCCGGAGCGGATTGCAGAACAATTGGGGATGGCAAGGAGACTTGGCTCGGGAGTTCGCGCACGATTTGCGCGGGCGTTACGATAGTGCGTTTGTCGGCGGCGAGAGTGGCAAGGGTTTGCGCGAGTTGCGCATCGCGGTCGTGTTGGCGCGCGTCGGCGGCAGCGAGAAGCTGTTTCGTCGCGGCAAGTTCTGCTTCGAGCTGCGCACGCTCGCGGCGGTCCGCGCGCCAGGCCTGCACGACGGCAACACCAAGGACGGCCGCCACGAGTAGCGCAACGAGTCGAAACCAAAAGTTTGAGGTCATAAGCAAATCACAAATAATGAGCGCGGCGGGCGATGACTTGAGCGGCGTAAGTCGTGTTGGCGCCGCCGTTCCAGGCGAGCAGCGCGCGCGTGGTGTCGCCGACCATGGCGTCGAATTTCTTGCGCAGAACCTTGCAGCCGACGGCGAGGCCTTGCTCTGGATCGCAGAGGGCGGAAAGAAACAGGGCATCAAAGCCCGCTTCGCGCGCGACCTGCCCCATCACTTGCATCAAGCCCCAGGAAAAGCCGCGGGCGTACGCTTCCGTCGCGGCGATCTTGTTGTTGGTATATAAGGACGCGACGTACTTGCTGAAGAATGCGGGTTCATAGCGCATGGCCCAGGGATTCCAGGCGGATTCCTGCTCGACCACCGCGCAGACGAGCGCGGGGTCGAGCGATTGCGCGACCGCGGCTTTGCGCGCCAGGGTAAGCAGTTGTGATGGGACATTCGAGAACATTATTCCTGCCGGGAATCTTTGCGGCTGCACAGCTGGAATCCCGCCGCTGCGCCATTGGCCAGAGCACGAAGAGAGATTTCTCGCTTCGCTCGAAATGACGGAACAGCGAATACGCCCGGGTGGGAATCTCAATGGCGATTGTGGCTGTGGCCGTTTAAATCCACGAAACGGACCAGCGGCGTATCGTCGAGTTCAATTCCCTGCTGGGCGGCGATTTTTTGCAGCGCGTTGTAAATGTGCGGCAGATGATTCGTGGCGATGTCGCGCACGAACGCGCGCGTGATTTCATCGTTGCGCATGCGGCGGTGCAGCCAGCGGAGGAACAATACAAATTGTATGCCGGCGGAAGCGACGGCGGTTATTACGGCGTACCAGTGGGCGGGCATGGTGGTCCTTGAGAGGCAAAGGAAGTAAATGAGGCAAATGAGGTAAAGGAAGTTAAGGATCGGAAATGGGTCACAGCTTTAACGAATGGCTCGATCGTAGGTCCGCAGCCTCCGAATCCCCTTATCTCCTTTACTTCCTTAACCTCCTTTACGTCACGCTCGCTTTCCTGAGTTGCGGAATTGGATTAGACCTCGACGGGAAGATAAGCGGGAGCAAGCTCCCGCACTCCAAAATTAGAAAAAGGCGCCGGGGAGGGCGCCGAGCGCGGAGCCCAGGCCGGATCCGAGTGCGGAGAAGAAGCCCCCGCCGCTGCCGCGCGACGCGTTGGCGCGCGCGTTGAGGAGTTCCGCGGGAATGCCAAGCGTGCGGCCGAGGAGATTGGAGTCAATGCCGAACAGGCCGGAGAGGCCTTGCAGCGCGGCCATTTGGCGCTGGAACGCGGTGTTGGTGAAGGCGAGCTGATTCTGCTGCGCCTGGCCGGCCTCCGCAATTCCCTTCTGGCGCGCGAGTTCGTCGGTGAGTTCGCCAAAGCCGGCGGAGTTGCGCGTGCGCGCGAGGCGGTTCTGCGCGGATTGCTGGAGCGAATCGAAGGCGCTGGAGAGCGCGCCCTGCGATTGGCCGGTCACCGCGGCTTTGTCCGCCGGGCTGAGCCCGGGATTGTTGAGGATGCTCTGATACTGAGGCAGAAGCGTGTTTCCGATCTGCTGTTGCTGGCCGAAGAATTGCTGGTTGAGTGCGTCGATATTGGCGCGCTCCTGATCGGTAAGCTGGCGTGTTTGACCTTGTGCACCGCGTCCCATGGGAAACCTCCGGAGAGATAGGAAGTAAATGAGGTTAAGGAGATAAAGGAGGCAAAGGAAAAGATCTCAACGCGCATGCCGCCGATTCGTGCGTACCACGCTGTTCTAAATCCCTAAATTCCTAAATTCCTTTACCTCATTAATTTCCTTTACTTCGCTGGTGATAATTTTTTGCAGTAGGGCGTCCAGGCGTCGTCGCGGAGCCAGCCTAGGCGCGCGAGGCGTTTGCCGAATTTTTGCGCGATGGGCGGCGGAAGCCAGGCGTGGACGTCTTCGAGGCCACGGTGCCAAGCGTCGCGTTCGGCGGCGGTGTGGAGCGCGAGGAGCCATTGCCAGCGTTCGCGCGGCGTTCCGGCGCGCGGGTCGAGCAACAAGTAGGCTTCCGCGGTTAATCGCAGGAATGCGGCGCCCAGGACGCGTTCTGGCGTAGCGTCGGGCGGAGCTTGTCCCGACCCGGGCGGGAACCCGGCATCTCGCGATGCAGCTTCAGCGTTCAACGGAACGGATCCCGCCCTAAAGGGCGGCGCTACATTTTCGTCGAGCAGCACCAGCTTGGTGACGAAGAGCGGGTTGCGCAAATCCGGAAGCGCGTAATCGAAGCATTGCGCGGCGTGGATGGCGCGCAGCGCAGCCAAGTCGCTTTCCTGATACTCGCGGATTTGCATAAAACGATGAGTCGACCACAGGTTCGGATTTAGAGCGCGGGAGCTTGTGTCCGCTTTCACCGTGCGCGGTGCGAATCGGTGGAGCGATTTGCAGCCGCAGAGAAAAGAGTTGGTCACTCCGAACTTGGGACCGCGACCGTAAGAAAAGCGGCGGCGAGCCGCCGCACTCCAAAGTTGTGCCGGGCTAAAGCCCGGCACCTACAGAACCGTTTGACGGACGATGCGCGAGCCGGGATGGATGCCGAAGCCGTTGCCGCCGCGAGGGACACTGTTGGGAAAGACACCGCTTCCGCTGGAAGGCAGAGGCGTGGGGCCGGTCGCACCACCGCCAGCGACGGCGATCGGCGGTGCGCCGAATGCGACCGGCGCTGAAGGCAGCGAGCCGATGTATTGCGAATAGGCTCGCCAATAGAGCGTCTGATTGCCAAGCTGCACGTACAAGTTTCGCGAGGCGCCCATGAAATAGACACGCGGCGCGCCGAACGCCGGAGTGGTGTCCGACTCCGCAAAATAGAATAGCCCGGGGCGCGCGGCCGACGGATCGGTGATGGAAATGTCGAACCAGCCGTTCGTGGCCTGCACGGAGACTGAGGCGATCGGAGACGGAGCTGGCGCCGGCGTGCTGGGGTCCACACCGGCACGCTGGCTGGTGGCGTTCACCGACGCGACGATCTTCACCAGTGTTTCGTAGAGGTACGGATCGCGATCCTTCAGCGGCGCGAGTTGTGCGACCGTAAGCATGGCCGTGGTCTGTGTTAACGCTCGCTTTAGTTACATAACGTGATATAGTGCGCGCTGTGGAGCAATCTTGGGACGCACTCACCCGAGGTGCTGGAGCCCTATTCGAGCTGCATTGCGGAAGAGGCCCCGTAGCTCAGATGGATAGAGCACCAGGTTCGCACCTCGGAGGTCGTGGGTTCGACTCCCACCGGGGCCACCACACTGATTGAGGCCTCATCCGCATATCAAGGCAATTAACGCATTGTTGTTCGCTGGACGAACTATTGACAGGATGACGTTGATGCGCAATAGTTTAGGTGTGCGAACCTGGTGCTCTGGCCTTCGAGCTAGAGTAAGGTATTCAAAGGGCAGCCTTACGTGGCTGCCCTTTGTGTTTTCAACATGTCGTTGCGCAGAAAACGTACGCTGGCTGCGCGAGGATTGATATGACATCGCTTCTTCCAATTCTTCCAGTTCTGATGCTCGCCCTGTTTTGTGCGATCGCCGGGTTTTTGTCTTTGCGGGCGATCGACCGCTCGCTAGCCAACGCCCCAGACTCTAAGCACCTTAGTGAGTCTCAGACAAGTACGGACTCCAATATTCGTCTGTCCCACTAAACCAAATCTTGGGCTAATTAAATCCGCGGACGGGGGCCCAGGGGTCGACGCGGACCGAGGGCGTGAATTTCTGCAGACGGAACCAGGCGCCGGGTTGGTTGGTGCTAACCTGAAACGCCACGCGTTCGCCGAGGACATTGATGGGCAGCTCGAGGTCCTTAAGGGAGGGCGAGCTGAGCGGGAGCGGCTGTTGCGTTTGCGGCGCGCTCGCGGAATCGGTGAAGCTGGTCAGCGACAAGTTCCCGGCCCCTTCGACAAACATCGTGAGATAGCTGAATAGTTTGCGGTGCGCGCCGAGGCTGAGCGCTTGTTCGACGGCGCGTTCCGGAAAATAGTGCGTGGTGTAGTAGCTGGGAATGGCGGTGCCGTCGTCGGAGAGCTGCGTGTCCTTCAATTGATAGACCTTGCCAGTAGCGCCGCCTCCGCCGACGCCGGGCGTTCCGCCGCCGAGCGCAACGGTGGCCGTGCCGTCGGTGCGTTCGATGAGCGCGCAGGCGTTTGCGGCGATGGTCCACGGGGACCACTTGCGCGTTTTGTCGGTGGCGGTTTTCCGGCCGGTGTAGGTGATATTGATCGGCGGGCGCGAAGCGATCAGGTCGGCGTCGTCCAAGTCGCGATAATCGAGCATGAGAATCTTGTTCGGTGAAGTCGCGCTGGCGAGCGGCACGCCGACGAAAATGCGGCGTTCTTTCGTATCCACAGTGACCCACAAAGTGTGGCCGTACTGCCAGTTGATCTGGTTCCAGGTGGGCTGGATTTCCTGGGAAATTTTGATGGGCTCGCCGCCGCTAAAAATGTAAAGCCCAGTGCGGTGCGCAATGACCACCCAATCTTCGCCGATGCCGACGCCGCGGACGGAGGGCGTACCGACTTTGCGCGAAACTTCGGCGACAGCCCAGAGCGAAGGCTCGTTGGTGCCGTCGTCCTGCGTGACGTGGAGCGAATGCTCTTTCACGAAGTAGAGCCTTTCGCGCAGCTTGAAGGCCGCGCGGATGGCCTGGCCATTGTTCTCGGCGACGCTGAGCAGGCCATTGATGCCGTCGTAGCTTTCCGGGTCTTCGACGCGGCTGGCGCGCACCAACGAAGTGTTCACCGGCTGCAGGGTGGGAAAAATCTCGATAGCGTCAATGTAGAACTGGCCGTTCTGGTTCGGCGTACCGTCGACGTAGACGCGCAGGAGCAGATCGCTCGGAATGGTGGCGAGCGGGGCGGTCAATTGCGCGGTGTATTCGACGTAGCTGGTGGTGAGCTGCGTGGCGGTAAGCTGCAGGCCTGTGGTATTGATGCCGCCGCTGGCGCTGAAAAGATGAATGTGCAGCGTGCCTTGCGAAAGCGTGACGTTTCGCGCGCAGCGGGCGCGCACGGTGTAATCCGTGTTGGCCTGGATGAGCGGCGCGCCGAGCGAATCGTTCACCGCGGCTTGCGTCATCAGGCCGCGTGTCGGCACGGTGCCGTTGCCAACGATGGAATAGGCCGCGCCCCACACGACGAAGGTTTCCTCTTCGGTGCCGCCTGCGGCGAAGACCGAATCGGGCGTCCAGCCCAAAGGATAGTGCGGGAAGGCAGGGCCAGTGAAGCCGCCATCGAAGCCGAGATTCACGAAGTTGTTCAACTTGTTGCGCTCGCCCCACCAGAAGAGGCGCTGGGCGTAGTCGAGCACGCCGGCGCAATCGCCGAGCTCAATGAGTTTGAAAAGATTGTCGATGTTGGTGCCGGCGAGGAGGATGGCGTCGGAGAAATCCACGACGAGGGACGTAGTGGTGTTATCGGCGATGACCATGTTTCCGCTGAACAGCGTCGAGCCGCTGCCGGTGTAGAAAAAACTCGCGCCGCCCGCGCCGGTAAAGCACAGAATTCTGCCGACCACGTTCGATGGCCCGGTGGGAATGTTGTTGACCACGGCGCGCTTGCCGCCGCTGGCGGTCCAACTGGTTGCCGGACTTGGTTTCGTGAGATAGCCCTGGCGCGTTTTGAAAATCACGCAGACTTGGTGCACGCCGGGCGAAACGCTTCCGGCCGCCGCGGCGGTTCCACTGCCGGAAGCTGCGAGGCCGCCGGTCGCGGCGGTGAATGTGAAGTGCGTGGAATCGGGCACAGTTGTGATTGCGAATGTGCCGTTGTAGCCGGCTATGCCGATGCCGCTGGTGGTCACGAGCTGGCCGACGACAAATCCGTGGGCCGCGGTGGTCTGGATCGTCGCGGTTGCGGAAGCCGCCGTGCCTCCACCCGAAGCGCCCAGTCCCGAAGCGCCGGCGATGTAGGTAAATTGCTGGGTCGTTGGCGTTGAGACGATGGGAAACGTGCCGTTATATCCCGCAACGCCGACGCCGGCGATGGTCACGGATTGGCCGGCCGAAAGGCCATGCACCGTGGTCGTGTTGATGGTTACCAGAAAACCGTTCTCGGTGGCGCCGGTGGGGCTGGCGGCAATGGTGATGGCAGCGGGCTGCGTGGCGCCGTTGGGGCTGGCGGTGATTGCAACGGTCACGTTTTCATCGATGACCGTTGGTCCGGCGCCGGGGCCGCTTTGGCTAACGCGGTCGAAATTCGTGTCGTCGTACTGGCGCGGGAGGTCGTTGCCGGTTTTTCCGTCGCTGATGGCCAGGTATTCCCTGCCGAAGAGCGTAGTGGAATTGGCGAAGGCGCTGGTTGCAAGACCGCTGGCGATACTCGCGAGCGTGCCGGGAGTTGTTTCTTTGTAGAGCACGCCGTTGGAGTCGAGCGCCATGGTGCGCAGGGTGGCGTTCAGCGTTTCGTAGGTCTTGACGTAGTTGACGGTCGGATTGCCGGCGAGCGGGCCGAAGAGCGCTTGCAAGCCGGGCCGCGTGGCGACGCCGCCGTTGCTGAAGATGACGTCCTGGCAATCAGGCGAGACGCCATGCGGCAAATCGGCTGGAGACATATCTGTCACCAGCCCGCCGAAGATTTCGATGGGCGCGTCAAATGAGCCTGCGGTTGTCATTTCTTGACCAAGTACTAATATCTATGGTAAATAGCCACCGCTCAGGCGTGTTTCGGAGAGTGCTCCCAGTGGGGGTACTGGGCACGCTTGAGACGCGTTGAGGGTTGCTCTGCAGCCCCAGGAGTTCGAGTCTCCCACTCTCCGCACCGGCTCTCAACGCACTATTGATTTGTTGGAGATTTCTGCTAGACTTAAATTGCGTCTCAAGCGTGTCCAGAATTTGAACGAGGGCGAAGAACTCTCTTCGCCCTCGTTCTTTTGTGCTACAGTGCAATTGCTTGTCAGGCGTGTCCAGTACACGTTTTAGGGCGATGAGAAATCATCGCCCTTTTCTTTTGTGGTATCCTGAATTTGCGTCTCAAGCGTGCCCAGTGCACGTTTTTGGGTGGCGAGAAATCGCCGCCCTTTTTATTTTTCCAGCTCCAAATTTTACGATTGCTGCTTCCCTGTTTCACTTCCCTGCTTCGCTGCTTCGAGCGGAATCTCGGGACTTTTCTGGCGTTCTCTGCGCCTCGCGCCGACCAGGCCGTACTGCGCGGCTTTTTCGCGGTCGAGGATGGCGCCGCAGGAGCGGCAGACGGCCACGCCATGTTTGATTTTCTCGGCGCAGACGGGGCACTCCGCCAGCGGTTTGGAATCGTAGAGCCACGGCTTTTCCAGGCCGAGCTGGCGCGCGGCGCGACGCTCGAGGTCGGTGATGAACATGGGATTTTTGGTGCGCTCCCATTCGAGATCGGCGGCGGCGACCAGGCGGCGCTGAAATTCCTCGAGGCGCCGCCGGGCATCGGCAAGCTCCGATTCCGTCGGCTCCGGACCTGCAGCCACAAATACGCCGTGAAAACTTCCTTCGCCGGAATCGCCATTTATTTCGCGAGCGATGTCATCGGCGATTTCGCGGGCGGAGATTTGGATGGGCATGTTGCGCTTGTCGCCCATGTCGATCACGCCGTTGCATCCGCGGATCGGCGTGACCGCGTACGGTTCGCCGGGCTCCGGCGAACGCACCTCCAGCGAACCGAAGTAGGTGCGGTGGCGCGGCGGCCACTTTTCGGTGGAAATGTTGACCAACACAGCCGTGCTCGATTCCGTGCTCATATACGCCTCACTTTTTCTGGAACTATTCAGGCCTACTCTCGTTCAGCTCGGTAGAAGGTGTGCGTAAAACCCAGAATTCCGAAGTGGCACCCATCCTTCAGTTGCTGCGGTCGGAGGGGGATTCGCGGTGACGAGAATCTTGGCCCCCGTGCCTGAAAGCACTCGAAATACGTCTTGTTTTGCTTTCGCGTCTAGCGTCCAAAATGCACTCTCTTCGCCAAGTGGAATTTCCGAGACGATCTTGACACCTGCTAGGCGGGCCCACTGAGACTCGGCGACGCGGGATAAGCCAGCTACCTTGTCGCCAGGCACGATTCCCAAATTTTGTAATTCCTCGGCAACCACCCAATCGACGTTCTCTTGATGAGAAAAGACGGCGATTAGATCAGAGCTACCTGACTTTGCTACCCTCAAGCCAGTAATCGAGAGCGCCGCCAGAACTAGAGCAGTTGCGCCACGGCGGGAGATTCCGGATTTCACGCCCAAGACGCAGGAATATGCTGTGATCCAAAGTAAAAGAATGAATGGCGCAACATATCTTCCCTCAACCAGAACTATAGAGTAGCTAGCACATGCGATCAGGGGAGGGACCCAGAGATAAGCTTGGTCGCGGAGCTGTGTTAGCCATTCGGGGTTATCCCAAATCAAATAGAAGATGGCAAGAAGGCCAACCGCATATTCTATCTGCGACATCAAAAGCTGGAAAAGTGTGCCAGCGGATTGCCTCAGGACAGTCAATAAGCCTCTGATGCTGAAGCGAAACTTCGCTCCCTCCATCCAGTATGAAATGTCATAGGCGGGCGGGTAGGATCCGCCGACCGGTGAACCAAATTCGTACAGTCGTGGTTTGGAGAGCAACTGCCGAACCGGATGTCGCGGAGTTCCGGTCTTGTTTTCCCCTTGCCAGAAAAGAGCCTGGCGCAGCTGATCAACCGTGATGATTGCAGCGATCTTGCCTACGTCTCCAATCGTAACCCGGCGCTTTGCACGCGACAGGGTGGTGATCCAAGGAACGGCGAGCAGAGAGAAGACAATCAAAGCTAGCATGGCATACTTAGTGTTTCGACGAATGTTTTCCGTGGATACCCACGCTGCTGCAACGAAAACAAAACTGATTGGGAAATAAAAAGTCTTGGTTAGGTAGGCGACGCCGAGCGTAAGCCCAAGCGCCGCGAAGAGATGCCAGCCTCCACCCATCGACCAAATTCGGACAATTAAGCCAGCGACGAGGTACGTCAGGACAGCCACCCACATATCTGGCATTGTCAGTGATGCCGACAGGACATAGAGAGACGTTGAAAGAAACAACCCGTATCCCAGCGCCCACCACCCCAATTCGGAAAGTGTTTCGCTTTCGGCGTCCATCCAACCGAACTGCTTCCGCACTCGAAGGAAGCCGCTGAAAAAGAATTCAAATGACCGAAGTGCGAGAAGGAGTGCCAAGAAATTAAGCAGATGCAGAAGCGTGGACTCCCAGTACGGGCTTGGTCTGAATATGATCAGGCAGAGCGCCACCAACCATGAAAAAAGCGGGCTCCAGTAGGCATTGACGGCATGTCCCCAATCGTGCCGCATGTATGCGCTGGCAATGTCCAAGTAACAAGTCCCGTCGGGACTCATTGAGAAACGCGCCGCCCAGACTTGCAAGAATCCTGCGCCGAGTGTGATTATCCAAAAAAACAATCGCAATCGCCGGAGATTCGCTTGTTGTTTGAGTTGATTGATCCAGTACGACGGATTTTCAGGCATCAGATTGTTGATGTTCTGACACTCCTCGGGACGTACCCTATACTGCGACTAACAAGAACGCAAACTTCTGGGACAATATCCGAACTCAAACCCAAGCAAGATGAAACTACCCTGCCTAGTTACTGGGAGAGAATCAAGTTTCAATTTGCCCAACTCTTCCTCCGCTACTGCATGCGGTACTGGACGGTGATGTTGGCGTCGGCGGGCTGGTGGCCGCGAGACGAACCATCTTTCACGACGAGAAAAGGCAAGCGACAATCATCGCCATTGAGCACGACAGGCAACAGGCCGCGGCTCTTGTCGCTGACAATGCCGACCCGAGGAAATCGCGGACATTAAGCCGGGCGAAGATCCTGGCGCTTGTACTTGGCGAACAGGAACGACAGACCGCCGCCGGCGAGCACCGCGAAGAGCGGGTCGAAAAATGGGATGCGCAAGCGCGTGTTCATCACGAAGGGCAGATGCGCCAAGGTAACCACAAGTACGTAGAAGCCCAGCGAGAACGCAAGCGGACGATCTAAATTGAGCAGCCTGCCCCATCCCAGCACGGCCAGAACCAGCACGAACCAGTAACAGACAACAGCAGCACTACGAAGCACGCGCTGCTTCGGCGAGAATGAGGTTGTGTCCAAGAGCTGGTCGGTGCTAAAGAGAAACCGGCTTAGCTTTCCGGCCAAGAGCCGAACAATCTCGCTCCCATCCAATCCTTTCCACGCGTGAATGGCCGCCGCGTGTGCTTGCCGGTCCAACGCGGCCTCGTCCGGATAGAGGAGGCGAGTGGCGCTGTTCGTTTCTATGTCTGTATGGGACCAACCCGTGGCGACGCGAACTCGATCGGGCTGATCGCGCTGGGCACGGCCATCGGGAGACAGCACACCTTGCAGCAGGTTGACGCCGCCCTGGGACGAAAACAGGATTCGGCCCTGAAACGCCCGCGCGTTGCGAAAGATCCAGGGCGCAATCAATAGACCGGCGGCCAGCCAGACGATGAGCACGCTTTTTATGCTCTTCCGATACCGCAAGCATACGGCAGTGCCGACAAAAAGGAGGAGCACGCTATTGAACCGCAAGACTGCGGCAACTCCTGAAGCAAAACCCAGCCAGGGCAGAGCGAGACGGGCACCGTCGAGTGCGGCAACGAGCGAACAAAGGAACAACACAGTGACGCAAGCCGCGAGCGACTCAGCCTGCAGCTCGCTGACGCTGAAGGCCAAAGTGGGCATCGCCAGCGCAAAAGAACCTGCCAAAACGCCGGCCTCAATTCCAAAGAGTCGCCTAGCCAGAAGCAAGCAAAGATAGGCCATGGCGATCGCGGCCAAGAATTGGAAGCACCGCGCCGCAAAAAATCGATGCGAGCCGAACAAAAAACGCATCGCGGCCAGAAACATAGGGTAAAGCGGAGGGCGCAGAGCAGTGGGCTGCCCCGCGTAGGTAAAACCTCTGCGCTCAAATAAATTGTCCGCCAGCGTTTGATAGCGGACCTGATCACCAACGCCGCTAAGGGGGCCGATCAGAAGGTTGCCCGCTTTAATCAAAAGAAACAGCCGAGCAAGCAATCCTAAGCTGCCGAGTAGCGCAGCGCACCATGGCACCCAACGGAGCGGTGATGCGCGTATCTCGCGCCAAACTTGGCCAGCATGGCAGTAGAGTTGTTGATCTACCCCGGCAGTTGCCGCCATTTACCCTCGATCACACGCTCTCCTGCTGCTTTCTTGCACCCGTAATCCTACTGCATTCGGTATTGAACAGTGATGTTGGCGTCGGCGGGGCTGGTAGTGCAGCCGGACGCGGCCGTTTGCACCAGGACTTGCAGCGCGGAGCCGGCCGCATAGTTCTGCGAGATGGCGCCGCTGTCATTGGCTGCCGCGGAAATCGTGACGTTCACCGGAGTGGTGCCGTCGGTCAAGCGAACAATCGCGTTCGTTGTGCAACCAGCGGGAGCTGTCTTTGCCTGTACCTGAATGCGCGTGACGGTTAGGGCTTTATCATTGGTCCAGTTTGCGGCGGTCCACGTGGATGTGAGCGCGCCGGGCAGGAAGACGTTCTGTTCCGCACGCGGGCTGGCGGTGAATGATTCCGTTCCGAAGGCTACGCCCTGAGTGTAGTGCTGCGTTTTCGTCCAGTCCTGCTCGGTGTCGAGCTGCGCGAGCGGATGCAAATTGCCGCCGCTCCAGTTTTTCTCCGTGGCCACGATGCCGGAAATGAACAAGCCCGGCGATCCGGAAGAAATTTGAGTGTCCGTGGCCGTAAGCGTGGATGCGCCATTCTTGAAGCACGTAAGCGCACCGCCCGGAGCGGCTTCGAGACGCAAGATATCGCCGACAGCGCCGGTGGAAGCCGTGCTGGTCAAGTTCGTCGTACCCCCGTTAACCACGCGCTGCAGGAAGATGGTCGTGCTGTTCTCCACGCAGTCGTAATAAGTGGCGGTGGCGCCGGATCCGGAGGCGAGAACGGTGACGCCGGGAAAATCCGAAGTTCCGTTCAAGGCGGTGACGGTGGCCTGGGCAAATTGAACGGGCGAGAAGGCGTTGGCGTTCCAGAAGCCGGCGTTCGATGCCGCCGTGGTGCCTTGAATCTGATTGGAAGCAATGTTCAAACCATTTTGCTGGATGGTCCAGTTCGCGCCGATTGAGCCATTGGCGCGCGTGGCATTGTCGTAGCCGGAGTTGACGTAACTCGTCACCGGAATATAGCCAGTCACATCGGGGATGGATTGAGTGCGGTTGCTGGTAAAGCCCGAGGCAGGCGGCGTAACGCTGTCCGCGAAACCTCCGCTGACGAATGTGAGCTGATTGGAGGAAAGCCCCGAAGAATTCATGGCCACGGCATTGCCGGGGTTTGAGGTCGAGCCGCTGGCGCTGTAAAAGAGGCTGCCTAAATCCGCATAGCTTGTTCCATTGACGCCGGTTCCGAGAGCGTCTGCCGACAGCATATTGTTACAGGCCGAACCACGGTATCGTTGCGTGGTGTACTGCCCTTGAATGGGAGCCCAACTCACGGTTACCGTCTGCGTGCCGTCTACCGTCACAGGGGACGAGCACGGGGATTCGAGGGAGTTCTTTCCGGTAACGTCGTTCGCTACGATCCCATAATAATATGTGCCGGAGGCCACACAGTTTGACGCGCAAGAGCCATGCGCTCCCGCGACGACGGTTGGCGCGTTCGGCACCGCGAATCCGTAACCAAGGCCAGCCGAGCCAAAAGCTTGAATGGCGCCATTTCCGCCTGTAACGTTGAAGCTCGCACCGCCATAAGCGGCCACGCCGCCTGCAGGGTTTGTTCCACTGAGGGTTGTTCCTATTGGCAATCCAACGTTGCGAGCCAACACATAACCCGGCCCGCTCAGGAGAACCTGCCCGG
>WNFO01001299.1_pt1 | contig 19452 bp, 14 predicted proteins | sample 5400251 | NCBI WGS metagenome assembly WNFO01 (sample SAMN13153354, study PRJNA577476) | soil metagenome | isolation source: 100 cm saprolite under Madrone tree | place: USA:California | collected 2016-06-14
GCGATGGCTTCGACCAGCTCCTTCATCGGGCACCTCCACGTGTGCTAGTTCCGCAGGAACATGGACAGTGCGTGTCCCCGGCCGGCCCGGGACACGCAAAGATTGAGGGGCTGGCTGTGATTACGCGATCTTTTGCAGGCGGATGAAGCTGCGAACGGTGTCGCTGGGTTGTGCACCGACTCCCAGCCAATGTTTTATACGCTCGGAGTCCAGCTTGATTTCCGCCGGCTTCTTCAGCGGATCGTACGTTCCCACCGCTTCCACCACGCGTCCATTGCGGGGGCGGGTCCTCTCGATCACGACCACGCGGTAAAACGGCTTCTTCTTCTTTCCGATCCTGGATAAACGAATAGTGAGCACTAAGTCTTGCCTCCCCACAGCTATTCTAGCTTGCCGGGGCGGCTTGCGGCAATCGAAGAGTCTGTGCGCAGGATCGAGAGAACTTGCACGGCTAGCCGAGGCGGTTCAATCCGTTAAAAGCCGCTGTCTTGTAACACTCGGCCAAAGTGGGATAGTTGAAGACCGTGTTGATGAAATAAGTGATCTTGCCCTTCAGCGTGAAGACCGCCTGGCCGATGTGCAGCAGTTCCGTGGCGTCTTCCCCGAAGATGTGCACCCCAAGCAACTCGAGGGTCTCGCGGTGGAAAAGGAGCTTGAGGCGGCCGTCCGTGTGCCCGGCGATCTGGCCGCGCGCGATTTCGCGGTAGTAGGCCACGCCCACTTCGTAGGGAACGTCAGCGTCCGTGAGCTGCTCTTCGGTCTTGCCGATGAAGGAGATTTGGGGAATGGTGTAAATCCCGTACGGGTAGCTTGCGGGATCAGTCTGCACCTGCAGGCCGAAAGCGCGGGCCGCGGCGATGCGGCCCTGCTCCATGGAAACCGACGCGAGGCTGGGGAAGCCAATTACGTCGCCCACTGCGAAAATGTGCGGCTGCGCGGTGCGGTAGTCGGCGTCGACCTTTATGCGGCCACGGTCGTCCGCTGCGACGCCTGCCGCCGCGAGATTCAATTGGTCGATGTTGCCTTGCCGTCCGACCGCATAAAGCAAAGCATCGCCAAGAACACGCTTCTTGCTGACGAGGTTGGCGGCGACTTTCCCATCGGGCAATTCTTCCACGCTTTCCACTTCTTCATTCAGCCGCAGCGTGGCGCGCTGATCGCGCATGTGATAGGTGAGCGCTTCCACCATTTCGGTGTCGGCAAATTCCAGCAGGCGCGGCCGCTTCTCTACGATGATGACGCGCACGCCCAGCGTCGCGAACATGCAGGCGTATTCAGCGCCGATAACGCCGCCGCCCACAACGATCAGAGTCCTCGGAATCTGCGGCATGCTGAGGATTTGGTCGCTGTCGATGATGTTGCGGCCGTTGATGGGCACCTTGGTATTCGCCGCCGGCTTGGTGCCCGTGGCAATCACGACGTACTGTGCTTCAAATTCCGCGAACCCGTTGCTGGTTTCTACGCGCACGTGGTGCGGGTCCGTGAATTTGCCGAATCCGTGAATGACGTCGACACCGTTGCGCTTGAGCTGATCCTGAGTGACGGAAACCTCATTTTCTACCACGCGCTGTACACGAAAATTCAGGTCCGCCATCGTGATGTTTTCTTGGGAAGTGTGATTCGCGCCGTAAAAATTCTTGGAATAAAAACCGGAAAGATGCAGCACCGCTTCGCGCATTGTCTTGCTGGGAATCGTGCCGATGTTGATGCATACCCCGCCGACCGCGGCCTGCTTTTCGATCATGGCCACGCGCTTCCCGGCTTTGGCTCCCTGGATGGCGGCGCGCTGCCCGCCGGGCCCGGAGCCGATGACGATCAGATCATATCGCTGCATGTGCAGTCCCGTGAGTCCAGTCGGGGAAGAGTGAAAACCATTTCGACGATTGCGCCGCGAGGAGTATAGACGAGTTAGCGCTTCTCACGACAGCCCGGCGAGTTTTCCAAGGCCCTTCATTTTCGCGCGGGCCGCCATGGCGCCATACTGCTTCATCATCGCGCGCATCTGTAGGTACTGCTTCAAAACCTGGTTAACGTCCTGGACGGTAGTGCCGCTGCCTTTGGCAATGCGCTTGCGCCGTTTGCCGTCAATGACGTTGTGGTCGCGCCGCTCCTGGTTGGTCATGGAGTTGATTATTGCCTCGACGCGCTTGAGCTGACCCTCGTCGACTTTCGCATCCTTGGGGAGATTCTGCAGCGGTCCCATCTTCGGCAGCATGTCCACAATCTGCTCGAGCGGGCCCATCTTGCGGATCTGCTTCAGTTGATCGCGAAAATCCTCGAGCGTGAATCCTTCCTTGCGCAGCTTGCGTTCCAGGTCCGCGGCGGCCTTTTTGTCCAGGGTCTGCTCGGCGCGCTCGATCAGCGACATGATGTCGCCCATGCCGAGAATGCGGGAGACGATGCGCTCAGGATAAAAGCCCTCCAGCGCGTCGTATTTTTCGCCCAGGCCGACAAACTTCACGGGAGCGCCGGTAACTTTGCCGATTGACAGCGCCGCTCCTCCACGCGCGTCGCCATCGAGCTTGGTGAGGATGACGCCGGTGAGCCCGAGCCGCTTGTGAAACTCACCGGCGGAGCGCACCGCGTCCTGGCCGATCATGGAATCGGCGATGAAGAGGATTTCGCTGGGCTGCAATTCTTTCTTCAAAAAGCCGAGCTCGTTCATCAATTCGTCGTCGATGTGCAGGCGGCCAGCGGTGTCGACAAGAATCACGTCGCTGGCGGAGAGCTTCGCCTCCTTAATGGCGCCCTTCACGATTTCAAGCGGCTTGTCCGTGCCCGCGCCAGGCCAGATCGCCGTGCCCACGGCGCGCGCCACTTGTGCGAGCTGTTCCCGCGCCGCAGGGCGGTACACGTCGGTCGAAACCACAAGCGGCCGGTGGCCATGCTGCGAGAGCCATTTGGCGAGCTTCCCGGTGGTGGTGGTCTTGCCGGAGCCCTGCAGGCCGACAATCATCCACACCGAAGGCGGGCGCGACGCGAAAAGCGGCTTGGCGTGCTTGCCGAGTAGTGAGGTGAGCTCATCGCGAACGACTTTGACGACTTGCTGGTCCGGCGAAAGCTGAAGCATCACTTCGCTGCCGATGGCCTGCTTGCGGATATTGGCAAGCAACTCATCGGCCACGCCGACGTTGACGTCGCCTTCGAGCAGCGCTTCGCGTATCTCGCCCAACGCGGCGTCCAGGTGCTCATCGGTCAGCTTGCCCTGTCCGCGCAAGTTCTTGAACGTGCGTTGGAGCTTCTCGGTAAGGTTCTCAAACATGATTCATCTTCAGGCAATCATTGATTGTAGGGGAGGGTCCGAGGTCGGTCAACGCGCTACAGGGGTAAGAGATGGGCGCCCCTATTTCTACTCCACCTGTGGGCGCGGTTTCGAAAGACTGTTCCGATAAGTGCGGGTTAGGCGGGAGTTAGCCACCTAATGGTAGGCTTGCGCCCAGGGCTTAGGAGCAGTCGGAGATGAAGCTCGTCTCAGTAAACACCGGACTCCCCCGAGAAATAACCTGGCACGGAAGAAGTGTAACCACCGCGATCTACAAGCAACCAGTGGAAGGCCGCGTCGCATTACGCAAGCTCAATTTGGACGGTGACCGTCAGGCCGACCTTAGTGTTCACGGAGGCGAGCACAAAGCCGTTTACTGCTACCCGATCGAGCACTACGGTTACTGGAAGGGAGAGCTGCCCGGCCGGGAGTTGCCGATGGGCATTTTTGGAGAAAACTTCACTACGGATGGTTTGCTGGAAGGCTCGGTCCATCTTGGGGACCATTTCTCTGTCGGTTCTGCGGAAGTGGTCGTGGCGCAGCCTCGCCTCCCTTGCTATAAACTGGGTGCCAGATTTCAGGCGGACGACATGGTAAAACGATTCCTTGCCAGCAGCCGCACTGGTTTCTACTTTGCCGTCGCCCGTGAGGGAGAAGTCGGCGCCGGTGATGAGATCAAAGTGATTGCCCGAGACTCAAACGCCGTTCCAGTTTCTGAAATCACGCGACTATATATCGCGAGAAGGTTCGGAGAGGAAGATGTGGTGTCGGTGCGGCGTGCCTTGCGAGTTGCCGCATTGCCAGAGAATTGGAAGGCATACTTCCGGGAGCGGCTACAGAAGATGAATGTTTGAACGCAGGACCCAAGCGCAAGATAAGGCCCTACCGCCCGATATGTTGGCCTGTCCTCTGGTGTTGCACTCGGCGGAGTTACCGTGTTCGGCCGCATGGAGTGACTTCCTCAGTGGCCTTCACTGTTGCTGGCATCCCACCTTCTTGAATTCTGCGGTCGAAAGTTCTTTCGAAAGAGCTGCTTGCTGACCTGCCTGCCTATAGCGCCGCCGTCTTCGAGGGAATGCTGATAGTGAAAACCAGCGTAGATCCGCGCCCAAAAGACCTCCTCGAACCAGTCCGTTGTATCGTCGAAGGTATGCGTGTGGACCCCGTCTCCGAAGGCTAGACTGTTAACGACGATTCGCACCTTGCGTGTTCCAAAGTAGTCCGCGACCAGTCTGGAGACCGCGCCGGTGGCGCACGCATGTGCAGCGGGATACTCAGGATGGTTAGGGGTCACGCCCAGCGGTGTCCAGTTGGAGTCAGCGATGAGATCGGGGTTACCGCCGCCGTCGCGAATCGCAGTTACTGGTCGCCAGAAATTGTAATGATACTTTGCGTCGAAACATGCGATGAGGCTGTCGGCGAAGCCGGTCCAGAGAATGGCCATCAGCCGGGCTGTATCCATCACGTCTAGTTTGTAGTTTTCGGCGATGTAGCCGAAGGCGCGGGCGTACTGTTGACCAGTGTGTTCGGTCCAGAACAATCCAATTTCGGTTTGCTCAGGGGTGCGAACAGTGCTGTTGATCTCCCCGAGGGTGCGCACTTGATTGTAGTCTTCCTCCCACTCGTCGCTCGTGAGCGGGGTCGGTCCCTCGGGCCGAAACTGCGAGGCGCTTGTCATCGTGAAGGGGCGCATCTGGCCGAGCCAAGGTGTCACCCCGGGCAAGAACTTGGGTGGTGTGGGCTGCCAGACGCCGGGCCCGCTTCCGGGCGCATAAGGGACATTGGCCTCGAGACCGTCGCCGGCTCGCGCTGCTATCAACGCGGCAGCGGCCGCCTCACCCGTGGCGATGCCGGCGGCCTTGGCATCTGGGGCGGCCTTTATCTTCGCCTGCGAAGCGATGAACTGTGCATCGAGCGCCGCTTGTTGCGCCGGAAAGTATTTGACCAGTACCCGATGAGCAGCTGCGACTGCGGCGGCCTCTTCGGAGGCGTCGTCCGGCGCACTGCCCTTATAGTAGAAGGGCTGGAACTGGCGGTGAATTGCATTCACAGCGTCGTAAACTGCGATGCTGGTGTAGGCGAACCAAACCCCTGAGCTGGCGGGGGGCTTGCCACCTTGAGCGACGATCGTGGCCGAAGCGATCGAATTCCACTCTGTCACGACGTTCTGCGCGTGCGACTCAACTGTAGCGAGTAGTGTAGCCGCCAAGAACAGCGAAGCGCGGAGCCACATTTTTTTCATTCTCAGTGGTTTCATTTAGTTCTCCTCTTCTCGCATTTGGCCGAGTCTGGCAACTCGGGTTGCTTGACTGCGGCCAGCCTGATGGGGTCGGCCGGGTACGTCAATGCAGAGAAGCTCAAATGTTTGTCGAGCTATAAGTCAGTGAATTAGCAAGGGTTCGCGAAGGCCCTCCATCGCGAGCCGGATCTTGTCTGTCGCAGGCCTAATGGTAAACTGCTCGAAAGCTGAGGCCCGCACATGGCAGAAAGCCTGAGTTCCTCACACCCGATTCTCCGCTTTGGCACCTTCGAAGTGAACCCGCGATCCGGCGAACTGCGGAAGGGCGGAGTGAGAATCAAGTTGCATGGGCAGCCATTCGAGGTTCTCGCCATGATGCTCGAGCGGCCTGGTCAGGTGGTCACGCGCGAAGAGCTGCGACTGCGGCTCTGGCCGACTGACACGTTCGTGGACTTTGATCACGGCGTGAACACGGCCATCAACAAGCTGCGCGAGGCACTGGGTGACTCCGCAGATAATCCTCGCTTTGTCGAAACCCTGCCGCGCCGCGGCTATCGCTTGCTCGCGGTCGTGGAAGGGCCGGATCGGGCAACCGCAGCCGAGGCAGTCCTGCCAGTCGTAGTAACGGGCAGGCGCACTGTAGCCGTGCTGCCCTTCAAGCTTCTGACTCCGAACCCGGAGGACGACTACCTGAGTGTGGCGCTGGCCGATGCCGTGATCAACCAGTTGGGGGCCAGCGGCGAGTTACTCGTGCGACCCATCGGCGCCGTGGCATGCTACGCGAAGCTGGCTATTGATCCCTTGACGGTCGCGCGTGAGCTGAATGTCCAGGTGATTGTGGAAGGCAGCATCCAAAAGTTCGGTCAGCGGCTGCGGCTGCACGCCCAGGTATGGAACACGGCTGACGGCTCCATGCTGTTCACAGCGAAGCACGACTCCGAAATGGCGGACCTGTTCGGAGTACAAGACAAGATCGCCGATGCGGTCGCGCGGGGCTCTGGGTGCGCGGGGAACGTCGTCGTCGGAGGTACCTACGGCTACGCCCGTAAAGTATCCACTTGCATTCGAGTTATTCTTGCGTGCGGTCGAGCGGCTTTCGCGGTTGAATCTCTGGGACACCCACACCGCAATTGAAATGCTGGAAAAGGCGGTCAAACTTGACCCAGGCTTTGTCGCCGCCTGGGCGCGTCTGGCGGAAGCCTATGTGATTATGGCCGTGACCTTCGAGCCGGGCGTTCGCTGGCTTCGGCGGGGAGATTGGGCGATTCGTCGCGCTCTGAAACTCGATCCTCGCAATGCGGAGGCCCACTGCGAGAGCGGGCGCGTCCTCTGGACACCGGCCAGAAATTTCCAGAACCGCGCCGCCCTGCGCGCGCTCAGTACCGCCCTACGGCTCAGTCCCGGCTGCCAGCCCGCAAAGATCTGGCAAAGTGTAATCTTTCTCCATGTCGGTATGCTGGAAGAAGCCAAGGAAGGACTGCTCTCGGTGCTGAACACTGACCCGGAGAATGCTTTTTCACTTGTTTTTCTGGGTCAAATCGCAATGTACCGCTGGGACTACGATGAAGCGGAGGAATACCATCTCCGCGCGTTTCACGTCGATCCAACCAACATCTGGGCCCACCTTTTCCATCCTACGGTTGCGCTCTATCGAGGGCAGTTGGAAGAAGCGGCCGAGAGAATTCGGGTTGCGCGCCAGCTGCTGCTAGATGATTCCTGGCTGCGAAGTTGTGAAGCTTTGTTGTGGGCTAAGCGCGGCGAGATCGGAAAGGCAGAACAGTTAGCCCACCGCGCCCTGCGAGGCGCCAAGCCGCTCCTTCACACGCATCATCTGTTCCACACGGCCGCTGCAGTCGATGCGCTGCTTGGGAAACCGGCCCGGGCGATTGCATTGCTCCGCAAGGCGAGCGGTACGGGTCTGCCGAACTACCCGGTCTTCCGCGAGGACCCGCACTTCCATTCGCTGCGCGAGCGACCTGAATTCTTGAGTTTAATGGCCGAGTTGAAGCGCGAATGGGCAGGTTACCGCCAAGAGTTCGGTCGGCACTGAACTTATCGCGCAGCGCGTACCCAGCCTGTAGAAATAGGAGATTCCGGCTAAGCCCCTTCTTGCGCGCTTGCCTTGCGCTCTGTCAGCCTCGGCAGAATCTCCAGAGTGAACCGCAGGGTTGCCGCGTACCCCATTCATGCGCAGCATGAAGGGGGGATTTTCTCTTTTCTCTACTCCGCTTTCTTGTCCGTGTGGATGCGGTCGGCGGGGACTTCGACTTCGGTAACGCCACGGAAGGAGAACAACAGCTTTACGAGGTACTTGGGTGGTTGTTCCGAAATCTGTTTCACAATATGCCCAACAGCGTCGGTGACCGCAGCATGGAACATCACGCCCTCGGCCTGCAGGCCGGCTAGGTTCACACGCACGAGTTGGCCCGGTTGCAACATGGCTGCTAGTGTCGTTCCGACTTTTTGTGACGAAACTCCGCGCAAACCGTTTTCAACGAATTGGCAGACATGAAAGTTTCCAAAGTTTGTTTCCTTAGTTGGAATGGCACTACACGAAGATCCTCCCGCTGCGAGTCGTCAAATGCAAGCCGTCTCCGGCACTTCGTCTACCGCCCGCCAGTTCACTCAATCATCTCCGTCCTCGTGACGTCGCGCGGTTGATCGTGCAACGCATCGACGCATTCGAGGAATCGCACGGTAGGCGGCAATCCCGCGTGCTCTTGGAATGCCGCTTCGTCCACCCATCCTGGCTTCTTCCGCCCCTCACGCAGAGCCGGCGGAGGGCGTCGCCTTCGCGCTCAGGAGAGGAAGCGCTTTCGCAGGCGGCCGACGACGCGGTCGCGGCCCAGGACGACCATGGTATCGAACAGCGGCGGTGCGACGGCTTGGCCGACGATGGCGACGCGCGTCGCGTTGATCAGCAGCCCGGACTTCACGCCAGCGGCCTCCGCGACAGCGCGCGCCGCGTGATCGCATGCGTCGTGGTTCCACTCCGGAAGCGTGGCCAGCGCATCCGCCAGCTTTGCCAGCAGCTCCGGAACTTTCGGGTCTTTCCAGAATTTTCCCTTCGCCGCCGCATCAATCGAAAAGTCATCGCTGAAGAACGCCCGCGCCCAGGTCGAAAAATCCGGCAGCAAGCGAACTCGCGGCCGCAGCAAGTCCACGGTGCGCGAAAACCACGCGTGGTCTCGCCCATCCGAACCGGGGCGCGCTCCCTTCGCCCACTCCTCCTTCCACAGCCCGCTGCGCTTCAGTTCCGCTTCCACTTCCGGTAGCAAGTCCTCGATCGGCAGCTTCTGCAGGTACTGCGTGTTGAACCATTCGAGCTTCGGGCGATCGAACACCGCGTTCGTCCGGCTCACGCCCTCCAGCGAAAACTTTTCCAGCAGATCCCTCGTCCGCAAAAACTCTTCGTCGCCGCCTGCCGACCATCCGAGCAGCGCCAGAAAGTTTCGGAACGCCTCGGGCAAAAATCCCTCTGTGCGGTACATGTTGACGTCCGTGGCTCCGTGCCGCTTTGAGAGCCGCGACTTGTCCGGCCCCAGAATCAGCGGAACGTGCGCGAACACGGGCGGCTCCGCTCCCAGCGCGCGGTACAGCAACACCTGCTTCGGCGTGTTCGAGAGGTGGTCCGCTCCACGAATGACGTGCGTGATGCGCATGTCGATGTCGTCCACCACCACTCCCAGCTGGTACATAGACTGCCCAAATTCTTCTTCACCTTTCCCCGAACGCAGCAGGACAAAATCTTCAATCTCGTCGTTCGAGAATTCGCGTTCGCCGAACACCACATCGAAAAACTTCGTTGTTCCGCCCGCCGGCACCTTGAAGCGGATCGCCGGCTTGGTCCCCGGCGTCGAAGGGTTGCCGTCGCGGCAGGTGCAGCGCGTTACGCGCCGCGGCCCGCCCCCCTTCGGTTCTTCGTCCTGGGCCGGCTCGGCGTGGTCACCGCCGGCGTACTTTTCCGCCGGGCAGTAGCACAAGAATGCGGTGCCGTTCGCCAGACACTTTTTCGCCGCCGCGCGGTACAGCTCCGTGCGCTGCGATTGATAAAACGGCCCCTCGTCCCAATCGACGCCCAACCACCGCAGCCCGTCCAAAATTCCTTGCACCAACTCCGGCTTGTTGCGCTCGGCGTCCGTGTCCTCGACGCGCAGGATCATCGTCCCCCGCTGCTTCCTCGCAAACAGCCAATTAAACAGCGCCGTCCTTGCCCCTCCCACGTGGAGATAGCCCGTTGGGGAGGGCGCAAACCGCACCCGAGCGCTACCCGCCGCCGTATTCGTCATTTCCTTCATTTTCCAGCCAATTCCCGAGAGCTAAATGGAAAGTTTCAGTGTAGCGAAAAACCTGATTGTGCGTCCAACAGGCGCCCGGAACGCTGGCGCGAGAAGTAGTTTTGTATTCCAACCACTTTCCTCGCAATGTATTGAAAACGTTATCCCCGCCTATGCTGTCTTTTTGGCAACCGGTACACCAGTACGCTTGCTTCCTGAAAATTCTATAACCCATAATGACAGGCACTGCGTATTGTGCATCGAGGCGGGTGTTCCCTGCTGTTGCGAGACCGTACTCGCGCACGCGGGGGTGGGGTTGTGAGGCCACATCGAAGCATGCCGGGCTTTGCCGTCTTCGGCGGCAGCGCGGAGCCGTCCGCACTCCGGACGGAGAATTGATTGCGCCTTTGACTAGTCAGAATTTCATCGCACTGGCCTTGCTTGGTGCTACCTCCCTGGTGGCAGGCTTTTTCGCTTACATCTACAACCTCAAGCGCCAGACCTACCTGCTCTTTTGGACTTCGGGATGGGCGTTTCTGGCGCTCAGTTTTCTCGGGGGTGCGCTAGCCACGGGCTCCACGGCAGGCACGCTGCAGAGCGCCCTTGACCAGTGGCTCTACGCCATTGCCGGCCTGTTTTTCTTTTTGGGCGCGCAGCTCTACGCGCAACGCCTGGTCTGGAACGTCCCCGTCGCGGCAGCGGGCGGGGTGCTGATCCTCTGGGGCGCGGCGAATTCGCTGGACTGGTTCTCGCTCCCGCTACTGGTTCCCTCCGCTGTGATTTTCCTGGCAGTGGCCGTGATTTTCTGGCAAGAGAGCCGGCGTCAAGAAACATTGGCGGATTGGCTGCTGGCGGTTGCATTTGCGCTGTGGGCGGGGTTTCGACTCGCTCTTTATTCATTCCGCAACGCAAGTGTGATTCAAGACCACAATTTCCAGGCGATTGCAGCGGTGCCAAGCGCCTTTGCCGCCATGCTGATGGTGATGGCGCTTTATGAGGAAGAAAAACGGCGCGTCGAGCGCAACATGCTGGCTCTTTCGAATCTCAATCTGGCCACCTCGAGTTTCGTGGGAGGCGAAATCCAGCGGATGCTTTCGCAGGCTCTCGACCGGGTCCTCGGGGTAGTGCGCCTGCCGGCGGGAGCGTTGTTTCTGCATCACGGGGACCCGCAGGGGCCGACCTCGGTAGTGGCGGCGGGCCTGAGCGAAGAATTCTGCCGCAAGGCGCAGGAAGAGAATCTTGATGACTACTTAGTTAGTCTAGTATCGCGGCTTGGCGGGCTGCTGGGATTTCGCGATTTGCGCGACGATGATTCGGTGGCGGCGTTGGAGCGTGAAGAACCCATCCGGCGCTTCCGGCAACTGGCGCTCTCGCAGGATCTCCGGAGCGTCGTGGCCATAAGCCTGCAGGCCAAGGAGCAAGCGTTTGGGGTGCTTCTTCTCGGCAGCCCGGACAGCCGCCGATTCACGCCGGCGGAATACCGGCTTCTCCTTGCGCTGGGGCACCAGATCGGGATGGCGGTAGAGAACAGCTACCTCATCCAGCAAACGTCGCGGCGGTCGGAAGAACTGCATGTGTTGAATGAGATTGGGCGCGCGCTGAGCTCCACGCTTAACAAGGAAGACCTGCTCCGCAAGATATGGGAAGAACTTCGGCGGCTTTTTGACGCCCAGAATTTTTATATCGCCTCCCTGGACCCGGGGCGCGACGAAATGTTTTTTGACCTGGAAATTATTGACGGAATGCTGATGCCCAAGCGCACGCGTCCCGCGGGCAATTACCTAACCGAGTACATCATCCGGACGCGGCAGCCGGTGCTCATTCGGGACAACTTCGCGGCCGAAGTTAAGAAGCTGGGCGTGGAACCAATCCGCCAGGGCGGCTGCTTCTGCGGCGTACCATTAGTGGCCTACAACCATGCGATTGGCGCAATGGCGGTGTTCAGCGACCATGAGCGCGCCTTCGATGAAGGGCACTTGGAGCTGCTGCGCGTGCTGGCAAGCGAGGCAAGCATCGCGATCGAAAACGCCCGGCTGTTCCACGAAGAGCGGACAAAGGCGCGCCACTTGACGCTGCTCAACACGATTTCGCGGAACGCCATCGCGACGCTCAACCCGGATGAAATGCTGACGAAAATTGCCGAGCAACTGGAATCCGGCCTCACCTACGATCACATTGGCATCGGCGTATTGGACTACGCGACTCGGGAAATCGTGATACAAGCGGAGGCGGGCGCCCGGCGTAGCGCGCTCGGCCAGCGCATCCCTCTCGGCAGCGGCCTGATCGGGCACGTCGCGCGAAGCGGCCAACTGGGGACGCATCACGAGAATGTCCCGGCGGAAGCGGCTCACAAGCCGCTGCTGTCCGATTCGGTCGCAGCCATTGCCCTTCCTGTTTTCTATGCGGAACAGCTCCACGGAGTGCTTTACGCCGAGTCTTCCAAACCGGTCGACTTTTCCGAAGAAGAGATTCTCCTGCTACGCACGCTCGCCGACCTGATTGCCGGCGCACTGCACAACGCGCTCTCCTTCCAGAAGGCCCAAGAGCAGGCCATCACGGACGGACTGACCGGGGTCAAGACGCATCGTTTCTTCATGGAGTCGCTTTCTGCAGAGTGGAAGCGTTCCACACGCGCCGGGCGCGCCTTCGCGCTGGTGCTGATGGACCTGGATCGGTTCAAATTTGTTAACGATTTCTACGGCCACCTCGAAGGGGATCTCGTGCTCCAGAGAGTCGGCCACATTCTGGAGACGAACTGCCGGCGCTCCGACGTGGTGGCGCGCTACGGGGGAGACGAATTCGTCATCTTGATGCCGGAAACGAGCATGGAGCATGCGCGCCAACTGGCGATGAAGCTGCGCGGCTGGGTTTCCGCGGACCCGCTGCTCCGGGAGAAAAACATCAGCGCGAGTTTCGGCATCGCGTGTTATCCACTGCACGGCTCGTCGCCCCAGGAGCTCATCCAGGTGGCGGACGCCTCGATGTACCTTTCGAAACACCAGGGAGGGAATGCGGTCTCGACCGCGGACCATTTCGACCCCAACGAAGCGAAGAAGTGGAAGCGCGACGTGCTCGAAGCCTATCTGGGCGTGACGCTCAAGAGGCTTTTCGCCACCGGTCCGGAAGCCTTCGAAGAGATCTACTCGCGCTTGAAGCAATTTACGGAATCGCTGGCGGCGACAGAAGGAACCAATGGAAAACCCTCCAGCACAGCTTCTTTGCAAGGGCCGCACGCGCTGCCGCAAGCGGTGCTCGACACGGTTACATCGCTGGCGTTCGCGATCGACGCCAAGGACCACTACACGCAGGGCCACTCGCAAAAAGTATCCGCCTACGCGGCGCTCATCGCGGAGGCCCTGGGCATGTCCGACGCCGAAATCGAGGAAATCCGCCTAGGGGCCGTGCTTCACGATGTCGGCAAGGTGGCGATTCCGGAAAATATCTTGAACAAGAACGGGCCGCTAAATCCCGAAGAGTGGGAAACGATGAAGTCGCACGTGACATTCGGCGCGAAAATTCTGGACCCGCTCGCGCCGCTCGCGCGAATCCGCGAAATGGTCCTTCACCATCACGAATTTTTCGACGGCTCCGGTTATCCCGACGGTCTGTCTTCGGAGAACATCCCGCTGGGCGCGCGGATAATCGCGGTGGCCGACGCGTACGACACGATCACCAGCGACCGGACTTACAAAAAGGGCCGGCCAGCCGCGGAGGCTCTCGCCGAACTGGAACGCTGCGCGAACGCGCAATTCGACCGCACCATCGTCGAGGCATTCGTGCGCACGATGCGCCAACTGCCGAATCCCATCATCGAAGTCGCTACCGGCTCGCCGCGCAATTCCTAGCCAGACGCCGCATTCCTCACCGGCTGCTATCCTTTCTCCCGGTCGTTTCGTCAAACAAAGCATCCGGGGTGAACTTGCTCTTGCGCCCGCAGTCTTCTGCATGAGTTTCCGTTCGGGAGCTGATCTATGAGCCGTTACAGACTTGTTTTGCTCTTGTTTGTCCTTGCGTCTCTTGTGGTTTCGTCCCTTCTTGCTTCCTCCCATTCTGCCTCGGCCTTCAAGAAACTCCAATCCCTCACTGGCGACTGGGAAGGCAAAGACGAGCATGGCATGGCCACAAGAACGAATTTTAAGGTGGTAGCCTCCAATACCGCCGTGATGGAAACCCTCTCCGCATCCGGCATGGAGGAGATGGTCTCACTCTACAGTATCGATCAGGATTCCATCGCTCTCGTCCACTATTGCCCCACGAACAATCAGCCCCGCATGCGTGCCACTCCCACTTCCGGCGACGCCAACCAAAGAACTCAATTTTGAATTCCAGGGCGCCGGCAACCTCAAGTCACCTTCCGAAGGCCACCAGCATCATCTCGTGATCCGCTTTGAAGATGCTGGCCACATCACCGAAACCTGGACTTGGCGTCAGAACGACAAAGATACACTGATGGTCTTCCACTTCACGCGCAAGAAAACATAAACAATAAGGCCCCGCTGGAGACAATCACAAGCCATGGAGAAGTGGAAATGGAATGCACGGTCTAGAGGTCCAGAGAAAACCTGGATTTTGCAGCGCCGCTCGTAATGCTGCTGCTGTTTGAAGTTGAAAGGCAGCGCTGCCGGCAGTGAGGTGCTTACCTTCCGTCGAGATCTACATCCTTAATCGGCAAATCCCAATGCGCTTTAAGGATCTCGAATCGCCTCTGCTCTTCCTTCTTGTACGTTTCCTGGTCGGGGTAAAGCTGTTTGAGCAGGGCGGAAGTATCGAAGTTGTCACTCGCTACCAGGGCGTTCCTAAACGCGATTGTGACCCGATAGTCCCAGCGCCCGTCTTCTGTTGTGTGAAACCGCGGGGCCGTGATGCTCAGCTTCACAATCCGCCCCAACTCCATCTCTTTCTTCAACAGCGGGTAATGATTCTTCTTGAAGAGCGCAAGGAACTCCTCTGCGTGGCCCCACTTTGGTTTGTAGTAGTATTCCACCACAAAGGGCTGCTCTTTCCCTTCACTCGCGGCCGCACCCTGGTCCGCTCTCACCGCGCCGCGACCCGCCCAAAGCGCCGCGCCAACGGCAAGTATCAAAACCGCGACCCACAGGATTCCCTTCACGTTTCTCGTCTGCATTCCTCGCCTCCGTATATCCCTTTCCCCACGCCCCACATCCTAACTCCTAATCAGGGTGGCACCGCCGATTGATTAATCGGCAACGTTTTGTTCACCTTGCTATGCTTGCGCTTCAAGAAAAGCGGGGAGCAACTCCTTGGGGAGACGTCATGCAGACAGCATTGATAAAGTGGATCGGGGAGGAGCAATTTGTGGCCACCAGCCCTTCGGGCCACGCGATCACGCTGGATTCCGACCGCAGCTCAAATAAAGCACCCGGCCCGATGGAGCTGGTTTTAATGGCGCTGGGCGCCTGCACGGCCACGGACATCGTGAATATTCTCAAAAAGAAGAGACAGAAGCTGGAAGCGCTGGAAGTGATTTGCTCGGGCGAGCGCGCCACCGAGCCGCCGGCCGTGTGGACCAAGCTGGAAGTAGTGTACCGGCTCCGCGGAAAGCTCGATGAGGAAGCGGTGAAGCGCGCCATCGAGTTGAGCGAAGAAAAATACTGCTCGGTTTCCGCGATGCTGAAAAAAACGGCTTCGCTAACGTGGCGGTACGAAATTCTCCCAGCGGGCACTTGAGCGGCATTTATTCCTCGCAGGTAGTCCGCTTCTATCTATGGGACGCAGTCATGCAGTTCTCGCAGAGGGATCCTGCGAGGCGGTTGCGGGAATGGCTTTCGGCCCCAAGAGCAAAAACCTCGCACCCAGGGCAGCCAGGATGATGATCTCCGGATCGATCAGGTGCCGGTAGCGAATCTCAGGATGGGTGAAATAAAAGATCAATGGATAAACTGCCAGGACGAGCAAATAAGGGAGAGTGGCACCCCGTGAGATACGAAACGCTTGCCAGAGGCCCACGAGCATCAGGACGGTCAAAGCGACGGTCAGGAAAACATTGCCGGGGTAATGGAGTTCAACATCCAGGTTAGAAGGGTCGAGGTTCCAAAACGCCGTCCACATGTAAACAAATCTTCGCAAGCACATTACAGCGAAAAAACGCGGATGCTCAGCGATGAATCCGATGGCCTGGCGCCGCTTTTCCTGCATAAAGCGAATTTCGCCAAGACGCGCATATTCATCCAGTGCAGTCTCATTGATGGAAGGATGGAGCGAGTCATCAGACTGGCTCAGGGTGTAGCCGTCATTGCCGATCCAAACTTCGAGCCAGAAATTGTCCCGAAGCGGGATGAACTGATGAAAGGCGCGGTAATTGCGCGCTTGCCACGGCAGAAGCGTGATCGCGAACCCAAGCACAACCAGGACGGCGGCGGTGCGCCACGTCCGACGGCTCGGCCACAGGGGATAGATCGCCCAGCCAGCAAAAAAAGGGAAAAGAGACAGCAGAGATGCATTCGACAGCACCGCTAAGCCCCACAACGCGCCGAAGCCCAGCCAGTCCCAGCGGCTGGCAGGCTGCTCTTTGAGCCTGAGCGTCCAGAGGAAGAGAATCGCCAGCAGCAGTGAGCTCAGGCACGTTTCCCAAACGAACGAACTCGAAATGTAAATCGAATAAGGCAGCAGAGCCCACATCCAGCATGCGAGGATAGCCACACTCCGCCCGAAGCTGCGTTGCGCCATGAAGAATAAGGGGACGCAGATGAGCGAGGAAAACAGGCCGTTCAAACCCAGGATGACGAGAGCGGAGGTCCTGCTATAGATCCCGAATAGCTTGAAAACCGCCGCAAGGAGGTATGGATATACGGGCGTCATCCACGCTGTCGGCCCGGTTTCGGCGGAAAAAGGATTGCCATAGCCATGTCCCGAGGCGATGGAGCGCGCAATTCGCCCAATTTCAAACCCGAATAATAAGTGGTCGCGGAAGTCGTTCCACGTATCGCGATAGAGGAAGACAATGAAGATGAGCCGCACGGCGAAAGCCAAGAGCGTAATTGCCGGCAGCGATTGCCAAAGGTACTTTTTTTCCGCCGCGTTCTCCATGATTTTTCCGGCTCCGGCGCCGTGCTTTGCGAGTTGGCAGACAGTGCCTGCGGAGGCGATTCTACCCGGAATTTATTTTCCAGCTCACAAGATATTCGACGATGGGAAGACCTGCCATATAAAGCAAATTTGTTCTCTTCGCGCGTCAGGGCGCCGACGGTTGGTGCGCTCGAAAGATTCCAGGGAGAGTGCAAATTGGAAGTCTAGACTTAGGCGATAGGCCACACTGCGAATTTTACTCTTGCGTGAAGTCTCTCCAAACGATATACAGAAACAACCCGAATGTTGCCCCGGATTAGAACCATTATTCTCTTGATGACTCTTGTGTGCGGCGCGGCGGGGCGCGTGCTGGCACAGAGCGCCTCTCCGCCACGACCCAACGGAGCGGCAATTCCCCTGAGCAAAATACCGCGCGTCCATCGGGCGCCGAAGCTCGAGGATTTTCTGGAGAACCGACCGCGCGAAGCGGAACTCGCAGTCTCGGATTTCCGGCAATATCTTCCGGGAGACGGCGCGCCGGCGTCCGAACCAACGACTGCCTACCTCTCCTATGACGACAAGAATCTATACGTGGTTGTAGTGTGCCGCGACGAACCCGGCCAAGTGTGGGGGCATCTTTCGAAGCGCGAGAATTCCGACCAGGATGACGGCGTGGGCGTGCTGCTAGACACTTTCCAGGATTTCCACCGGGCCTATTACTTCTTTTCGAATCCGCTGGGCGTGCAAACGGACGCAATCTACACGGAGGGCCAAGGGTATGACTTCAGTTTTGACACGTTGTGGGGCAACGCGGGGCGGGAAACCAAGGACGGGTACATCGTGTGGTTCGCGATTCCATTCAAGAGCCTGCGCTTCTCGCACCAGCCGGAGCAGACCTGGGGTGTGGCGCTTTTCCGAAACATTCTGCGCAAGAGCGAAACGGATTACTGGCCGTACATAACGCAGCGAGTGGAAGGAATCACGCAGCAGTTCGCGCCGGTGAATGGAATCGAAAACGTTTCACCGGGGAGGAATATTCAGCTGATCCCGTACGGTCTGCTCGCGGACAATCGCTTTCTGGATCAGACCGCAACTCCCGCGCACCGGACGGTCTTCGAGCACCGCGCGGGGCTGGACGCGAAATTCGTGGTTAAGGATGCGCTGTCGTTCGACGTCACGCTCAACCCCGATTTCAGCCAGGTGGAATCGGATGACCCGCAGGTGACCATCAACCAGCGCTTCGCCGTTTTTTTCCCGGAGAAGCGCCCATTCTTTATCGAGAACGCAGGCTTCTTCCAGACGCCGATCAATCTTTTTTTCTCACGCCAAATTGCTGATCCGCAGTTCGGCGGACGCATGACGGGAAAACTGGGGAAGTGGACGCTGGGCGCATTGGTTATTGACGATCGGCAACCGGGACGGGGGCAAGCGCCGGGGGGCCCTTATGACACGCGCGCGGTGGACGGGGTGGTTCGGGTGGCGCGCGAATTCGGCAATCAGTCGTATGTTGGTGCGTTTTTGTCGAGCCGGGATTTTGCGGATACAAATAACCGGGTGGCGTCGCTGGATGCACGCCTGAAGTTCTCGCGCAATTGGGTGCTGGATCTCCAGGCGGCGCACAGCTGGACCCGCCAGGACGCCAACCTGGCGCCGAATTGCCTGACGTTCAACAATGTGGATTCCCGGGGAATCGGATCGCAGCAAGGCAGCGCGTATCTTGGGAATCTGCGCTTTACGGGACGTCATTTTGCCTTCTCCAGCGACTACGATGAGAAAACTCCCGGCTTTTGCACCGAACTCGGCTTCGTAAACCGCGTGGATATCCGGCAGAATTTCACGTTCGCGGGCTACTTCTGGCGTCCGGAAAAGCGGCGGATTATCGCCTTCGGCCCCTCCGCGTCGGAGCTTTTGAATTGGGATCACGCAGGAAGGTTGCAAGATTGGCAAGCGGCGCTCGGTTTTGAAGTCGACTTCACGCGCCAGACCACTCTGAATATCAGTCGCGGCGAATTTTTCGAGCTTTTTGACAACATCAATTTTCGGAAACACAGCACGTCCGCGCTCTTCACGACGCAACCTTACAATTGGATTTCATTCTCGACGCGCTACACGCAGGGTACCGGAGAGAATTTCTTCCCGGCAGCGACGCTCTTACCCTTCCAGCCGTTTTTAGGAAACACACGCCGAGTGAACATTGGGTTTACGATCCGGCCGTCCTCCCGGTTTCGATTTGATGAAACCTATATTTACTCGAGACTGGGAACGCGGAAAGGAAGCACACCGCCGGGATTCGCGCCGGACAAGAACATCTTTAACAATCATTTGATGCGTTCGAAACTCAATTATCAGTTCACGAAAGAGCTTTCCTTGCGCCTGATTGTGGATTACAACGCGACCCTCGCCAACGAGGGGCTCGTGGATTTGCAGACGAACCTGGGGAGCTTCGATGGCGGCCCAATCGCGCCGACAAAAAAGCTCACCGGAGATGTTCTGTTCACGTACCTGCTGCATCCGGGCACAGCCGTATATCTCGGTTATACCGACGGGTACAGCAATCTGACGCTGCACACGCTCCCGCCGCCGCCGTTTGTAACGGCTCTCGGCTCCCCTACGAATTCCACAGGCAGGCTATTCTTCATCAAATTGAG
>WNFO01001301.1_pt1 | contig 19444 bp, 21 predicted proteins | sample 5400251 | NCBI WGS metagenome assembly WNFO01 (sample SAMN13153354, study PRJNA577476) | soil metagenome | isolation source: 100 cm saprolite under Madrone tree | place: USA:California | collected 2016-06-14
GCGGGGCCGCCGAGGGAACGGTAGGAACAATCGGACCTTTTGGACACTCGGTAGCGAAACAACTTCGAAGATGGTTGTCTGTTGGAGGGGGAGATGGTCACTTTCAATTTGGAACGGCGCCGGTTGTGCGTAGACAGGGTGATTTCTCGCGAAGAAATCTTTGCCATTACCAGAGTGGCATATCGGAGAAGCGGTCGCTCTCAAGCTGGAAAAGTACTGATTTCGCGACCTCACCCGCGCTGAATATTCACACCCATGATCATCGGTTCACTGTGATTCAATTATCATCGTAAGGTGCGTCGTATGTCCGGGAATCTTCAGAGACGCCGGTTTGTCACTTACACCGAGGGGTCGAGGTAAGATAGGATTTACCATGACAAAAATACATTTTTCGCCTAGATCTACAGTTCAGAATGACCGAAGTGATATCTGAGGCTTCGCAGTTTGTTGTGTCGAGGTGGCCGAAAATTTGTTGCTCAAGGCGTTCCGGACTGCGCCCTCTAAACGCTCTCGTATTCCTTGATCGAGCTTGCCAGTGGCCTCCTTGAATGCGACAGGTGATGACGAGGCGAAAATTAAAAGTTGGTTGAGAGCCTGCGTATGAAGAGGCGATGGCGTGGTCTGGTTGGGGTCGAATAGTAACGTCAACGTGGGAAGCAAGATCCCCAACACGCGAACGCCTACGCCCGCGGACCCAAATCAAAAAGAATTGTCAAAAAGGCAACCGAAATTACTCACGAAGACCCTCGGCAATGTTGGTGAAAAGGGAACCAAATGCCTTGATAATTTCCCCCACGGCAGGCAAATGACTCTGAACCGCAGCCTCATCTTCCATCATCCCAGCGACCTTGGCAACATACTCTACCATGCCAGGCAGTAACATTCTTATACATTGGCGAAGCATAACACTACCGGAAGCAGACGCTGTGATTAATGTCTTCGCGCAGTGAGCTGCCGTCGCAGCCATCTGTCCCGAATGGAGGTGTTACCCAGGTAACCGATGGTACAAATGTGGCTTACCTCGTGGGCGTCCGATAACTTCTCTGCGATAAGGAAACAACAGCGATTCATCACCCCCTGCCCTACTTTGACGGAAGGAGGGATGACGGTCAGGATGAGGACTGCTGCCAGGAAGTTGTTCTTGACTTTGTTAGTCGAGATCGAGCCTTCCCGCCCTCTGATCGCAGGGTAAGGATCGGATAAAACTACTGGAGTATTACGTGGACTGACCTCATTTCGTCAATATTCAGCATACATGATGACAACAAGCCGTGGACTACCCGCTGGAAAAACTCCGTCACTTTGTCAGTGGACCCAGGAGTGAGCAAGGACTTCAGCACTGGGAGTGTCGGCCCGACAACATCAACCTCGGAAGATTCGTCTCTCAGCAAATCTACATAATTCATTAAAGAAAAAGGAAAAAGAGATGGATCGGCGCACATACCACTATAAAGCGATATTCCCACGGCGCGGACTTCGTTCTGGACCTTGGCGTCAAAGGACGAGCCGATGGACAACAGAGCATCGAAAGACGTTTTGATGAGTGTGACACGGTCAGCCAAATTAGATTGGTTATCTGTTCGGCATTTGTCAAGAACCTCGACCGGAGCGATTTAGCGAAGAAATCGTACGACTTGGATGTCTTTCGGCACTGGGAATGGCATTCTTAAGTATATATGCGCAGATGCGTAGGCAAACCATTGGTGGCGACGTAGTGTCATTCGAGCTACTACAAGTGTCAACAGAGGGGCTTCAATCGCCACGAAGTGACCACTGACGTATTATTTCCTTGGCCTTGCTCGATCGCAAAGACGCGAATCACTTCCACGAGTTGAATTTGGAGAGCGGGAGGTTCGGTCATAGCCATTCGGTACCACAGATTGAGAAGTTCATCGAATATTGTTGGCTCGAGAAGCGCTCTCCCCGAATATTCCCGTCGAACCAGATGTTTCATCGCTCGCAAGGCGATAAAAGACGTCTTACCCCTCTCTTCAGGGGGGGATTCAGAATAAGGTGTCGATGCTGAGAGTGCCTCATAGACTAGACCGAAAATAACAAAGAACATTGTTGTCGGCTCTGGTCCTGCACTACGCACAGTCGAAGACGCTGCGGCCACGTCGTCAATACCTTCCATAGCTCCCAAGATAAACGGATCCCGCGTCTCCATTGCGGTTGCCACAGCGTTCAACATTACAGGCCACGATTCGGCATAATACTGTCGAATGGTATAAGCAGCGTCATGTAGTTGAAAAACGGCTTACAGGGAGAAGTATGTCCTTGCCAAGGCTAGCATATGCCGCGTCCAGCGGTGCCGAAGACGTATCCAGAATAGCTTCCGAGTCACCGCGGATGCTGGCATAATCTCTTAAGGCCGCTATCCAGAGCGATGTCAGTGTTTGCCTGTACGGCTTGACGACCTCCTGAAGATATTTCTGCTGAGAACTCGCAGAAGTAAGTTGAGCCCATGCAGACAGTATTGCTATCCTAAGCATTGCGGAAGCGTTGGGACTACCCTCCGCAGCATCACCTAGAGAGAGTAAGGCGTTTCCTAGCACAGCAATGTTAATATGAAGTCACGTGCGGAGAGGCCATGGACATCTCACCGCTGCACTGCGCCAACGCCGAGGTCAGCAGCTTAAGAATTCGACCCATCCGATTGACGTCCTTCACAACACCACATCCGACAAAAGCAGCGCAGGCGCCCACGGCGGAGGCTAGAAGCTCGGGTGTGGTATCTGATGTGAAGGCAGGAGTTAAAGCTGCTGTGATCGGGGCCTGATGTTGCTCCAGAAGTAACGCATTCTCGTAAGCCGGGTCGGGCGTTAGAGCAAATGTCTATCCATGTCAAAAAAATTCAGCCGCGTATCTGCGGCGGTCTGAGATTCGCTAACCTCAATCACGTCTCGGAGCACAATCAACCCTTCTAAACGGATCTCGGTGACATACGCGGTGGATGCCGTAAATGCCATCTTGATGAGGTCAGGGACACGCGATACGAACAGTCCAGTGACGGGTAGGGCCAAACTCCGGGCGTACACAACGTCGAGTTGTTCTTTTCGTCCAGACCTGGCGATCGTGATGCAAATATCGTGTAGGCATTGTAATGCAAAAAGTTGTGTCCGCCACCGCGAAGTTGGACGATTTTGGTCCCCCGACGTTGAATCAGAAGCCATCCCAACGCTCAGCGACTCTCCTTCGTCATCGAAGACAGGCCCATGAGACTTCGTCGCGGCGTCCGTCGCTTGCTGTGATGCGGTCGTCCTTGACATAATCTTCTGGCATAGGTCTATCCATGCTGACGGGTTGTATACCACCGTCTGTTTCATCCAACTTGATATGACGTCGCGTACGCCTTCAATGGACGGATCCCCGTCCAGCATAGCAAAAAGTTCTTCCACGAGCCGATCTCCTCCTACCTTGGATATAAGCAACGCATCCTTCTGGACAAGTTGATATAGTGCGTGAATGGAAGCGAGCTTTAGTGGACGCCGAGGAGACTTTAGGTGCGCGCGGAACTGCGTAATCAACTCAGGAACATCGATGTGCTCTGGTGCGAACATAAGGAAATGTTGGATGCATCGAATAGCTTCCACGCGGATCCCTTCATCCTCTTCGCTCGCATAGCGACGTACAATATCGAGTATGAGTGTACGAGTTCGCGTTGATTCTTGGATATCGGGCCCCAAGATTGTGATCACGGCATCGATAATCTGACACACTGCCTGGTAAGCTGGTAAATCTCCGCTGATATTCGAATTTGCCTGAGTTCCGCCTTCCAATTCATGGGATGGTAAAACGTAGAGCTTGAACAACATCCCCAAGGTGCTGGGAACGTATGGCGCATACGCAAGGCTGGCAGCATTGACGACCCGAGAGAGCGAATGCAACGCCCAGTAGTGCACGACTGGATGCGCATCTTTGCTCAACGACATGAGAATGTTAACCGTCGTCTTTAGTAAAGGTCCCGCGGCCAGACTTCCAACATGATCGTAAATCGCTCCGAGCGCAAGCGCGCACCCAGCGCGCGCCTGTGGGTCACGATTATTAACGACCAGATCGACCAAGGTCTTCATCAGTGTGGCCAAAAACTGATTATCAGAGAGACTTGCGAGACGTCCCAGTGCCTCACTACTGGCAGAACGCAGGATCGGGTCTCCATCAACCAAGCCATCCTAGAGGTCTCTCAGAATCGGAAAGCCGTATGTCCCACAAACGTACCTTCAGAAAAGATGACAGCGGCGTAGTAACGGCTGTACTTCCAAACACTTCGCGGACGTGCTTTGACGGAGAAGCCATTGCTTGCCTGATCGCTAGTAAGATAGCAATGGCAGCGTTGACCTGCACGGCCGCCTTCCTCCCTACATTCTTATCATACTTTGGGGACTTGACGGAATCAATCATGAGCGTAATAAGGCGGGCTGCGGAAGCCGAGTCTTGTAGGGGTAATAGGCGCGCGAATAGGGCCAGCGCTGCATCAACCACCTGGGTCAATGGTGGAGGAAATTCTGGCCAGAATGACTCTGTAGTGAGGTCGCGCGATTGACAAATCCATAGCGGGTCATGTTCAGCGGATCGGAGGATTGGCATGCGCAGCTTTTGGACACCTCATCAGCCTACTTACACTCGTCATAATTACACAAAAGATGACCCTCTTACCATGTCATCGATAGAGGCTTCGACCGAATCCCTATTCAATCTGTATTTCCCAAACGACGTGTTTTCCGTATGGTCCGCAGTCGGTGAGGCGTTCTCAAATACTTCTACCCCCGTGACGCCATACGCGTAGCCATCCAGTGTCGTCCACAAAGACGAGAATGATCCAGAGGACGACGCAATCGCCGCCTGTACCGAGCTTCCCGCGAAGCCCTCAGCACTTGCTACCAGTGAGATCACAGACTGCAACAGCGTTGTCTGAGTCGCCTCGGGGACGCTGGTTGCTCCTAGGACGGTGAAGCACTGGAACACTCTTCGCCTGAGTAGCGCCTCACGCGAGTGGAGAGTTGGTCCATCGGATGTAGCATTTGACAGACGTGAGTTTTCTGGTCCTGCAAGAGGGTCCTCGACGTGGGGCGCCTGCACGGCATATGCATTCGCGAAGAGGAACGCATTGCTGAGTAAGGTTGTGAGGCGACGTGCAACATCCAGCGTCACAAGCGTGGGGGAATTATGTCGCAAGAACGCGAGTATCGCGCCAAGCGCAACCTCGCGCACATGAAGCAGAAACCCCCATTCTGCCGCTGTGCGCGCAGCGGTGTCCTTCGATGGCGGTTTGGGCAACGCGTTCCGCCAGAGGACAAGGAGTTGCGGCAAGTGAGCACGCACGAAGTTCGGGCCGAGGGTCATAAGCGCAGCGATGCACGTCCACGCTGTCTCTACCTCTACACCTGCCAACGCAACTGTGTGTTCGCCTGTGCGCTTCAGCAGCGTGATTGCCATGTCGAGTACCTTGGCACTGATGTCGTATGACACGTAGAGTGGTCTCTCGGGAATAACCGTTACGAGTGCGGCAAGGCCGTAGGCATGGCCCAAAGTGCGGAACGTCAAATCCGATGGTGCCGTTTGAGTTTGAGACTGGGAAGCGAGGAGGTTGATATCGCGCTGAAGGAGCTCAACGGCGTTGATCACAATCTTGGGAAGGCGCAACGGCGCGGAAAAACAGAAAATGCGCAAGGACCACGCAGTGTGGATACGCACAGTATGGTTTGGGTGGGCAAGAAATGTTACCAGGGGCTCTGCAAGGGCATCCTATTGTGAAATTATATAAATGTGTGTTCAGTCTCCAGACCTGCTATCGTACCTGCACAGGAGGAGGTGCATTTCCAAGTTGTTGCAGAAGACCGGCAACTTCCTTCAGCACGATAGTAAGTACTTGAGTAGTTGGTGCTATCGACCCAGGCATCAGTGCGGGCCACCTTTTTAGGTAAACTTTTGATAACTCTTTGATGGCAGCTATCTGGGATTGCTCGCCCAGCATGCGTACCCCGATAAGGTCTCGAAGAAGGATTCCGAGGAGACGGCGAACGAAGAGTACTTCGTAACGCGTTGCAGAGTTACGCGGAGTATTGACAACCTCAGCCATGAGGTGTTGAACAATTGTCCCGTAGTTCGTCTCAACGAACGTTGGACCCAATGTGGTAAACAGAGCAGCGTAGAAGTCGAAAATACCAACTCGAGTCTTGTGTGATGTCTGAGGTTTGTTGAAGTGCACTGAGAGCTGATGCAACATTTCATTGGGCGTTAAGATCGGCTTGGTTTCTCCAGTCGGTGGAGCTATGGACGCAGGGTCGTCTTCCTCTTGACCCTTCTTGTTTTTCTTTGGTTCCGGAGGAGGAATGATGGCTGGAGCCTGGGATGAGGAGAGGACAAGGCCAACAAGCTGTGCGAGTGAGTGCCGAGTGATTTGATCGGCACTATCAAGAGACTTCACACATAGCGAGACCAGAGTTTCGATTTCCGAGGCCGTCCAGTCTCCGCCAGGAAGGGGATACATCACCATGAGCACCTAAGACATGAGAAACGACGATATGTATTATCACGTCAATAGGAAATACCTCGCAAGCAGCACGTCTGACAGGGAAGGACTTGTCGTTAAGGGCATATTTCATTTGCTTAATGATGTCTTTTGTTACGGTCTCAGTTGCTGCACGTCGTGCTGTCGAAAGCGACTTTTGGAGAGTAATGACAGCGTGATAACGAAGTGAGATAGGCTAAGAGAAAGTCAGGCTATTGAGGGATGAGATATCCAGCGTGAAATAAGACTTTCACCGGATAATTTGTAAGTCTTGATTGCAACCGTCGCGATCTCCGTCATAAAAGACATGACCTTCCAGTTGCAATTAATGGTGTCCTTCTACTACCAAATAAATGCGCACTTGTGTGCCTAATGTGCCCATTAGTTCGCCGATACAGTAAAGTGACGCTCTGGCACACGGAGATCAACAAAGTTGTGGAGAAATTAGATCAGGACATACATCTTATGTTGATCTCTGTCTGCTGGAGCTTTGAAATCGTTTGCTACTTTCAGGAAAGCAATAAGGGTATCGAACATATTCTTTGAATCTCCACGCGTGTACAGGATCAAGATACAACTTGCGACCAGATTGCGCAGTGCACGGCCCGGAACTGGGTAGGGCTCGCGCGAAGAAATGACGTTGAGTAGACTTGCCTCGAGATCCTTCTGGACTGTCTTAATGTCATCCTGTGAGGCTATGAGCAAGGAAAGTATGGTGGCAGCGATGCAGTGACGCACAGGGGAAGACGTCTTCAAGAATCCTTCCACGGATGCCAACCACGAGAACAGGTACACCTCTCCGCTCTCCCCTGATAGCTGAGACTGTGGAAAGCGTAAGCGAAAGGACCAATGCAAGACTATTACCAGCACGCACTTCATCGGTAGATCTGTTGTCAAGAGAGAATTCTATGAGAGATGATTCCATGAGGGTGACTTCATTACAGCTTCAAGTTAGCGGAGTACCCCATCTGGTCAGCGTCGATCACGTGGAGAGATCAACTGCTGTCATGCGCCGCATTGTTCTACATGCGCAAAACACCTGTCATCCCCTTATTTCCTACCACAACCCAGGATGAATCGCATCCCGGATAGAGGGCGTGGCGCTGATGATGATCAGCAGTGGGAGGACCTCCCAGATGCGAAATTGCGACCCCATTCGAGATCATCGTCGTCGACTCGCTCCGGCTCGTTCAAGAGTACGGCCAGCGCCGTGCGTACCGTGACACGGAGGACAACGAGGCAGCGCGCCATCTTTCCGTCTACCTCTCCGCGCAAGCATTTCTCTAGCGATCATCGCACCCCCGTCCGCGCGCGACGCGAGCGCGATTTCGTAGCTGAGGCGCCAACCCAGGACTTGCTGGGTACCTCAGGCTGGGAGCATGACATACCAATTAAGCCACTTTCCCCAGAACCGATAGGTACGGGTCCACAGTGCAATTCTGCAGTACTCCCACTCAACAACAAATAGGTACTCCAGGCCTCGGGGACCGTTCTCCAATTAAACCACTTGTCCAAGAGCCAAAGGGTTCCTCAATGTTTCAGCCTAGTCCCAGGGTTGAACAGCCCAATCAGCAGCCGATAGGCGCATTGATACAGCGTGGTTCCATAGCAGTTCCGCCTTTCTGGGAACCAGCCGGCACTTTAGGCCCAAAGATCGGCAATGTTCTGGCGTCATCGCTCGTGCCTGTCGTTTATTATCTCGCAGAGGTACTCGGGACAGTCCTACGGATTATGAAATACCCCTTGTCGATGGCTCTCGTTGTTTTGGTCTGCGTATATGTGCTCCACATCATGTCGGGCGCCGTCGCATCTGCACTTGCGCCGATATGCTCCACCCCCGTCCTTTCACTCCTCTGCCTCACCTTAAAACCTCGTGAGCTCCCTCGCCCTCCTAATTCCGATCGCATCCCTCAATGGGCCGATTTTCCGAGCCTCTTGAACGTGGAAAGCAAGACGATTGAGTCTCTGCTTAACGAAGCAGCTGAGGGCCCCGGACTTGCCCTCGAAATCAAAAAGGCCGAGATGGCAACGAGTGACCTTGCGACACTAGTGCGGGTTAGCGATTTAAATAGTCGCAAGATCCTCGCAAACTCGTTGAGCGAGTTTGTGAAGGATGCACGGAAAGTGGGCCGTGGGCTGACGCGCTTCAGCTCCAAAGTCGGGGGTACCGTCGACAAGTATGTGTATCTTCTCCCTGCCTAACCGTAATCGCTGACAACTTATTGAAGCATCATTGCTGTCAATGACCATGCTCTTCACCGGATTGAAGCAGCCAATTCCCAGGCTTCGGGGTTTTCGCTCAGGCGCTTATGGCGTCCTTCTGACGCTGGTATTAGACAGGTTGTTACGCAGAAATTCACCGAAGCGATGGACACGCTTTCAGTCAATATGCGGCGCTTGGCCTTGGAGGCCGAGGTGTCTATTTCAGAACTAAACACACTCGAGGAACATCTAAAATCTATCCATGAGATCGTCTCTCGTGAAGATTCCTCAATCAAGGCGGCCAAAGACGAACTCCTCGCGCAGCTGTGGACAGCCTTGGGTGGTAACCGAAAGGACCTTAAAGGAATGAACAACCATCTCACGTTGCTCAGAGGAGTGGGCCGGTATCGGAACCGTGCACTCGCCCATGTAGTCACTGCACAGCAGACGTTGGAAACGATGGCAGAAGAAATGGAAGAACTTCGTGAGCGTGTCGCCGCACCCGAGCTTGTCGGTAACGCAATACCCGTTGAGGTGCACATGAAGAGCATCAGGAGTGGGCTTGAGAGATTGAAGGAACGTCGAATAGGTGCGAAGCATTTGGAAGAGCAAATCCAGAATCGAATATTGGGGTCTGAGGACGAGGTCAAGGACGGGATCAAAGACGGGGTCAAGATTACACGCATATAGTGGCTTCACACCATGTTCTTCAAGTTGTCAATTCGTATCGCTATCCTACCTACTTACTTTTCTCGTCTATTCCATTCCTGTGTAGCGCTACGTGATCTGTCGAACGCCTGTTAATCTTATATAGGGTAGATCTTTTCGTGTATCGTATGTAAATGAGATGAACAAAAAACTCCTGCCCGACAAAATGATATCAACCCGCGCCAGATTGCCTCAATAATTGAAATAAGCTCTTTGTGTTGCTCGAGGTCTCCGAGGCACTAACAGTGTGGTGGATCGGAGAAGATATAATGGCACCAGTGATGTCCTGATCTGGCTTCAGTTCGGTGAGACGCATATCAAATTACGTGCGTGAAAAAAGTCGTTGGCGAGAGAAATCGCGTGATGTACTGGGATAGGTTGCACTCAGCCTATCGACGCGTATCACCTTTGTTGTACTGTACTAGTACTTGGAGTCAGGAGGTTTCTTATTTTTAGTCACCCGATCCGGTGCTATGGTTGAATGGCAACTAGTGCGACCGGGGAATGTTAAACCTTGAAGCTTGAAAGCTTGAACTTCCATCACTCGGTTGCTTATATTGTAGCACAAATGAATCTCTCGGCCGCGGAATGATGACACTCACAGAAACCTCGGTGACGCCGGTTATTTTACGTTACGTGGCAACTGCGTCGGTTCGTACATGTGACGATCCGGGTCTTTCCCATTCAAGGTAGGGAGCTGGGGATTCCTCCTCGTGTACCCCTGCACTAAATGACGCGCCCGAATCACAAAACACTTTCGCATTTTGCGAGAAACTACAGGGCAAAGGCTCCTCCCATCAGAGCACCTGCGATGACGATGATGGCAGAGAGGAGCGGTAGCTGCTCAACAGTGGTGGCGCCGCTGGATTTAGTGGTGGAGGAAGACGTGGCAGGGCTGGTGCTAGAAGCGTTGGAGCCCGTGGAGGAAGTAGTAGATACTGGAAATTGTGTGTCAGTCAAGCAAATCAGATAGGAAACTCTGAAAGACAATAAAGACCATTAGAACATGTCTCATTCTGAAGTTGTTGGGCCACGGTCAGGTCTGAAGATGAACAGGTCAACAGGCAAGTGGCCAGGGTGTTTTGAAATTGTGTGTTGGTGCAGACACAGGAGGTGTCGTTACTAGAAAAAAAACAGGAGTGTCAGAGACAATAGCAACTTGATCAGGCTGAAACGCTGCACATGGATGAGCAAATACCCTTAGACAGGGTATTGTTGAGGCAGGTCTGGCCGCACTGATCAAAGCTCTGAGCGGACACCCCAGCGATTGCGACTGAAAAAGTAAAGAGGACCAGGAAACGATTGGTGAACATCATGGTTTAATCAGTAGGGTGGAATATCGAAACCACTTAGGTTTTGGGGGGGGGGGAGAAACTGATACAGCTAACTCTTTATCAAGCCCAGCAGGGATACAATGGCTACGCACCTCCGTGGCAACGCAAATGTGAATGAAGGTCATGTTTGCGACGGATGCACTATATATATTGCCCGATCATTATTCGATGAGACAGGTGCCGAGGGATTCCCGACATGTGCGCGCGCCGAGGGCATTGTGCTCGAAGTTTAACAGGAGATATGTAGAAGGGACAGAAGGCGATATAATCACCGAGGAGCGGCAAACTGCGTATTGAAAAATCCAATGATACAGTAGCACGAGTTACAGTAACAAGATCTTGTAGAGATTCGCGCCCCACAGCGGCCACACCCGTGCAGTGCTCCATTTTTCAGGGCAGGTTTTGGTCTTTCCCCACAAGCCTTAAAAGCTTCAACCACCCAAAGGGCGAGCGCTGTCCGCAGATTATTTTTGTAGTCATTTTTTGAGTACTATATGCTTGCTTAACAGACCTATACGTCTCGAACGAAGCAGTGAGGGCATCGTCTTGCTCACTCGATGAACATCTAGATCTGCAGCCTCCGAAGGGCGTGCAACCGAATTTAGAACATCATTTGCGAGTGAGGGACACTGGAAATCGCTAACATTACATGCTTATTGACAGCAGCGTGAAGCAGGAGTCAGGGAATGTATGTGGCGCTCCTGAAAACTGTCGAAACCATGTGTGGAATAAATGTGCAGGAAGTGATCATTCTCGATATCCTCATGTGGCGAAATATGGAGGTCAGGGCCATAGCTTGAAACGCTTCGCTTGCTGCGTTCCCATGTGTTGATATTGAAAACCGCCTGCCAGAGGCATGTAAGTCAAGTTGCTCAACAGCCTGTGAGCCACGTGGTCGTTTGTTCAATCGGCGGCTCAACCTCAGGCTGACTGAAGCCCGCCACCTTCTATCGTTTCTAGAAAATGATGGGCGTTACGAATTCCTAAAGTAATCACTATCATGTGAGTACAGTATTGCGTTAACCTTGTTGCACTTCTATCTGGGCTCACACGTCGTCAGGACCCAGAACCACTGTGTGTAGAAGCGGCAAGGCACAATGTACTGGCTGCTACCATGATGACCACCAAGTGTTGTTGCAGTTTTTTTCTATTCACTACACCACAAGGAAATGATTGTCAGGGGCTACCGGCCATAACACTTACTTACTTTCGATGCCACAAAGATACGAAGAAACCTTCGAATGATATGCCTCAAGAACACAGGGAGTGGCAAATTCGTGATATGTTCCAAATAGGGATGACTAGTAGCGTGTGATTGCTGAGATCGGATATCTTCTTGACGTAGTAGCACGGCGGGTAGGAGTGGATAAACGAGCCTGCTTATGGTCAACTAACACAACGGGCATGAGCGGATAAATTATGGTCGACTAAGGTTGTACACCTTCACTAAGCAGACCATATTTACATAAAAACTGTGACTCAGACACAGGGTCTTACAATAGTAACGGCACGTGGTCTGACTCATGGGAAAATAAGGACAAAACGTAGGCAAACACACGAATTGGACCAAATGGGGATAGGTCCGAGACAAGATAGCGGATCAGTCGGCCTCGGCCTCATCTCATGGTGGGGTCAAAACAATAAGATATCCCTCGCGGGGCACACAATGGGTCTCCGGGCCCTTTTGATTGCACTTTTCTTTTCTTTTATATCTTGCCCTTCCTCCTTTCTTTCTTTTTCACGGCCCATTGTGCTCCTCTCCACCCAGCGTCATTCTGCATCGCTCACATCACGTTGCGCACTTGAACGCAACTCGAGAAAGTCTTAGTTCGTATAAGCGCTCCTTTCCTAACCTAGCTCTTTCTGACCCCTTGGTTTGCAGACATTTATTGGCCCGCCCACGCGTATAGATACCATCGACATGCACCTTAGTCGTACTATTGCGGTACGCTAACACTGTCAATGCTCTCCCTTCCCAGATTCTTAGTGGCCGTAGGATAGTGTCCAATCTGAGGATCCCGGGCCAGTGAGCGCCGACGTAAGTCAAGATAAATTGGGGGAAATGGGGTGTTCATGCTAATTCACCCTCTCTTCAGTTCCACAAACGGGCGGTATATCGTTCAACACCTCGTCGTTTTGAAGTCGTTGGCCTTGCCCCTGAGAAAATTGGTTAGTTCGCACCACTCGTGCCAACCGCGCGGTATCTGACCGGACTTTCAGGCAAGTCATACTGTTTCGGCTTGCAAATATATCCTATTTGCGACAATGCCTCTGCCATTTCTGGGAGCACCAACTCTGCATACGAAATACGGCGAACTTGGGATGATTGCCTTTGGTTCCAGGATTTAATGGAGAACCGCTACGGGATTTTGTCCCGTGCGAAGAGACAACGTCTTCAAGCAGGGAAGGGCGTAAAGAAGAACGGGATCTACCGTCATGATCGTGCTGCATCTTTCGAATCCCTTCCTCCTGGGCCCGATCCGAGGTCCGTGGCGAAGGACCTTCATCAATGTCTCCCCAAGCTCAGTCAACGTGGGAACTTCTTTGGCACTTCTCAGGCAACAGTAGATCAGCGCCAGAAAGAGTTCAGTGCCTTTATCAAGGCGCTCTTGGGAGAGGATGTACCGTCGCTTATCAAAGAACTTCGGGAGGACCGTGTCATCAAGGATTTCTTTGGCTACTGGCGACGCGATTATGATATTGCGGTCAAGAAAGGTGGCCGCCGACCGAAGACAGCACCCTTTGATAGCGTCAGGAACATGAGTTTCATTTCTTCCTTTTTTTCCACATCAAGCGTCTCTCTTCCCCACCCTCATGCCGACTTACCTCCCATCTCTCCTCGATCTGCATCTTTGTCCCAACGCTCCCACACAACCGACTCTATGCTTTCCTTACCAAACGCCGACTCCGTGCTCTCAGCTACGCCAAAATCTCCTTCATCCGCTCCTGCGCGTCTTGGTTCTACATTCCGAGACAGCGTGACGTCTGACGACGAAGATCCTAGCTTCAGACGGAAGATCTCGACATCATCCTTAAATACCTACGGTTCATCGCCGCCTTCCTCGCCGTCGTCACGTAACACGGCTAACCCGATCCGACGAGCTCTTTCTAACCAGTCCAAGAGCTCGCCCTCCCCACGCAGCGAGACTTTCAATGTTACAGCGGATTTTCCTCTTTTCCTTTCTAGCTCTACTCGTGACCTGCTTCCAACCTCTCGACCCCCTCACTCGCCAGGTTACGCGACGCCGGGGTTAGGAACCCTTCCGGAAGATAGGGTGCTTGATTCACCAGTTTCCAACACCCCTCCGACGCTTCACAGTCGGAGGGACTTCCCTGTAAATCCTGAGCGCGTCAATCGCAACGTTGTCATTTGGCCGGACACCGACGAAGTCTCTTCCAGCGAAGGTGATGCTCTCGAAAGGGAACTCCGAACACCCGTAGATGGTGCGGATTTCAATGTGGCTGTAGCTAGATCGACCTCATGCTCCCCGCCACCACCCAGTATCGCTTTGTCCGATCTTTCGTTACAAAGCGACGGTTCATCCTGGCGCACATCCTCAGAGAAAGCGTGGCATTCTTCAGCGAGTTCCAACGACTCCGAGTCTGGTATTGTATTCGACCTCCCGCACGTGACTTGTACAGACTCGTTCGCTCAACCAGAGGGTTCCTTGTCTCAGCCCATGCTAGTTGGCTCGTCTATACCCACAAATGTGGGAGAAGATGACTGGCCTGACCAGGGAGAAGACTTAATCGAGGCTTACTTAGGTGGTTCACAATCCATTTTCACCCCAAATGTGCGGGATTCCCTCTCAAACTACGACGACGTCCCGAGCGATTTCCCCCCCGACATCCCCGACGATGTGCTGGATTCGTCGTCCGTGATCAGCTTCTCTACCTCCCGTCAAAGAATTCCCTCCATCCACGAGCCACCTCGTTCACTCCATCGCCCTCGCCCCTCTAGGACGACATCACTGACTCGACCGGCCTCATCGCAGTCCTCGAGAGCGATATCGATGTCAAGTTCACGCAGCTCTGTGAAGGACGATACGCTTGTCGTGAAAGCGGCGCTTGACGACGCGATGATCCTTTTTCGATTACAGCGCGACGTACCGCTCACGGAACTGCGCCAGTGCGTGCTCGAGAAATTTGCGCACACTGAAGGCATGACTCTGCCCGGTAAATTTGAGCTGTCGTACACCCCTCCCGTCGTTGGTGGTGCGGGAAAGAATCGGGCGAGTAGGATCAAGTCGATGAGTCTGGCGAGTCTGGCTAGTGCGGACTGGTCCGACGCACTGCCATTGCGGAACGAGGACGATTGGGCAACCGCCATTGCGAGCTGCGGCTCCAAGATCACCCTTCGGGTGGCCTATCCCACACACCTCGCCGAGAATTAGCATGACTTTTCTTCCCCGGTACTCTTTTTTGTCTTCTCTCCCTTCGGTACCTTTTTCTTTTTGCCTTCTATCTGCCGTGCCTGACACTAGGTACCGTTCGTGCACTACTTTCCCTGAATATCTGCCTTTTCGAAACCCTTTCCTGAGTTCGGACCTCACTTTCCAAAGGGTCCTTTTCTTTCTTTCGAATCATTGGTATGGATGTGGGATGACCCATGTCGAATCCTGAGATTAATAATCTCGCCTTTTCATGATCATTTGATCTGTCTTTATCATCTTCGTATACTCGTTAATTTTCCACTTCTTCCTACGTACGAAACTTTACCTCTCACGATTCGCTACTAACCTATTTTCTCATGGCCACCCATATTTCCGCTCTACTGCTAAACCACCACTGATACTGATGTTTCTATCGTGACGTCAGGGTCCAATTACATGTCGCTTTTGTAATCTATCTATTGTTCACACACCGAATACACCGAGTTGATCGAGATGCGATGCAATCAGATGGTTCATGAAACCTCTGGGGTCCAGACGTTGTACTCACTTTCACGGCGTGTGTCTTTCCCTTGATCGGGCTACTGTAGTGTGGTAATTCGTCCGGTTTACCAGCTGGACTCACACGAAGGAGGTCAACTTGAACGGACGAGGCTTCCAAGGGGTGGGTATACGTACTGTGCTTACGTGCGTTACAATAATGTGCCAAGGCGCGTTACGACGGGAACAATCAGACAGGGCGACCGCCAAGACAGGTGATCAAAGTTAAATACGCAAAGAACTGATGGTATTATGAGTACGTGCGTCGATCTCGATGATTGGCGGAAATGTAAACGTAAACGTGTCATGATGCAACTGATGCCTCTCCGGTATGCTTATGCTGTACTGCACGGGCGAAAATGGTTCCGAAACGAGTCGAAATAAAACAAAAAGGACTGCTGCCCAACATCCACCGGCAACTCCTTCAAAGGGATGCAAAGAAACACAGCACACAAAGTGAAGAGACAAAATGAAACGAAATGAAAAGGCACCATCAAATAGAAGGTCAAAAGAACACACGCGTCTTTTGCCCCCTGCGCCCTCTGTCGCATCAGACAACAAGACGCACAGGGGCTGGAGGTGGTGGATGCGTGAGCGGTGGGAGTCCGACTGCGGACGTGCGACTGCACGAGGCCGAGGATGATGATGGGGCAGTAGTGGCAGTAGCGCCGATGCTGGCGCTTGCAACTCGCGCGTCAATTTGGCCAGCCTCAGCCTCTTCCGTCGTTTCATCCTCTCGTATCTCCTCGACAGCATGACCCTCCTGCTCCAACTCCGCCTGATCTTCCTGCTTCCGCAACGGGGGCCAAAGGGCGCCAGGCTCGGGAATCTCCCCGCGTAGCCAGCGCGCACGACGTACTGCGCGGCCATCCATCCATGGACCAGCATTAGAGAGCGCGCAGCCACCACCACCATCAGTATTACTGCTACCACCACTGTAACTGTCACTGTCGCTATCAATGTCACTATCACTCCTACTGCCTGTGCTGGTGGAATTGGCAGCGTCGGTGGCGTCCGTGGAAGAACAGGTGCAGGTGCCGCCGAGAGCAACGGGGAGGTTTTCGGGCGAGACGAGGTCGAGGAGCGTCGCATGCTGGTCGGGTTGATTTGCGCCGACGATGGTAATCTTGTCCAACGTGCGCGGGGCGAGCCATGACTTGATCATGCTCCAGATAGTGGTGAAGGATGTTGGCGCGTTGATTATGATGAGCTGGCCCATACTACGACATATGAATGGTGGGATAGGATGGGTATTGTGTTCGTGAGTTGCAGGAGAAGAGAGTGGGGTGGGGTGACGTACGTTTCGGGGTAGTAGTTCTGTGAGGCGTGGAAAAAGCGGCGCGCGATCGACTTGAAGGCCCAGAACTGGGAGAGTCCGAAGCCCTTGAGGTCGACGATGATGAGTGCTTGGCGTATTGGCCGACCGGCGGCGGCGGACGCGGCTGGGAGGACCTCGGCGAGGACAGATTCGGTATTGACGAGGACAGCGCGCCAGTGTTCTTGTGGAGTTATGTGCTGGTAGAGCCGCTTGGGGCTTATCGAACCGAAGCTCTGGATGTGTATCGGACGGCCGAGCTGTACACGATGGAAAGGTCAGACGTAGGCAGAGAAGGAAAATAGCGAATAGAGTTTACCTTATCTGTCTGGAAAATAGAGAAGGATCAGATGCCGGACATTGGATGCGCGTGGGCATTCCGGGAGGGCGAGGTGCGTACCTTGTGGAAACCCATTGGCCAGCTCTCGAATATACCTTGCCGTCCGGGAAACTGTGTGGAAGAATAGAACGATTGGAGGTCAGATGGACATTGAAAGGCGCAAGGAAATGAGTGCAAGAGAGAGGGCGCACTGCGTACATCGAAAGGGTCTATGGACCTGTATAGCTCCTCTATCCCAACGTCTTCCACGGTACGCCGCCACTGGATGCAATCAAGCATCATCTGCTTCGCCTGGGATGCATTGTATCCGCGAGCCTTCAGGAAGCGTCTGTGTGCCACATTGACACGGGAAGTGCGAGGCAATGCAAAGTAAGTGGGACATAGAGTGGGACATAATGAGGACGAACGTGAGTGTATGGTCATCTTTTGGTATGCTACTCTCCGCGAAAGCAGGCTCATTCTGTAGTTCGAGTCGTAGCACGTCTAATGGTTGAGACACGGAAGAAAGGCTGCAGGCATCCACGGCTTCCGAGTACATGATCGATGGCGGTCAGTGGTCAGTAGAGGTACAAATGCGGCTGCGATATGCTTGAGAGTGATGGATGTGCGCACAAACAAGGCAGGGAATGATGTGGAATGGTATGTATATGCCGGTAGCCAGGTGTGGCCATAACACCGCAAGTCACGATGTGTGGCGGGGTGGCCTGCCTCTGCCACGAGATTCATCCCACAATTTGTCAGCGGATCATCTACTCTTTATATCCTACTCAGACGGTAATACAACACGATAATCGCGAGCGCATACTGTTCAAACTGTTCTTTGGACATGAACAGCACGCCTTGAGAGAGAACAGCTTTCAGGAATTGGGCACCCATACCCTTCAAACGAGACGTAAACCACTTGTACGTGTCCGAACTGAGCAGGTGACCATACCTTGTACCAACCCAGGAAACCTTCCTTCCTGAGAACACGCGATAGGATGTCAACTGCGCCTTCATTCTTCCGATTCCGATTGCCTGTGTTCGCAGGTTCTGGAAGTGTACCATCCTCACTTTCGTCCCCACCTTTTTTGCGCGTCTGAATGCGAACCTTGGCCATTATATACGGATACGTCACCTGTGCAGGGGATACAAAATGGTGAATAAAGTAGAACCGACAAGGGCATAGAGACGCGTACCACCGTCGCGAGCGACTTGCTGGTCGCGCCAAGAGCAAATGACAAGCCAGGACCAAGACTACTGCCCGTATTGCCAACGCGCTCCCGCGCAGCCAGCACAGCGGTCTTTATGCGCTCGAACACACCATAGGTAATCGCAGGATTGACGGTGAGCACGAGACCCGGCTTGAGGCCGAGCCAGAGGCCAGTGATGCCCTCTTCGCGTATGATCTCCCGTGCGACGGCCAGGAAAGAGCCGTCGTTCTCTTCTCCACCCTCTCCTTCCTTGCCTTTGCCTTTGTTCGTGTTTTGGGGCATGCCGAGTTGCTGGCGGGTGGCGATAACCGATACCGGGATTGTGAAGATCTGGGCGAGGATGCCAGCGATTGCGCCGAGTGCGAGCTCGGCGATAGTCGAGAGGGGAACTGCGGGTGAGCCTGCTGGACGCCGTGCCGCAAGACGCTTCGAGTATGAGGTGCGGACGAGAGAATAGAAGAAGAAATACGCGTATTCTTTTTGCGCATTTATGCGTGAGCATGAACGACGAGGGTGACAAAAGAAATGGCGTACGCATAGAGAAGGTGTTCAGCATAGTTGCTCCAAAGCCACGGTAGAAGCCCGCGATGCCCTCCTCCTTAAGGATGTGTTTGAGCAGTGCGCGAACTGAACGGCCATTGGCAGAGTCGGCTTGGATCTTTGTCTTTACTCTGGGGAACAAATCAGCGTGAGGGCCACGATAAACGTTTGACAACCCACGTATCGAGGGGGTAGACCACGCTGTGTTAAAGAGTATTCATCAGCCTAAAGGGCCATTTGTGATTGTCACGCTGTACCTACGCATTACTGAAACAGCCACCAAGGGCGCCTGCGAGGGCATACCCTACGGGAGTGAGCTGCGTTGGCGGTGGCTGCTTTGATTGTACGGCCATGATGGGTGGAAATAGTT
>WNFO01001302.1_pt1 | contig 19443 bp, 17 predicted proteins | sample 5400251 | NCBI WGS metagenome assembly WNFO01 (sample SAMN13153354, study PRJNA577476) | soil metagenome | isolation source: 100 cm saprolite under Madrone tree | place: USA:California | collected 2016-06-14
CGGCTGGACCTACGATGCCAATGGCAATCGGCTCACCGAGACCGGCTCAGCCCCATCGACGTATTCGATTTCAACGACGAACAATCAGATCACCGGAATTACCGGTGCACTGGCGCGTACGTACTCCTATGATGCCGTTGGGAATACCCTGACCTATTCGACGGTGACGGCGACCTACAATGATCGTGGACGGCTACAAACGCTCGCGAATAGCTCGAACACAGCGAGCTTCGTCTATAACGCTCTGGGGCAGATGGTGCAGACGAGCGGCACGGCCGGAACGTTCCTGTATACGTATGACGAAGCCGGCCATCTGCTCGGAGAGTACGACGGGGGTGGCAACCTGATCGAGGAGACGGTGTGGCAGGGGGATACCCCGGTGGCGACCCTGCGCCCCAATGGATCTAATGTCGACGTCTACTATGTACATGCCGATCACTTGAATACCCCGCGCCAGGTCACTCGACCGAGTGACAACATGCAGATGTGGACGTGGTTCTCGGACCCCTTCGGAACTGACGCGGCCAACAGCAATCCGCAAGGCGCGGGGCCATTTGCTTACAACCTGCGCTTCCCCGGACAGATATTCAAAGGCCCGGCGGGGCTGCACCAGAACTACTTCAGAGACTTTGACCCGGCTACTGGAAGGTACGTGGAGAGCGACCCGATCGGGCTCAAGGGGGGCTTGAACACGTACGCCTACGCTCTGGAGAACCCTCTCTGGTACTTCGACGCGAACGGGCGGGAAATTACGTGCGGAGGTTACTTCTGCGGCACGAACACGCCCGCGTACGTGCCCCCTTCGATCCGAGAGCCGCCAACACCGTATTACGGTGGTGAAGGTCACTTCTTCCTTGGCGGCGGCCTCACGAGCGTTACGTGCACTAACGAATGTGGAGCAAAGCAGACTTTTCGCTATTGGAAAGTATGTTTAGGTGCCGCCGCTGGCTTCAGCGGCAGTGGGGGTGTCGTTGGCGGCCTCGAGGGAAAGAGCTGCCGCCAAGAGAACTACGCCGGATACTTCTACGAGGCAGGCGTTGCAACCGGGTACGCTGGTACTGCACTCGACATCGGTTACACCGGGAAATTTGGCCACATTCCCAATGGGTTATCGGGCGTCAAAGAGACTTCTGTGGGCCTCGGACTGGGCGTCCTTTTCAAAAGCACATGGTGCTACTACTTTCCACTTCAGTAGTGCACGTCTAAACCAATGCCCATTACTGCAAAGCTGGCTCTCTCGTTAGTAATCGTCGCGATCTCTATTGGTCTCGTCGCGGTCAAGGCAAATGCCAACAATGCCGGACCCGACTGGCTCTGGCGTGGAGGCAAACGCGATGCGGTACGCAGCCTGTTGACGAATCCCGACGGTTCGATGCGCCGCTTCGCGAAGCCCGCCGCGCTAGTTTTCTTCGCGCTTGTTTTGCTTGCGTTGTGGGTAATCGTGCCGACTGTTCGATCTTAGCTACAACTCACGGTTTGCCGGTCAGATCTTCAAGGGGCCGGCGGTTCTGCACCAGAACTACTTCAGAGACTTCGATCCGGCCACCGGAAAGTATGTCGAGAGCGATCCGATCGGGTTGGGCTCCGGCGTTAATACGTATGCTTACGGAGAAGACAACCCGGGCATGGTTACCGATCGGTTTGGCCTCGACACCGCGGAATGCACCCGACGCCTCAACAACGTGCCCTTCAAGGTGGGGCCGTTTTTTCATCAGTATGTGTGTGTCGGAAATGCGCAGACCGGCTACACGTGCCGCGGATTGGGTCCGACCGGCAACATGTTCAACAGCCCCGGTAAGCTCGAGACTGACGCGTATAAGCCGTCAGCATGCCAAGTCGTGCAACCGGACAATACGTGCGTCGAGTCATGCATTAAGAAGACGTTCAACAGCAGTCCGGTGCCAAATTACAGCGTGGACCTGTCGCATGGGGAGAATTGTCAGACCTACGCGAACAGCACCGTTTTGGAGTGCGTGGCTCAGTGCCACGCGAACAAGAAATGATCAGGCGGTGGCTCGCAGGCATATGGCTGCTCGTGGCAGTGTTGCTCGCTGTGGGATCTATGGCCGGTGGCGACACCTCAATCGTCACCGGTTTTCTCTGGCTCGCATGGACTGCGCCGATCGGCCTGATCTGGCAGTTTTGGGTCTATGACACCGCGCTCAAGCTTGCGCCAGCGAGTTTGGTGAACATCGTCGGGTTGGCACTCGTCCTGGTGCTGGCCTACCTGTTTTGGTTCCAGTTGGTGCCCGCACTCCTGCGGTCTGCCCGGCGAGTCCGGTAACGCCTGGCCCGTCGGCTGATCAGGGGCTTCTCATCAGCCTGAAACGTTATACCTGGGCCGATTTTGGATGTATGCAGGATAGGCTCGCGGCGGCTCTTGTTATACAAAACGTTCCCGGCGGCCGCCAGTCGCACTCCCGCGGCGGCGGCTAAAAGGATGGGAAACTGCGCCTTGACCGGCTCGCCTCCCGCACCGGAAACTCGCCTCTAGGCCAAATCCTCGCCCGCCAGGAGCGCCGTCTTCGTTCATCAGCTGCAAGCCCGCACCGCGCCTCAAGAAGTGTCGCTCGCCTACGGCGAACTCGCGTCAGGGCGGCTGTACGTCGAGAGCGATCCGCTAGGGCTCAGGGGCGGAAACAGCACGTACGCCTACGTGAGCGGCAAGCCCATCGCGTTTACCGATCCAGCCGGACTAGAGCCGTGCTTGATGGTGGGTTACTACCGAACGCCTTGGGAAGAAGTCCCCGGGAGTGAGGGCAAACCGTGGTACGAGTTGCTTCAGGTACTCGCCAGTGATGCTACGGGAATCGCGGCCACCTGCATTTGGCAGAAGTTGCAGACGGTGCAAGACCGCCGGGATGTCTACGTCGAGTTGCGTTGCAAGAAGTGCGACTACACTGGATGTCCAAACCCTGCATGCCGGTGGGTAGACGAGCGGCGGAAGACGGGCTCAGAAACGAGAACTCGTACGGACGTGACCCGCAAAGTTGGCTTCGGAGTAGCGCTCAACATCGGAGGCGACTTTAATCCGGAAGAACCCAGTCACTACCTTTGCATCAATCCGTGGACCGGCGATCGTGCTGGCGGGGAGTTTGGGCCATGAGCGTCCCAGGGCTTCGACTCACGTTCCTTGTGCTCTTGTTGGCTCCGGAGAGTCCTGTGTGTGAGGCTGCTGCCCAAGGTCAGCTTGTTGAATACCTGGGTCCGAAAGACGGGCAGACGTACGTTTACTCCGTCTCCGGGGATCAGAACAGCAACCTGAAGCAGGTGACTGTAGCCGGCGTAGCTAAGAGCAAAGACGAACTACTCACGTGTTCGCCAGCAAGTGCGGCTGAATATCCGGATGAGGTTCGTAAGCTCGGCGCGCGGCCTGTCGTAGCCAGAGTGACCGTTCACGAGGATGCGATCGTGTCGACGCGCGGAGGAAACACAACCACTCTCCTGAAGCTGCCGTTGGCAGCGAACGCTGCGCATTGGACCAACCACCAGGTGGCCACCCTTCCGGACGGCGCGCGGAGAGAGACCATCCTGCGTTGCGGCATATCGTCGATAGCTAAGCGCAGCGTGCTCGGCACCGAACGAACGACTGTCACCGTGACGTGCAGCAGTACACACCATGGCGTCACGACCGCGACGACGTACGCCGAGGGGCTTGGTCCGGTTGAGGAGGACACGGAAGCCTTTACGCCTGACGGGAAATCTGCTGGTGTGCTCAAACGCCAACTGACTGCGGTAAGAGATGGCGTGGAGGAATGTGCCACACTTACGAGCACGCTGGCTCAAAAGCCGGCTCCGAGTGAGAAGCCAGCGCACTGAGGATGAGCTGCCAGCCCTTAGGGTGACGTGGAGGATGCGGGAGAGATGGGCCAGGCCCGCGCATATTCAAGTGCCCGCCGCAGCGTGTGCTCACCGCGCACGCTTTAAGGTGCGGCTGCCGCCGCGATCTTGAATCCCCCGCCCGCCCAACGCTCGCGCGTGCCGTGCTCGCCGCGCGGCGGCACGCCGCCCCGCCGCCCCCAGGGGCTCCCGAGGAGCGCGCTACCGCGCGCCAGAAGCGAGACGTGCTCGCCTTGACCGAAAGAGGCGGCTAAGGCAAAACTGCATCCGGGTCCACGCCCCAAGGACGGCACGCTTGCTACCGGCTCGAGCGCTCTTAAGTCCGCGAACGCACTGGCGAAATCCTCGCCGGGTACGACGATGCGCGTCCGGTCGATCACATCAGAACTACTTCAGAGACTATGACCCGGCCACCGGGAGATATGTCGAGAGTGATCCCCTCGGTCTTGCGGCTGGTGTAAACACCTACACCTACGTCTTGTCGAATCCACTGAGCTACTACGACCCGTATGGGCTGTGGGGGCTTGGTGATCCGTTGCCGCAATCGGTGCTCGACTACACGACAGGGATCGCTGACTCCTTGTCGCTCGGAATTGGACCGCTGGCGCGGCGATTCTTAGAAATAGACGGTGACGTTGATCCGTGCTCCAAGGCGTACCGCTACGGCGAGCTATCTAGCTTCGCTTTCGGAACCGGTCGTCTTCTCTACGCCGGCACTGCGCGGCTCCTGCCGCAGCTTGTCAGGACCGGCGGCACCGAGCTTGAACGCGCGCTGACGATCTCGATGGCCCGGAACAACCTCAAAACAGTGGCGCGCGCCGGTTCCTTTCCGAATGCTCGTGTCTACACCGTCGAAGAAATAGTCCGTAAGTATCGCGGCGACCCCGCCGAGATCATCAAGGCCGCTCAGCGTACAAACACTGGAGTGAACGCCGTAGGCGCGGACGCGGCGGCCCGTGCAGCAATCACTCGCGCCGCCTCGTGTGACTGTCGACAATAAAATCGGCTCTCCGCCATGATGAGGCGTCAGGAGACATATGCGAACGAAGTGGATACTGACTTTGATCATCTGGGGCGGCCTCGCGATCGTAGGTGTCGCGGCCAGCTATCTGTTCGCGCTCAATCTTTGGGCGGTACTAGGCATCATTGCCGTTACGACGATCGTAAACTCCGTGTGGGCCGAAATTGAAGACCGTTTGCCCGGTGGATTTTACAATCCGCGAGTGAAATCCAAGCCGCCGGAAAAGTGACGCCTTCTCGGCGATCAAATGAGCGCGACGATCCAGAACTACTTCAGAGACTATGACCCGGCCACCGGACGGTACGTTGAGAGCGACCCGATCGGACTAAACGGCGGAAGCTATTCGACCTACGTGTACGGAAATGGAAATCCGCTGAGCAACAGCGATCCTGACGGGCTCGCGGCAAACAGTTTTCCGCAGCCTCCTCAGCCTTTGCCAGCCACAAGTGCGCAGGCTTGTAGCGACGACAAGCAGCATTGCGAGGAGCTACTGCGGATTGACACGGACACCTGTAACGCGATTGCCAAGCGTAGGGGAAAGGTTGCCGGGGAGGCATGTCATAGCTCTGCGACTGAACGATATGCCGCCTGCTTAAGAGGGAAGCCCTTGCCTCCGCTCAACACCTGGAATAATCGGGTGCCGGCACCTATTCCGACGCCCGTTCCACCGACGTTTCCGGTGATTCCGATACCGGCTCCTGTGCCGATATTGCCCCCTTTCATCGAGCCGATGCCAATACCTATATTCCCGTGAATGGCTGAGGACGTAGTTAGGTAACAAGGTGGATTCATCGATGAGCGAGCCAGAGTTTTCCCATTTGATCGAGATCGATGAGAGTGCTCGGTTGCTGAGGATTCATCGAATCTTCCCGGACGGACGTAGGCATCTCTTCACAGAAACGCCGTTGCCGCCGCGCACAGCGGACCCAAAGGGTTCTCAGTACGCCGAGTTTGCCCGCTTGCTTGGAGAAAATATTCTCCTGGATTCGCCTGCAGCGAGGCGAGTACTCGGCGCTTGAGAACCTTCTAGCGAGCTCACGCCGGCTGACTGATGGGCTCGCGCTGGTGAGCTGGCCGGCGCTCGATCACGCACGCCCCGCCGCCGGCGATGTGACGACCTGCGCTGTTATGGAGTGTAGGCAGGATAGCCTGGGAGCGGCTTTTGTGGCCCATTGGGACACAAAAGGCGCCAGCGCGGGCCACGGTCATCGAGTCTCAGGGCTTCTCGACGAGATCGGCGGTGAAGCCGATGCCGCGGCGCTTGGGTGCGGGCGGGTTCGTGAGTTCGCGGATCGCGGAGAGGATGGCGGTGATGGCCTCGTCATGGTGCTGGTACTTGCACTCCAGCTCATCGAGCTTGCGGGCGAGCGCGGTATTGGAGGCGAGCAGTTCGCGCAGCCGCACGAAGGCGCGCACGACGTAGAGGCTCATCTCGATCGCGCGCGGGCTGTTCAAGATCGTGGCGACCATGATGGCGCCGTGTTCGGTGAAGGCGTAGGGCGGGAATCGCGGGTCGCGGTGCTTCTGGGAACCGGTCACAGACTGTGACCGGTTCAGCGCCTCGACCTCGGCGCGGGTGTCTACAGGAGCAAGAATCCTCAGTCTCCCTGGGGAGGTGGATCCAAATGCGAAAAGACCACGCCTCAGTTAGCGTCTGAATTCAAGCACATAGCGACAGCCGAAGGACAGTAGCCGGATCCGAAATCAGGCCCGCGCTACCACACCATTCAATGACTCAAGTGTTAGCCGCGGCGTTGGGTCGAGCCTGATCCGTATATAACTTCACCTCTTGCGCGAATAGGGGATGTTGGCCAAAGCTGCGGCCGCCGGAACCTAGGGGCCCGCAGGCATTTCCACGCATTGGGCGATCATTCGCACGCTTCGCTCTCAGGAATAGAGGGCGCAGGATCTCGGTGCATTTCGTTCTCCCCGATGCAGGACGGTGCAAGGAGCCGCACAAGGCCATCCGCCCGGCTTACCGACAACGCGCACGCCCGCGTCAGCTCGCTCGTTACGCAGCTCGTTCCCATCGACGAAATCGGCGAATGTCTTGCTGTACACGCAGTGAGTGTAATCACACAGCGGTAGGATATGGCCGTAGTACGTAATTCAGCGTCCCCGTCCAGGGGCGAAACGGGTCTCGCCTCGCTCTGCGACCGAGGCGGTTACCAGAGCCACCGCGCCTCGCGGACCGATCGTCCGCGCAGCGCGTGGCCTTACGCAAGTCTGCCCAGATTTCTGCGACCGCCCGCGGCCGCGGCGTATTTGGCCATGAACAAGAATAGTTTCAAAAGGCTCGTACGGCCCTGGGTGCGCGCAGTTCCCATCGGGAAGCGGGCCATTGCGTTCGACCGACTTGCACTGGATGCGTGGGCAGAGGAATACTCGCAGTGCAACGGCCGTCCCGCCCATGAACTGGAGGGACGACAATGGGAAAGAGAACCATGCCTGGACTCTACAAACAGGTCCGTACAGACGGCCGCTTCGAGTGGAAAATCGATAAGCGAGTCCGCAACTATGGCCGCGTTTGCGAGAGCACTGGCACAAGCGACTACGTTGAAGCGGAGCGGTACCTCACGCGACGGCTCGAGCAGATCCGCCAGGCCACGGTCTTCGGGGTCCGGCCCAAGCGCAGCTTCCGAGAGGCCGCCACGGAGTACCTGAACGATCATAGGCGCCGGCGCGGGATCTCCCGCGATGCAACGGCGCTGAAGAATCTAGATCCGTATATCGGTGACAGGATGATCGACGAGATCCACGATGGATCATTTGATCGATACCGGGAAGCTCGTGCCAAGGAAGGGATCTCGATCGGCTGGATCGCCGCTCGGGAGCGTGCCACGGTCCGCTACAAGAAGGAGCTCGGCACAGAGCCGCCCAAGGGCTTTCAACGAGTCCGCGCCCACGACCTTCGGCACACGTTTGGACGGCGCCTGCGGGCCGCGGGCGTAAGCCTGGAGGATCGGCAGGATCTGCTCGGGCACGAGGCGGGACGGATCACGACGCACTACAGCGCGGCGGAGATCGAGAACTTGGTGACGGCGGCCAACCAGATCACCAAGTCCCGCGAATCTCCCATGCGCACTGTGCTGCGTCTGATCAGTGCTGAAGCTAAGTGATTGATCAAGCAGCAGCAAAAGTGGTGGAGCGGAAGGGGATCGAACCCTCGACCTTCGCATTGCGAACGCGACGCTCTCCCAGCTGAGCTACCGCCCCACCGCAAGGCGCGCGATTCTAGCATCGCGAAACAGCGCGTCCAATCGAGAGCCGGCTTGGCGGCTCGAGCGCAAGGCGCTCGCAGTCGGCCGGTAACCGGCCGCCGCTCTGCGAGGCTATGATCCGATTCGGGCGCATATAGTCGGAGAGAGCGGATGCTGAAAGTCGGCGCGCGAGCACCGGAATTCACCTTGCCGGACCACGGTGGCCAGAACGTCTCGCTGAGCACTCTGCTGCGTTACGGGCCGTTGATTCTCTACTTCTATCCCGCGGACTTCACACCCGGCTGCAGGCGTGAGGCCTGCTGCATTCGTGACCTGCACATGTCGATTCAGGAGGCCGGCCTCGACGTGGCCGGTGTCAGTCCACAGACCCCCGAGAGTCATCGTGCGTTTCGCGATCGCTACAAGCTCCCGTTCACGCTGCTGTCGGATGTCGACAAGTTCGTGATCAGGATGTACGACGTCCTCGGCCCGCTGGGCCTCGGGGTGCGGCGTGCGACGTATCTGATTGACCAGGGACGACACATTCGCTCCGCTGTGCTCGCCGACTTCCGCATTCGCCGGCATGAGGCTTTCATACACAGTGCCGTCGCACTGAGCGCTGGCGCACATGCGCGCCGCGCGCGACGCTAAGCACTGCCTCGAGCGCTAGCGTGCGAGGCCATCGTCGATCGCGGACCGTCAGTACTTGACCCGCAGCAGGCTCGCTCGGCCGAAGGTCGGGATGCTGACTATATACAGGGCATCCGGCTCGTCTTCCGTGATAGAGCCTGCTTCCAGCCCGCTGAGCTCGTGGACAAGTTTCGGGATACTGCTGCTGCTTGCGATAACGAGGACTGCGGCGCCCTCATGCTCGTGCATCACTCGTGCAGCAGTCCCCTTGGCATCATTTCCAGACACGACAACTGGTCGCTTGCCGAGTCGTTCGGCTAGCGGCGCGGCCGTCTGCTCGGCACGGCGCGCATCGCTCACGTAGATAGCGTCGAGCCGCCCGGCTCCCCTCGCCTCGCCAAACATGCGGGCAAGGCGCTGTGCTCGCTGCTCGCCCTCCGGCGACAGCGGCGGATCGTCAATGGTCCCGAGCTCCCGTTCAACCGGGGGCACGAGCACGACGAGGGTCGTCGTCGCGGAGCGATAAATTGCGAAGCCAGCGCCGATCACGACCAGAACCGCCAGCATGGTGAGCCAGACTGGCAGGAGAAATGGGCGCCGATGTCGGGTAATGGCCGGTGGTTCCACCATCCGGCGATGATAATGTGCAGCGCGTCGAACCGGGCCTGCGTCATCGAGCGCTCTCGCGCTTCATGCAATAGGTGGCTTGGTGCGCGCCGCAGTCGCTGCGTTTTCAGCGGTTTGCGCGTTGCTGCAGCGCAACATCAGTAGGCGAAATACCCACTGACAAGCTATTGCGTCGAACCGTTACGGGAATTTTCGGTGCAGTACCGGTAATCTGCGAGCAGGCGGCCATGTGCAATGCGGAAACGTGGGGGTCGACGGACTAATGCGGGCGGGCGGACAAACAACTGTCATTCAGCGCATTCTCGAGCGACGCGCGCAACAGCCGCTAGCCATCCAGGATGATACGACCGCCACGATCGCGGTCATGCTGCGCGTGCTGCCGCCGCCGCTGGCGCTGCTGTCAATCGGGGATTCAGTCACTCGTACGCAGATCGAACGGCTTGTCTCCGCTGAGATTTTAGACTTCCAGGCAGTTGCGGACGAGAGCGAAGCGCTGCGTCTGTTCACGGCCGAGTTTCGCCCCGTTGTCATCACAGACAGTCTCGAGCTGATCCGCAAGCTGCGGGCGCTGAAGTCGGAGTTGACGCCGTTCATTGTCTTCGTGGCGGAGCTCGATGAGGCAGAAGAGCGCGAATCCGGCCTGGTCGCCGGAGCCGATGAGTGCGTCGGCCGCCGGTCCTCGGATCGGGAGCTGTCCGCACGAATTGGCGTGGCGCGGCGCATCGCGGAGCTGGAAGCTGTACTGCGCGTGACGCTGGTCGAGAACCGTAAGCTGTCGACGACGGATGATCTCACGCGCGTTGCGAGCCGGCGCTTCTTCAGCAAGCACTTCCCGCGTGAAGTCGAACGCGCCGCGCGTTATGGCCGCGCCCTGTCGCTCATCTTGTGCGACATCGATTTCTTCAAAAACATCAATGACACACTGGGTCACGCCGGCGGCGACGACATCCTGAAACAGTTCGCTGCCCGCCTGCAGGAGTCGCTGCGGCGCGGGATCGACTGGGTTGCGCGCATCGGCGGAGAGGAATTTGCAATCGTACTGCCCGAGACCGGATATGAGCACGCCCTCGGCGTCGCTCGGAAGCTGCGCTCCGGCGTCGCCGACCAGGCCTTCAGCGCTCAGGGCAGGAAACTTGAGGTGACGGCGAGCTTCGGACTTTGCGGTCTTGACCGGGTGTCCGCCGGGGAGCGGAAAACTCCGGAGCATATGCTCAAGATCGCGGATGCGGCGCTCTATCGAAGCAAACACGCCGGACGCAATCGCGTCACGGCCACGATCCTGCCTACACCCAGCCGCTAGACTCGCGATCGCCACCCGAGCAGCCGCGGGGATCCGTCACTCTCGCACGGCACGACGGCACAACGGCTCGATGCCGCAGGCGCCTGGCGAAAACTCACGCACCTTGATGCAAGCCATTGCCGCAACTGCTGCTTTGCCTTCGCCGGGCACTTCTGTCCACATGGTTATGCACAAATTCTGTGGATAAGTGATTTCGCCCGCCGCAACACGCGCCGCGCGCGATCAGTTTGCGGTGGCAAGCGCTGCGCGCTTGTGTGAGACTTGCGCCCCCTTCGCCCCGTTCGCAGGCCCGCACATGAAGAAGACAGGCAGCGAAGCCCGGATCGAAACGGCTGCGCACAGTGGGGACACGGCCGCCGAGCCGATCGAGCGAGCGCGCCTGCAGGCCGATGTCGCGAAGCAGCGCGTGCGTCTCGCCAAGGAAGAGCTGAAGCGCGCACGCAAGCGACTCAAGGAAGCGAAGCGCGAAGCCAAGCGAGCACGCAAGCAGGCGGCGGCCGCACGCAAGGTCTGGAAGCGCGCCCGGCGCGCGCAGCGCAACGATTCCGCCAAGAAGCAAACTGTCGGCGAGGCCGGCAAACGCGATAAGAGAAAAGAACAGGCGAAAGCATCTGCCCCGGCCAAAGCCAAGCGTGCGCGGCCGCGCAGGCGGGCGGCGAAATCAGCGCCGGCGAAGAGACCGGGTAGAGCCAGTGCGAAACGCGCGGGCGCCAGGACGGCGAGCAGGCACGCTACCCCGAAGCAGCAAGCCAGCAGGCGACCGGCAGTGTCGAGGCCGACCAAGAAATCCGTGCAGTCGGCAACACCTGCGGTCACGACTGCAACCGCCAGGCTCGTGGACAGCGCCTCGGCAGTCGATGGTGCACTCTTGGACATCGCCCCCGCCGAGCAGCAGTTTTGACGGCAATGCAAACCGAGGCAAGTCAGCCCCTGGCCTTGAGTCAAAAGTAATTCCGTGCGGTATCACGCCCAACATGCGATGTGCCAGCCGCGCTTCTAAGGGGATTTGAAGGATGCAAGATCAGCATGCCCACGAGCGCCAGCCCCGCGCCCCTGCGGGAGCCGTCGGCGCCGAGCCGCGAATCGCACCGTCCAGCTCGCGAATGCTTGCGAGTTATCTCGCGGATATCGAGCAGCTGCTTGATGAGCAGAGATGGGAAGCCGCGCTGCGTGAAGCATTCGCCCTGCCAGAAATCGCCGTGGCGTTGGCCGACCCACAGCTGCGCAGCACAGGCGACCGTGTCAAAGCGTGGTGCCACGAGTGGATCGCTCCGCGAGACGCACATCGTGACACGCAAGGGTCAGACTACGAGCGCGTATGCCGCATTGTGTGTGAGCGCGCGGAGCGCGAAGAAGTTTCCGCGTTGGAGACCGTGCCGTCGCTGGCGCTGCGGCGGCTGCGGCTGCGTCGCCTCGTGCGTACTCGCCCTAGAGGTTTCAGTTCAGACCGCACGAACGGCCGGGATCCCGAAGGCGCCGACGCGATGCAGATCTGTACAACCCTCATCGAAGCTGGCCGCCGTTGGTACGCGCACAGCGCCTGCCACGACCCCACGGTGCAGTCGAATCTCGCCCGGCTCGCTGTCCTGCGCTAACGCTGCCCCGGGCACTACTTGCGGGACATCCCTCAGGTCAGGGTGGGGTGCAAACGCAACACCGGCATCAGTCGTAATCGGGGTTCGGGCCATGCGCCCGCACGCCGCACCCTGAGGACGCAAGCCGGAACCGGCTACCAGCGGGAGTGGCACCAATCCTGAACAGGCATTCAACAGACCTTGCAAGTGAACGAGACATCATAACCGGCTGTTTTTAAATAGCCCTGCTCGCTGGCCACCTGTTCTCCTTGCATCAGGTGATGCCTTGGTGGAATATACCTAGGTGAGGGGCCAAAACTATTGAGTGACCGTTCAATGCCCCACTCAAGCGGATTTCAGAGAGCTTCTCCCGGTGAGCGGGGATTACGCCCGCCGTTGCGCGTCGGCGTCATCCTGGCCGAGCACTTCACCCTCTCGGCGTTCGCCGTCTTTATCGACCACCTGCGGCTCGCGGCCGACGAAGGTGATCGCAGTCGCCCGCTGCACGTGCAGTGGTCGATCATGGCGAGCCGCCCGGTGTCCGTGCCGGCCAGTTGCGGCGTGATGATCGAGCCGACGAGCGGGTTTCTGCCGCCCGAGTCGCTCGACTACGTGGTCATGATTGGCGGCGTGCTGCATGCGGGACCGCAGATCGATGAGGCCACGGCCCGTTATCTGCGCGAAGTCGCCGCGACCTCGGTGCCGCTGATCGGCATCTGCACCGGCAGTTTCATCCTCTGCCGCGCCGGCCTCATGAAAGGCCGGCGCTCGTGCGTGAGCTGGTACCACTACCAGGACTTTCTCGAAGCCTTCCCCGACCAGCAGGTCGTTGCGGACCGGCTATTCCTTGCCGATGGGCCGCGCATCACCTGCGCCGGCGGCGCCGGAGCAGCTGCGCTCGCAACCCATCTGATCGAGCGGCACCTCGGTCGAGCCGTCGCGCAGAAAGCCAGTCAGGTGCTGCTGTTCGACCGGCCGCGCTCGGGCAGCGAGGCTCAGCCTCACCCGCCGCTGTCAGAAACGGTCAGCGAGCCGCGCGTGCGGCGTGCACTGCTGCTGATGGAGCAGAATCTCACGCGCCCGATCGCGATCGCCGCGGTGGCCGATGAGCTCGGCGTCTCCGTGCGACAGTTGGAACGGCTCTGCCGCGAGCACGTCGGCGTGGGCCCGGCCTCGCTCTATCGCCGGCTGCGGATGCGCTATGCGAAATGGCTCATCGAGAACACCGATCGCTCGGTGACTGAAATCGCGATCGAAGCGGGCTTCGCCGACTGCGCGCATTTCTCGCGCCAGTTCAAGGACGCTTACGGTCTATCACCATCCACGCGCCGGCTGCAGCCGCATCGGGCAATGAGCAGCGATGCCGCGCGGGTACGTGTTTTCGAGTAACCGCAGGGCGCGCTTGCGCCCTTAGGTCAGGGGCCACCAACAGCGGCGCATCCGTGGTGCACATCAAGTCCTGAAGGGATCAAACAATGAACTCGAAGATCTCATATGCGGTAGCGGCCATCTTGGGAGGCGCATCCTTCGGAGCGTCCGCTGCCGAGCCGGCGACCGGCAGTACCGAAGCAGCTCCGGACGCGCTCGCCGAGATCACCGTCACCGCGCAGCGCCGCACGCAGAACATACAAGACGTGCCGATCTCGATGCAGGCCCTTACAGCACAAACGCTGCAGCAACTCAACGTCTCGACGCTCGACGACTACATCAAGTATCTGCCGAACGTCACGACGGCGAGCAACGGGCCGGGCCAGAACGAGGTTTTCATGCGCGGCTTAAGCGCCGGCTCGCAGGCCAGCCAGGGGAGCGGCTCGACGGGCGTGTGGCCGAACGTCGCAATCTACCTGGATAATCAATCCGGTCAGCTCCCGAATCGTAACCTCGACATCTACGCCGCCGACCTGAATCGCATCGAGGTGCTGGAGGGTCCGCAGGGCACGCTGTTCGGTGCTGGCGCCGAGGCTGGCGTGATCCGCTACATCACGAACGAACCGAAGCTCGACGTGACCGAGGCGAACGTCAAAGGCGGCTACGGAGTCACCGCTCACGGCGATCCGAATACCGACCTGACGGCGGTGGTGAACCTCCCCCTGATCGCCAACACCCTGGCAGTGCGCGCGGTGATCTACAACGACAGGCGCGGCGGGTACATCGACAACGTGCCGGCGACGTTCACCCGCAAGAACACGGATATCGGCATCCACTATGCGAGCTATCCGGCGCTCAACGGACAATGCCCGGACGGCCAGCCTAACGGCGGCTTTTGCGTGCCGCCCGGTAGCCCGGTCGTCAATAACAACAACATCGCGGCGAGAGCCATCAACCCCGTCACATATCAGGGAATTCGCGCCGAGGTACTGTACAAGTTCAATGACGACTGGGACGCACTGATCTCGCAATCGTACCAGGACCTGGACTCGCGGGGCGTGTTCTACCAACAGCCCAATGCCTCCGATGGCGCCGCGCTCCAGCCGCTCGAGGTCACTCTGTTCAACGCCGCCCACAACAAGGACAAGTTCGAGAGCACCGCCTGGACGGTGAATGGCAAGTTCGCCGATCTGAAGGCCGTCTATACCGGCGGCTACCTGGTGCGCAACGTTGAGCAGATCGGCGACTACACGAATTACGCGCGCGGCGTATTTGCCGATTACTACCAGTGCTACGGTCCCCCGGGGCCGGGAACCTACCTGACTGATCCGTCTCTCACGCCTACCTGCTTCTCGCCGAGCGCCACCTGGCACGCGGTCGAGCGCAATACGCACCAGCAGCACGAATTGCGGCTGAGCACGCCGGACGAGTGGCGTTTGCGCGCGATCGGCGGCGCGTATTGGGAGGACAACAAACTGTTCGATCAGACCGGCTGGCTGTACAAGAACATTCCTCCGTGTACCTCTAACGCCACGCCGGGCACGCCGGGCAATGGCAATACCGGCTGCCTGTCGAATGTCGGCACGTTCCCCGGCACGACCGTCCAGAACCCCGGTGTTCAGGGCGACAACGTCTCCTTCTACCAGGACCAGGTGCGCGAAACCAAGCAGACGGCTTTCTTCGCCTCGGTCGACTTCGACCTGATTCCGAAGGTGTTGACGATCACGGCGGGCACGCGCCACTTCCGCTTCGACAACTCGGCGGCGGGCAGCGTCCTATCCAGTTTCGGTTGCTTCGAGGGAGGCGTGCCATCCGGTGGCTGCCAGTCAGCTTACTCCTACAACCTCAACGCGCAGAATCTCCAGAACAGCGAATCCGGCTACAAGAGCCGCGGCAATCTGACCTGGCACATCACACCGGATGTAATGGTGTATTACACGTTCTCGCAGGGCTTCCGACCGGGTGGCTTCAACCAGAACGGCGGCGTCTTCCGCTACGCCCCAGGGCCGGATAGCGTGCCGCAGTACGCGGTTCCTCAGTCGTACTCGTCCGACAAGCTCACCAACAACGAGATCGGCTGGAAGACGGAATTCTTGAACCACCGCCTGCAATGGAACGGGGCCGTGTACCGGGAAAACTGGGACAACGTGCAGGTCGCTTTCTTCGACCCCGGTGTGACCGGCAACATCTTCTTCGACACCAACGGCCAGAACTTCCTCATCAAGGGTGTCGAGACTTCGTTCGTGGCCCGCGTGGTGACTGGACTCACCCTGCAGGGGGCGGCATCCTGGAACCAGAGCCGGCAGACGAATTCGCCGGCGCTCATCGACCAGAATCCGGCCAGCGTGAACTTCGGCAAGGCGATCACGCAGGTCTGCGACACCAGCGGCGCGAACTGCATGCCGATCGAGAACCCCTACGGCCCGGTCGGCGCCCCGAGCGCCGATGCGCCGCCGATTCAGTTCAGCCTGCGCGCCCGCTACGACTGGAGCATCGGCGGGTACACGCCGTACGTTCAGTTCGGCGCCACCCACAGCGGCCATTCATTCACGCAGGCGGGCGCCAATCCCACATTCTTGCCGGGCGGAACCGTCACCAACTCCAGGGGACGGTTCGAGAATCCCGCTTATACGACTTACGACGCGTCATTCGGCGTCGCGAAGGACGCCTGGTACGTGAACGTCTACGGTGAGAACCTCAGCAATTCGAACGCCAGCGTCTTCGTCAGCACCGATCAATTCATCGTGGCGCAGACGCCGCTTAGGCCGCGGGTCCTCGGCGCGTCGGTCGGCTACAAATTCTGAGGGCTGAAATTCGTCCGCGCAAGTCGCGGGCCAGGTGCTGGCCGGAGGGACCTGCCTCATACGCAAGCAGTGTCTGCTGGGCGGACGAATGCGGTGATATCGTTCGTCATGGCCTGCCTTTCTCATTCCCGGCTTTCCTGACCTATGAACCATCCCTCGGCGGTGGAACTTGAGGTTCGGCGGATACGCGAACTCGTAAACGAGCGGCGGTTCGCCGAGGCTTTAAGCGCGGCTGACGCGCTGCTAGCCGCGGTGCCTGAGAATCGGGACGTCTTGTATCTGCGCGCGTTTACGCAACGCCGGCTGGGGGACATCGCTGCGGCCCTTGCTACGCTCGCCGAACTAGAGCGACTCCAGCCTCGATTCAGCCGCCTGTACCAGGAGCGCGGTCATTGCCATGTCGCGCTGAAGCAAGCACCCCAGGCGATCGACGCCTTCGTGCGCGGCGTGCAGATTAATCCGGCCTTACCGGTCAGCTGGAGCATGCTCGAAGGCCTATACCGGATGACCGGGGAGGCTAACAACGCCGCGCAGGCGGCCGCGCAAGTCGCGACGCTAAAAAAACTGCCGCCCGACGTTGTGACGGCGACGGCGCTGTTCTCGGACGGCGAATTGGCGGAGGCGGAGCAGCTCATTCGCGCTTTCTTGATCAAACATGGCCACCACGTCGAGGCCATGCGGCTACTCGCGCGCATTGGCCTCGAGCGGGAAGTACTCGACGATGCTCAACTGCTGCTTGAGGCGCTGCTCGATCTGGCGCCGGATTATCCCGCGGCTCGATTCGAGTATGCGCAAGTCCTCATCAAGCGCCACATGTACCAACAGGCGCGGGAGCAAGCCGAGAGGCTGCTCGCAACGGAGCCTGCCAATCGTAACTATCGCACGCTCCATGCGATGACGTACGTGGGTCTTGGCCTGCACGAACGCGCCATCGAGCTTTACCGAGAACTATTGACCGGTGCCGCGCAGCCGGCTGACTTGCATCTGTCGATCGCTCACTCGCTCAAGACGCTTGGGCGCAGTGCGGAGGCCATCGTCGAGTATCGCGCCGCGGCGGCCGCGCGCGCCGCTTACGGCGACGCCTATTGGAGTCTCGCGAATCTGAAGACCTACCGGTTCGAGGACGGAGAGTTACAGCAGATGCGTGCCGCGGAATCGGCGGCTACGACGTCTGTGGTCGACCGATACCATCTATGCTTTGCACTCGGTAAGGCGCTCGAGGACCGGCAGCAATATGAGAAGTCCTTTGAGTATTACGCGCGCGGCAATGCGCTCAAACGCTCCGAAAGTCGCTACCGACCGGAACTCCTCGAGCTCAATACTCGCCTGCAGATCGCAGTCTGTACCCCTGAGGTTTTCGCCCGCAATAAGGATGGCGGGGCACGCGCCCCTGATCCGATATTCATCGTGGGTCTGCCACGCTCCGGCTCGACACTCATCGAGCAGATTCTGGCGTCACACTCCGCGGTCGAGGGTACTCAGGAGCTTGCCGACATCCCGCGCATGGTGGTGGATCTGAGGGGCCGTGAGCCGGAGCCCGATAACCCGCGCTATCCGGCGGTGCTGGCGCAGCTGACTGCCGAAGACTATCGCCGCCTCGGCGAGAAGTATTTGAGCGATACGCGTGTCTACCGAACCGGCAAGGCACGGTTCATCGACAAGATGCCGAACAACTTCCGACATGTCGGACTCATCCACTTGATGCTGCCCAACGCCAGGATCATCGACGCGCGGCGCGAGCCGATGGCCTGTTGTTTCGGTAATCTCAAGCAGCTGTTCGCGAGCGGTCAGGAATTCGCGTACAGCGTCGAAGACATCGCGCGCTACTACCGTACCTACCTTGAACTCATGCGGCACTGGAATGCCGTCCTGCCCGGGCGCGTGCTGCGTGTGCAACACGAAGACGTGGTGGATGACCTGGAAGGGAATGTTCGTCGATTACTCGACTATTGCGAGCTTGAGTTCGAACCCGCCTGCGTCGAGTTCCACAAGACCGAACGCAGCGTGCGTACGGCGAGTTCGGAGCAGGTCCGCCAGCCGATCTATCGCGAGGGTCTGGACCAGTGGCGTCACTACGAACCCTGGCTCGGACGCTTGCGCGAGGCCCTCGGCGATGCGCTCACGCGCTACCGCGACTAGATCCCGCCCGGGAGGCGGCCTGCGCTCTGCGCCTGGTGGCCGAGGGTGAGCGCGCTGAAAAAGATCGTCAGCAGGCAGCACGCGACCATGGTCGTGAACACGCCGCCCCAGCCCCAGTGGTCGGCGATCCAGCCGACACCGGTTCCCGCGATCGCCGAGCCGAACACGTAGCCGAAGAAACCGGTAAAGCCGGCCGCGGTGCCGGCAGCCTTCTTGGGCACGAGATCGAGCGAGTGCAGGCCGATGATCATGATCGGCCCATAAATCAGGAAACCGATCGCGATCAGCGCCGCGTAGTCGATCCACAGCGGGCCCTTCATGTTGAGCCAGTACACGACGACGGCGACGAGCGTCAGGGCCATGAACAGCATGGTCGCAGGCGCCCGCTTACCCTTGAACCACTTGTCGGAAATCCAGCCGCAGGCGATCGTTCCGGGGACCGCCGCGTACTCGTACAGCGACCAGCCGACGCTCGACTGCTGGAACGAGAAGCCCTTGGCGGTCTGAAGATACGTCGGGATCCAGTTCACCACGCCATAGCGGACGAAGTAGCAGAACGCGTTGGCCGCCGCGATCGCCCACAGGTAGCGGTTGGGAAGGACGTACTTGAAGAAGATTTCCCGGAACCCGAGCGTGTGCTCGTGGGCTTCGGTATAGCCAGGCGGGTAGTCGTTCTTGTACTGCTCCACGGCGGGTAAGCCGCGCGATTGCGGTGTGTCCTGGAGCAGGAAACAGACGCCGATCGCCACCGCCGCGGCGATGAGTGCGTTGAAGTAGAACTTCGCCCGCCAGTCGTGGAACAGCATGACGCCGACGAGCGCGAAGTTGGCAACGAGCGCCCCGCCGATGTTGTGCGCCGTGTTCCATACCGAAACTGTCAGGCCGCGCTCCTTGGTACTGAACCAGTGCACCATGGTCTTGCCGCACGGCGGCCAGCCCA
>WNFO01001306.1_pt1 | contig 19425 bp, 28 predicted proteins | sample 5400251 | NCBI WGS metagenome assembly WNFO01 (sample SAMN13153354, study PRJNA577476) | soil metagenome | isolation source: 100 cm saprolite under Madrone tree | place: USA:California | collected 2016-06-14
CAATCCCTGGCGCGCCATTACGACTTCGACATCGAGACGCCCTGGACCGAGCTTGCACCCAACGTGCAGCATATGCTGCTCCACGGCAGCGGCGCGGACGTCATCGAGTTCCGCTACCACGAGGGCAAAGGCCGCACGGTGCGCAAGCGGCACCGCTTCGAAGGCATTCTGCCCAATCTGGAGCGCCGCTACCGTGAGACCGAGTCGCTGACGGTGCGCGAGGAGCTCTCCAAGTACCTCGGCACGCGCCCTTGCCCGGACTGCGGTGGCGCCCGCCTCAACCGCGCGGCGCGCTACGTCTTTGTCGCCGACCGGAGCCTGCCGGAAACGGCGCATCTGACCGTGGGCAAGGCGCTCGAGTTCTTCCGCTCGTTGAGCCTCGCCGGCTGGCGCGGCGAAGTGGCCGTGAAGATCGTCAAGGATGTCGCCGAGCGGCTGCGCTTTCTGGTCGACGTCGGACTCGACTATCTCACGCTCGACCGCAGCGCGGAGACGCTCTCCGGCGGTGAAGCTCAGCGCATCCGTCTGGCGAGCCAGGTCGGCTCCGGACTGACGGGGGTCATGTATATCCTGGATGAGCCGTCGATCGGCCTGCACCAACGCGACAACCAGAGGTTGCTGGGCACGCTCAAACGACTGCGCGACCTGGGCAACACCGTGATCGTGGTCGAGCACGACGCGGAGGCGATCCTCGCAGCGGACCACGTTGTCGATCTCGGGCCGGGTGCGGGAGTGCACGGCGGGCACATCGTCGCGCAGGGCACGCCGCGCGAGGTCCAGGCAAACCCCGCCTCGATCACGGGTCAGTACCTGAGCGGCAAGCGCCAGATCGCTCTGCCGGGCCTGCGCACATCGCCCATGCGCGACAAACAGCTGCGCATTGTCGGGGCGACGGGCAACAATCTGCGCAACATCAGCGTGCAGATTCCACTGGGACTGTTCACCTGCGTGACGGGCGTGTCCGGGTCCGGCAAGTCCACGCTGATCATCGACACTCTGTTCGGGCACGCCGCGGCGCACCTCAACGGCACCGTGCTGGAGGCAGCGCCGTGCGAGCGGATCGAAGGCCTCGAGCAGGTCGATCGCGTCATTGACATCGACCAGAGCCCGATCGGGCGCACACCGCGCTCGAATCCGGCCACCTACACCGGGCTGTTCGCTCCGTTGCGTGAGTTGTTCGCGGCAGTCCCTGAAGCGCGGACGCGCGGCTACGACGCAGGGCGATTCAGCTTCAACGTCAAGGGCGGCCGTTGCGAGGCGTGCCAGGGTGATGGCGTCATCAAGGTAGAGATGCACTTTCTGCCGGACGTCTACGTGCCGTGCGACGTGTGCAGGGGCCAGCGTTATAACCGCGAGACTCTCGAGATCCGCTATCGCGGAAAGAACATCCATGAGGTTCTCGAGATGACGGTTGAGGACGCGCTGCGTTTCTTCCAGAACGTGCCGGCGGTCGCCAGCCGGCTGCAGACACTCACTGACGTCGGCCTTTCCTACATGCGCCTCGGACAGAACGCGACAACTCTTTCCGGCGGCGAAGCACAGCGGGTAAAGCTGTCGCGCGAGCTTGCAAAGCGCGCCACCGGCCGAACCCTCTACATCCTCGATGAGCCCACCACCGGTCTGCACTTCCACGATGTCGCACAGCTCCTCGACGTGCTCCACCGCCTGCGCGACGAAGGCAACACGATCATCGTGATCGAGCACAACCTCGACGTCATCAAGACGGCCGACTGGCTGATCGACCTTGGCCCGGAAGGCGGCGAGGGCGGTGGCGAGATCATCGCGAGCGGCACGCCCGAGCAGGTCGCCGCCAACCCGCGGTCCTGCACCGGCGCGTTTCTGCGGCCGCTCCTCGCAAGGGAGAGTCCGCGCCGCACCTCAGCCGCAGGCGCATGACCTGGGAGCGGCCTCGGAAGCCCTTGACGGCGTTCACAATTCGAGAGCTCAGGAACACGCTGTCGTGCAGCCGCCTGTTGCAAATGCGAACCGTTCTCATTCATACTCCGCTTTATGGACGCCGTTGCCACCCCCGCGGGTGTCGCTCTAGACCCGGGTTACATCAGTTTGAGCGCACTGCCTCCCGGAACCTCCGGGAGGGTGGTCGGGGTGGGCTCGGCTGAAGCCACCACGGCGCTTGAGCGCCGGCTGCTTGAGCTCGGCTTTGTCGGCGGCGAGCACGTGGAAGTCCTCGCCGAGGCGCGGCCGGGACGGGATCCGTTCGTGGTGCGCATCGGCACCACGACTCTTGCCCTTCGCCGGCGTGAAGCGCAGACCGTCTGGGTGGAGATTTCCCGGCCCGGATCGCGACCGTGAACGCGCCGGCCGCTCTCGGGCCGAGCCTGTCGCTCGTCGGGGTGCCCAACTGCGGCAAGACCGCCCTCTTCAACCGTCTTACCGGCAGCCGGCAGAAGGTCGCCAATTACCCCGGCGTGACGGTGGAGCGCAAGGAGGGGCGCTTCGTAGGGCCGCGCACGGGCCGCGTCTACCGCGTGGTTGACCTGCCGGGAGCCTACAGCCTCGAAGCCGCCACGCTGGATGAGGCGATCGCTCGGGATGTGGTGCTAGGAAGGCATGCTGCCGAGCCCCCACCGGACCTTCTCGTGTGCGTGGTTGATGCGACGAATCTGCGGCTCAACCTGCGACTCGTGCTTGATCTGAAACGTGTCGGACGGCCGATGGTGGTCGCGCTGAACATGAGCGACGTCGCTCAACAGCGCGGTTACCGGCTCGACCGCGCCGCGCTCGAGCGGGCGCTCGGCGTGCCAGTCGTGGCGACAGTCGCCGTGCGTCCGGGCGGCGAGCGCGAGCTCGTCGAGACCATCGATCAATTCGGGTTCTCGCAGCGCATCGAGCGCATCGAGGCGCCCCCGCCCGCGAGCGCGGCGGATATCGAGGCGACGCAACGTCAAGTCAGGCGCATTCTCGACGACATCGGCTATCGGGTACCGACCCGGCTCGCGCTGCTGTCGCGGCTGGATGCAGTGGTGCTGAATCCCTTCGCCGGCCCGGTACTGCTCGCCAGTGTGCTGTTTCTCATGTTCCAGGCGGTCTTCAGCTGGGCGGAGCTGCCGAAGAGCGCGATCAACTCCGGTGTCCAGTTCCTGAGCCAGTGGCTCGGCGCCTCGCTCCACGCAGGGCCGCTGCGCGGGCTGCTGTTGGACGGCATCATCGCCGGCACGGGCAGCGTGCTCGTGTTCCTGCCGCAGATCCTCATCCTGTTCCTGTTCATTCTGGCGCTGGAAGACTCGGGCTATCTGCCGCGCGCGGCGTATATGCTCGACCGTCTCATGGGCAAGGTGGGCCTCTCGGGCCGCGCATTCATTCCGCTGTTGTCGAGCTTCGCGTGCGCGATCCCCGGCATCATGGCGGCGCGCACCATTCCGTCAAACCGCGACCGGCTCGCGACCATCATGATCGCGCCGCTCATGACGTGCTCGGCGCGCCTGCCCGTGTATGCGCTGCTGATCGGCGCATTCATTCCGCAGCGCTCGGTCGGGGTTTTCAATCTGCGCGGTCTGGTGCTGTTCGCGCTGTACACGGCCGGCGTGTTGAGCGCGATGGCGGTCGCTTTCGTGTTGAAACGCACGATGATGCGCGGCGAGTACCGCCCGCTGCTGCTCGAGCTGCCGGAGTATCGGCTGCCGAACCTGCGCAATCTGCTGCTCGGCCTGTGGGAGCGCACCCGCATCTTTCTCGAGCGTGTCGGCACGATCATCCTGACACTGATGGTGGTGCTGTGGTTTCTCGCCAGCTTTCCGGCGCCGCCCGCGGGCGCCACCGGGCCCGCCATCCAGTACAGCCTCGCCGGCATGCTCGGGCGCGGCCTCGAATTCATCTTTGCGCCCATCGGCTTCAACTGGCAGATCTCGATCGCGCTGGTGCCGGGACTGGCCGCCCGCGAGGTGGCGGTGAGCGCCCTGGGGACGGTCTATGCGATGTCGGGCTCGGACAATGTCGCCGGAGCGCTGACGCCGCTCATCGCCAGCAGCTGGAGTCTCGCGACCGGGCTCGCGCTGCTCGCCTGGTATGTGTTCGCGCCGCAGTGTCTGTCGACACTCGCGGTGGTGAAGCGGGAAACCAACTCGTGGCGCTACCCCGTGATCATGGCGCTGTACCTGTTCGCGCTGGCCTACGCGGCCGCATTCATCACCTACCGCGTGACCGTGGCGCTGGGAGGTAACCTGACATGACGGCAGCCCTCGAGAACCTGTTGGTGGCGCTGCTCGTCGCCGGCAGCGCGCTCAGCAGCGCCTGGCGACTGCTGTCGCCGAGCCTGCGGCTGCGCGTTCTTGACTTTGCTGCTCCCGTGCTCGGAGGGTTTTCCGCCGGGTGGCTCGCGCGCGTGCGCGGCCGTGCTGCCGGACAAGTCTCCGCCGGTTGTGGCAGCTGTGCACGCGGTCCCGGTGCGCCAGCGCGCGCCGCGCGCAACGGCCGCACGGACGGATCGGGGCGCGTCCCGGGCTGATCTGCTCAAGCCCGTCAGCCGGGCCGGCGTGCGGCCGAATCAAACACCTGGCGGACCTCGCCGTTGACGATCCGCTCCTGGTAATTGCCGCGCGTGTAGCTCGCCACGACCCTGCGCCAGAAACTCACCGCGCCTGCGTTGCGCAGGTATTCCGTGATCTCCCAGCGCCCGGCGAAGCGGCTCAGGATGAGCTGTACGGCCGTCGCCCCGATGCCGAGGCGGCGGCGTGGGCGCGCGATGAAGAACTCCGCCATCCGATAATCCACGCGCGGCGTGCCCGCACTCGGCGCGGCGCGCGCCACCATCGCGAATCCCACCGGCTCGGCGGCCTTGAGGATCACGAGCGGAAAGGCGTTGGGATCGCCGAACCAACGCATGATCTGATCCGGCTCGCGGTGCCCTACTTCGCCGAGGGCCGGGAACACTCCGGTGTCGGGAGCGAGGTCGTCGAGATAGTCGCGATAGACGCTCTGGATCCAGAGCCGGTCGCTATCGGACGCTCGCGCATCACGCACACTGACAGACACAGCGTTGAATTCCGCGGCTCTGCGCAAAAACAACACGGCCCGGACAGCTCGCTCGCGCGATCCGTCCAGGCCGTGCAGTCAAGCCGTAAGCTCCTTCAAGCCACTCTCGCGAATGGCTTCGAGAGCGACTTACTGCTTCGGCGGCGCGGCGGGAGCCGTCGTCGCATCGGCCGCAGGAGCAGCCGCGGCGCCTTCCGCGGGTGCGGCGGCAGCCCCCTCGGCAGGAGCGGCGGGCGTCTCGGCAGCGGGTGCGGCAGGCGCGGAAGCGCTGTCCGTCGCGGCTGGAGCAGGAGGAGCGGCTGCAGTGTCGGTGCTGGCGGCTTCCTGCTTCGCGCAGGCCGTCAGCATCAGCGCCGCAACCAGTGCGCTAAGAGCAAGTTTGGTGTTCATCGATCGGTACCCCGAAGAGAAGCAAGAGTGGTGGGGAAAGCGCTACGAACGAGTTCGTCGTTCCGCGAGTCCTTGTCACGGAGTCGCGGGCGCAAATTCTATAGAGTCCCCGCGCGATTTGAAACAGCTTTGGCACCGCGTTTGTCTCTTCGGCACGACAGCTGCGAGGGCGCTGCTTGCCCGCTTGGCAGCTTCACCAGCAGCCGTTTCCTGATCCACGCCTTGCGGCGCGATGTGGCAAGCTTCCAGGGATGGCAGCGATGTCTGACGTTGGTTCGAGGGCCGACCTCGCGTCCGAGCTTGAAACCTGCTTTGGACCGCACCTGGAGGCGGTCTGCAGCCGGTCCGCACGTGCGCTCGAGGCCCGCGGCTACGGCGCACTGCTCGTGCACTCCGGGTCGGCACTGACGGTCTTCGAGGACGACCGGACCTATCCGTTCGAGGTCAATGCGCCCTTCAAGGTGTGGGCTCCCCTGGGAGAGGCGCCGGACTCGTTTGTGTACTTCGAGCCGGGCCGCAGTCCGCAGCTCTGGTTCCACCGGCCGGCCGACTACTGGTACAAGCCGGCCGACCTGCCGCAGAGCTACTGGAGCCGACATTTTGACATCCGCCCGATAGCCGAGCGCGGCGCGGCGCGGGCGCTGCTGCCCGAAGATTTGAGCCGCGTGGCGTACATCGGCGAGCCGTTTGCGGAGCTCGCGAGCTGGGGGCCGGGCGCGATCAACCCGACACGCCTCATGCGGCACCTCGATTACGAGCGCGCCGCGAAGACCCCTTACGAGCTGGCATGCCTGCGTGAGGCGAGCCGACTCGGTGCACGTGGGCATCTTGCGGCGGCCCAGGCGTTCGAGGCTGGTGCATCGGAGTTCGAGATAGAGCTTGCCTTCCTCAAGGCATGCGGACTGCGCGAGCAGGAATTGCCTTACAACCCGATCATCGCGCTGAACGAAGGCGGGGCAGTGCTGCATTACCAGGTCCTGCAGAAGCACGCGCCGGCCCACCGCCACTCGCTTCTCATCGATGCCGGCGCCGAATTTGCGGGCTACGCCAGCGACATCACGCGCACGTACGCGCTTCGTGACGCCGACTTTGCGGCGCTCATTCGTCGGATGGGTGAGCTGCAACAGACGTTGTGCGTGGGGATCCGTGCGGGCGTTGACTGGCGGGACGTGCACTTGCAGGCGCACGCGCTGACCGGCGAGCTTCTGCGCGAAGCCGACATCACCACCTGCGGCGCCGACGAGGCGCTCGCCTCAGGGGTCACGAGGGTGTTCCTCCCCCATGGAATCGGTCATCTGCTGGGGCTCGAGGTTCACGACGTCGGAGGGTTCATGCGCTCGCCCGAGGGTGGCGACATTGCGCCGCCCGAAGGTCACCCGTTCCTGCGACTGACGCGAGTGCTGAGGGAGGGCTTTGTCGTCACGATGGAGCCGGGGATCTATTTCATCGACCAGCTTCTCGATGCCGCCCGCACGGATGCTCGCGCGGACAAGATCAACTGGTCACGAGTCGCCGCGCTGCGCAAATTCGGGGGCATCCGGATCGAGGACGATCTTGCGGTCAGGGCGTCGGGGTGCGAGAACCTCACCCGCGATGCGTTCCAGGCGGTTCAGGCCTAGAACTGTCTCACTAGCGAAACAGACGCTAGCGCCGGGCGAGCAGATCGCGAATCTCCCGCAGCAGTAGCTCGCTCTTCGGCGGCGGCGGTGGCTCGGCCGCAGGGGCCGGCGCCGGGCGCTTCAAGCGGTTGATCGCCTTGATCACCATGAACAGCGCGAGCGCGACGATCGCAAACTCGAACACCGTCTGGACGAACGCGCCGTACCTGAACAGCACGGGCTTGCCCGCCGGGTTCGTGCCGATCTGCAGCGCCAGGTCGGTGAAGTTGACGCTGCCGATGACGAGCCCCAGTGGTGGCATGATGATGTCGCCGACCAGGGAGCTGACGATCTTCCCGAAGGCCGCGCCGATCACGACACCGACCGCGAGGTCGATGACGCTGCCCTTCATCGCGAATTCTTTGAATTCTGACGCGAGACTCATGGCAACCCCCCCTTGTCTATCGGCTGCTTTCGCCTCGCCGTCAAGAGGCGTGACTTTTGCCGGCGAAGAGCATGCCAGTTCTTGGGAGCCTGTCTGTCAGGCTCCGGCTCCTTGCGGGTCTGCTACTCCTTAAGCCGGCTTCTTCTTGGCCACCTTCTTCTTGCGCGTGCGCTTCTTCGGTGCCCCTTCGGCCGGCGGCGCCGCTTCAGTCTTCGTCTTCTTCACCTTCGCGCTCTTCGCCTTGGGAGTCTGCGCCTTCGGAGTCTGCGCCTTCGCGCGGCGCGAGGGCTTCCTCTCCCGCGCACCCGGCTCCTCGACGACAGCCGCCACGGGGCCGTCGACCAGCTGCATCAGCGCCATCGGCGCCGAATCGCCCGGGCGAGGCAACATGCGCAGGATGCGTGTGTAGCCACCGGGACGCTCTTTGAAGCGCGGCCCAAGGTCCGAAAACAGCTTCTCGACGATCTGCGCATCGCGCAGACGCGCAAATGCGAGGCGGCGGTTGGCATCGCCATCCCTCTTGGCGAGCGTGATAAGCGGCTCGACCACCCGCCGCAGCTCCTTCGCCTTCGGCAGCGTCGTGCGGATGGTCTCGTGGCGCAGCAGCGAAACGCTCATGTTCCGCATCAGCGCGTGCCGGTGCGCGCTGTTACGCGAGAGTTGCCGGCCGCTCAGATGGTGACGCATAAAAAGCCGCTAGATGACATCGCGTTCCTCGTCATGCTTCAGGCCCGCGGGCGGCCAGCCGTCCAGGCGCATGCCCAGCATGAGCCCATGGCTCTGCAGCACTTCCTTGATCTCCGTGAGCGACTTCTTGCCCAGATTCGGCGTGCGCAGCAGCTCCACTTCCGTGCGCTGCACGAGATCGCCGATGTAGTGGATGTTCTCGGCCTTGAGGCAGTTGGCGCTGCGCACGGTAAGCTCGAGCTCGTCGACGGGACGCAGCAGGATCGGGTCGAACTGCATCTCGGCAACCTTCGTGGCGGCCTCTTCCTCCCCCTGCAGATCGACGAACACGGAAAGCTGATCCTTGAGGATGCTGCCGGCGCGGCGGATCGCCTCCTCGGCGTCGATCGTGCCGTTCGTCTCGATGTCGATGACGAGCTTGTCGAGGTCCGTGCGCTGCTCGACGCGCGCGGCATCGACCGAATAGGTCACTCGGCGCACGGGGGAGAAGGACGCATCGAGCTGCAGGCGCCCGATCGGGCGGGTCTGCTCCTCGAACGCGACGCGCGCAGCCGCCGGGCGGTAACCGCGGCCGCGCTCGACGCGCAGCGTCATGCTCAGCTCGCCGGCCTTCGTGAGGTTGGCGATCACGAGCTCCGGATTCACGACTTCGATGTCGTGATCCGTCTGGATGTCGGCGGCCGTGACCGGGCCCGGACCCTTCTTGTGAAGGCGCAGCTCGCCGCTGTCGCGCGAGTGCATGCGGATGGCTACGGACTTGAGGTTGAGCAGGATGTCGACGACGTCCTCCTGCACCCCCTCGATGCTGGTGTACTCATGCAGCACGCCATCGATCTCGACCTCGGTGATCGCGCTGCCCGGCATGGAGGACAGCAGCACGCGGCGCAGCGCGTTGCCGAGCGTATGGCCGAAGCCACGCTCGAACGGCTCGATGACGACGCGCGCCTGACGAGGGGCAACGGGCTGCACCTTCACCACGCGGGGCTTCAAGAACTCGGCTACGGATCCATGCATTGCGGTCTCACCTACTTACTTCGAATACAGCTCGACGACGAGGTTCTCGTTGATGTCGGGCAGAATGTCATCCCGGCCGGGAGCGGACTTGAATACGCCGCGAAACTCCTTGTCGTTCACCTCGACCCACTCGGGCAGGCCGACCTGCTGCGCGACGTTCAGCGCGCTCTGGATGCGCAGCTGCTTGCGCGCCTTTTCGCGCACCTGCACGATATCGCCGGGCTTGACCTGGTACGAGGCGATCGTCACCGCCTGCTCGTTCACCACGATCGCCTTATGGCTCACCAGCTGACGGGCCTCGGCGCGGGTGGCGGCGAAGCCCATGCGATACACGACGTTGTCCAGCCGGCACTCCAGGAGCCTGAGCAGGTTCTCGCCGGTTGCACCGCTCCGCCGGGCAGCCTCCTCGTAGTAGTTCCCGAACTGCCGCTCGAGGACTCCGTACATGCGCCGCAGCTTCTGCTTCTCGCGCAGCTGCAGGCCATAGTCGGACAGGCGCGTGCGGCGCTCACCCTTGATGCCACCCGGCGGGACGGTGAACTTGCACTTGCTTTCTAAGGGCTTTACGCCGCTTTTCAAGAACAGGTCGGTGCCCTCGCGGCGGGCGAGCTTGCACTTCGGACCAACGTAACGCGCCATTATCTTTCCTCTGGCTGAAAGCCGCCTGCGGCGCTTCTCAGTCTGTCGAAAGCGGCCTGCGGCCCCTTCGACTCACGAGCAAAAGGCGTGACTTTTGCTCGCTCAGCGAGCGCGCCGCGGCCGGCTCTGCAATGGGGACTCATACTCTGCGCTTCTTCGGGGGACGGCAGCCGTTGTGCGGGATCGGCGTGACGTCCGAGATGCTGGTGATCTTCAAGCCGCAGTTGTTGAGCGCGCGCACGGCCGATTCGCGGCCCGGCCCGGGCCCGCCTACCCGCACTTCGACGTTCTTCACGCCGTGCTCCTGCGCGGCGACGCCGGCCTTTTCGGCCGCCACCTGCGCCGCGAACGGCGTACTCTTGCGGGAGCCGCGGAAGCCGCAGCCGCCCGAGGTCGCCCAGGACAACGTGTTCCCCTGGCGGTCCGTAATCGTGATGATCGTGTTGTTGAAGGAGGCGTGCACGTGCGCGATCGCATCCAGCACGTTCTTGCGCGCCTTCTTCGGCTTCTTGACGACCGCTGCGCCGGAGGCTGGCGCGCCGCCCTGTTGCTGCTGCTTCTGATCAGCCATTGAGGTGAAAACCCTTCGTTAAGCTCGAGCCCTGAGTAGTTGGCATGCGCAGTCTTTATGCCTTGCCCGGCGGCGCATTCAGTTTGACGGCCTGCTTGCGCGGGCCCTTGCGGGTGCGCGCGTTCGTGCGCGTGCGCTGGCCGCGCACCGGCAGGCCGCGGCGATGCCGGATGCCGCGGTAGGTGCCGAGGTCCATCAAGCGCTTGATGTTCATGGACACTTCCCGGCGCAGATCGCCCTCCACCGCGAACTTCGCAATCTGCGAGCGGATGGCGTTGACCTCGGCCTCGGTGAGATCCTTCACCTTGGTGCTCGGATTCACACCCGCGCCTGCGCATGCGTCGCGCGCACGTGACCTGCCGACGCCGTAGATGTGCGTGAGCCCGATCCACACGTGCTTGTTCATCGGGATGTTGATGCCGGCTATGCGTGCCATGGTATTTGACTCCCCATCACCCTTGGCGCTGCTTGTGGCGCGGGTCTGAGCAGATGACGTAGACCACGCGCCGGCGGCGCACGATCTTGCAGTTCTTGCAGATCCTCTTGACCGACGGACGTACTTTCATTTCATGGCCTCCGGCCAGAATCTCCAGGGGGCTCGCTGCGCGAACCACTTACAAACAGCGGCGTTGCGCGCCGGGAAGAACACCCTCATCAGCCCCCCGATCCGGTGCGGCCGTAGCCGAGCAGGTTGGCCTTCTTGAGGAGGCCGGGGTAGTGATGCGACATCAGGTGCGCCTGCAGCTGCGACATGAAGTCCATCACCACCACGACGACGATCAGGAGCGATGTGCCGCCGAAATGGAACGGCACTCCCTGCGAGGAAACCAGGATCTCGGGCAGCAGACACACCGCCGTGACATACAGCGCGCCCCACAGCGTCAGCCGTGTCAGGACCTTATCGATGTAGTCCGCCGTCTGCTGGCCCGGGCGGATGCCCGGGATGAACGCGCCGGACTTCTTCAGATTGTCGGCCGTGTCGCGCGCGTTGAACACGAGCGCAGTGTAGAAGAAGCAGAAGAAGATGATCAGCAGCGCGTATATCACCAGGTGCAGCGGCTGGCCGTAGCCGAGGGCGGCGGCGATGTTCTGCATCGCGCCGGCGACCGGGCCTTCCGAGTTCGCGCCGAAGAAGCTCGCCAGTGTCGCCGGAAACAGCAGCAGGCTCGAGGCGAAGATCGGCGGAATCACGCCCGACATGTTCAGCTTGAACGGCAGGTGGCTGCTCTGCCCCGCGTACATCCGCCGTCCCACCTGGCGCTTGGCGTAGTTCACGGCGATGCGCCGCTGGGCGCGCTCGACGAACACCACGAACGCCGTAGTGCCGAGCACCAGGATGATCAACAGCAGAGCGAACGGACCCTGCATCTCGCCGCTGCTCACGGCCTCCGCCGTGCTGCCGATGGCGCCCGGCAGGCCCGCGACGATACCGGCCAGGATGATCATCGAGATCCCGTTGCCGATGCCCCGCTCGGTGATCTGCTCGCCGAGCCACATGAGGAACATGGTGCCGGTGGTCATCGTGACCGTGGCGGTGAACAGGAACTGCCACCCCGTGATCAGCGTCATGCCGCCCTTGACGAGCGCGCCGGCCGCGGCGAACGACTGGAACGCTGCCAGCACGACAGTGGCGTAGCGCGTGTACTCGGTGATCTTGCGCCGTCCCGACTCGCCCTCCTTGCGCAGCTCCATGAGAGTCGGAATCACCATCGACATCATCTGGATGATGATCGAGGCGGAGATGTAGGGCATAACGCCCATCGCGAAGATCGACAGCCGCGACAGCGCGCCGCCCGAGAACATGTTGACGATCCCCAGGATGGTGTTCGACTGGTCCGTGAAGAACCGCGCCACCTCGCTCGGGTTGATTCCCGGAACGGGGATGAACGTGCCGATGCGGTAGACGATCAGCGCACCGAACAGGAACAGCAGCCGGCTGCGAATCTCCCCGAAACGGGCAGCTTCGCTGAAGGCGGCCGCTGGATTGGTGAATGTCGGGTTCGCCACGGCAGTTTCTCAGGCCTCGATCTTGCCGCCGGCGGCTTCGATCGCCGCGCGCGCGCCCTTGGTCGCCGCCACGCCCTTGAGCGTCACGGGCTTCTTGATCTCACCGGAGAGCACGACTTTCGCGCGTTCCGCGGTCGCCGCAACCACGCCGGCCTTCTTGAGACTGTCCAGGTCCACCACGTCGCCCTCGACCTTGGCGAGCTCCCCCAGGCGCACCTCGGCGCGCGTGCGCGCCATGTCTGACCGGAAGCCCACCTTGGGAAGCCGGCGCTGGATCGGCATCTGACCGCCTTCGAAGCCGACCTTGTGGTAACCGCCCTTGCGCGCGCGCTGGCCTTTGGTGCCGCGGCCGCAGGTTTTGCCCTGACCGGCGGATGCGCCGCGGCCCACACGCTTCCCGTGGCGCTTCGCCCCAGGGGCAGGCTTGAGGGTGTTCAGTCGCATACTTCTACGAGCCCTTCTTTAATTGCTGAAGGTCGCCTGCGGCGCTGTCAGCTCGCGGGGCAAAAGGCGTGACTTTTGCCCGCTCGACTTTCAGCAAGTGCACGGCGGTCTGGATCATCCCGCGGTTCTCCGGGGAGTCCGCGACCGTGACGCTCTGATGAATCTTGCGCAGGCCAAGGCCACGCACGGAAGCCGCGATGTTCGCGAGCTGCCCATGGATGCTCCTGACCAGTGTGACCTTGAGTTGGCTGCTGTCCGCCATGGTGCTTCAGCCCGTGATCTCTTCCAGCGTCTTGCCACGCTTCGCCGCGATGTCCTCGGGCGAGCGGATTGCGGCGAGCGCGTTTATCGTCGCGCGCACGACGTTGATCGGATTACGCGAACCATAGCTCTTGGCGAGCACATTGCGCACGCCGGCGCATTCGAGCACCGCACGCATGCCGCCGCCGGCAATGACACCGGTACCGTCGGAGGCGGGCTGCATGTAGACGCGCGTGGCGCCGTGCGCACCTTTGACCGCGTAATGCAGAGAATCGTTTCGCAGGGCGACATTGATCATGTTCTTGCGGGCCTGGGCCATCGCCTTCGAGATGGCGACCGGCACCTCGCGCGCCTTGCCGAAGCCGTAGCCGACCCTGCCCGAGCCGTCACCGACCACCGTCAGGGCCGTGAAGCCGAATTGGCGGCCGCCCTTGACGACCTTGGCCGTGCGATTGACTGCGACGAGCTTCTCTACGAACTCGTCCGCCGACTGGCCTTTTTCCGCTCTCACCATGTGTGCTACCTGCTTAGAATTCAAGTCCCGCTTCGCGAGCCGCATCCGCGAGCGCCTTCACGCGCCCGTGGAACCGGAATCCCGCGCGGTCGAAGGCTACCTTGCTGACCCCCGCGGCCTTGCTGCGCTCGGCGATCACCCGCCCGACGGCCTTGGCCGCTGCGACGTTGCCGGTGGTCTTCAGACCCTGACGCACTGCTTCCTGAACCGTGGACGCAACCGCAATCACCTTGGCCCCCATGGGATCGGTCACCTGCGCATAAATATGCCGCGGCGTGCGATGTACCGTCAGACGCGCGACCCCCAGATCGCGGATGTGCGCTCGCGTCTTCAAGGCGCGGCGCAAACGCCGCTCCTTCTTGGTAATGATCATTTCTTCTTGCCCTCCTTGAGGGTGATCTGCTCGTTCGCGTAGCGCACGCCCTTGCCCTTGTACGGCTCCGGCGGGCGAACGTGGCGGATCTCGGCGGCCACCTGGCCCACCTTCTGACGATCGATCCCCTTGATCACGATCTCGGTCTGGCTCGGGGTCTCGATCGTGATGCCCTCGGGAATCGGAAAATTCACCGGATGGGAGAAGCCGATCGTGAGGTTCAAGTTCTTGCCCTGCAGCTGCGCGCGAAAGCCGACGCCCACCAGCTCGAGCTTCTTCTCGTAGCCCTTCGTGACGCCGCGCACCATGTTGGCGAGGTGCGCGCGCGCAGCTCCAGCCTGCATGCGGGCCAGGCCGGGGTCCGAGTACTTGATCTCGAGCTTCTTGTCGGATTGCACCACCGACACGCCGCGTCCGAGTGGCAGGCTGAGCGAGCCCTTCGCGCCCTTGATGGTAACCGCCTGCGGCGCAATGGTCGCGGTCACGCCTTGCGGCAGTTCGACCGGAGCGTTCGCAATTCTGGACATGATCAGGTCTTTCTCATTTACGCGACAATGCACAGCACTTCGCCGCCCTGTCCGATCGAGCGGGCCTGCTTGTCGGTCATCACGCCGCGGGGCGTCGATACGATCACCGTCCCCATGCCGCCCAGGATCTTAGGCAGCTCGTCCTTGCCGCGGTAGATGCGCAGGCCGGGGCGGCTCACACGCTCGAGGCGATCGATGACGGGCCGGCCTTCGAAGTACTTCAGTCCAATGGTGAGCGTCGGCTTACCGTCCGCCGCCTCCAGGCGGAAGTCGGCGATGTAGCCCTCATCCTTCAGCACCTTGACGATGGCCGTCTTCAGCTTGGAGGAAGCCAGCTGCACTTCGCTCTTGCCCGCGGTCTGGCCGTTGCGGATACGGGTCAACAGATCGGCGATCGGGTCGGTCATGCTCATACGGCGTCCCTCACCAGCTCGCCTTCGCCAGGCCCGGAATCTCGCCACGATTGGCGACCTCGCGGATCTTCACGCGCGACAGGCCGAACTTGCGGTACACACCGCGCGAACGACCGGTAATGGCGCAACGGTTGCGCTGTCGCGACGGACTCGCATCCCGCGGCAGCGACTGCAGCTTCGCTTGCGCGCCGGAGCGGTCATCCGCGGAGGTCTTCGGGCTGCGGATCAGCTCTTTGAGCTGCGCGCGCTGCGCCGCGTATTTCTTCACGATCCTCGCGCGACGCTTCTCGCGCTCGACCATGTTCGTCTTCGCCATAGCCGTCTTAAGTACCTATTTGCGGAAAGGGAAGTTGAAGGCCTCGAGCAGCGCTCGGCCGTGACGGTTATCCGTCGCCGTCGTGGTGATCGTGATGTCCATGCCCCGGACCTGGTCGACCTGGTCGTACTGGATCTCCGGAAAGATGATCTGCTCCTTCACGCCGAGGCTGTAGTTGCCCTGGCCGTCGAAGGAGCGGGCCGAGACCCCGCGGAAGTCGCGGATGCGGGGCATCGCGATGCTGATCAGCCGGTCGAGGAACTCATACATGCGGGCGCCCCGCAGCGTCACCTTGCAGCCGATGGGGAGGCCCGCGCGGATCTTGAACGCGGCGATCGCCTTGCGCGACTTGGTGATGAGCGGCTTCTGCCCGGTGATCTTGGTGAGATCCGCGACCGCCGCATCCATCACCTTCTTCTCGGCGACCGCCTCTCCGACGCCCATGTTCACCGTGATCTTGGTGATCCGCGGCACCTGCATCGGGTTCTGGATGTTGAGCTGCTCGCGCAGCCGGGGGACGACCTGCTCGCGGTAGTACTGCTGTAGCCTCGCCATAACTGTCCAACCGACGCCTCAGGCGTCGATCATTTCTCCGTTCGACTTGAAGAAGCGCACTTTCTTGCCGTCGGTGAGCGTCTTGAACCCGATGCGATCCGCGCGCTTGGCGCTCGGGTTCCAGATCGCCACCTTCGACACGGGAAGGGGCATCTCCTTCTCGATGATGCCGCCCTGCCTGCCGCCTTGCGGGTTCGGCTTCTGGTGCTTCTTCACCATGTTCACGCTCTCGATGACCACACGGCCGTCGGCGAGCACCTGCAGCACCGCGCCGCGGCGGCCTTTCTCGCGACCACTCAACACGATGATCTGATCGCCTTTACGAATCTTCTTCATGCGCGCACCCGCATCACAGTACTTCCGGCGCCAGGGAAATGATCTTCATGAACTGCGAGGTGCGCAGCTCGCGCGTGACCGGCCCGAAGATGCGCGTACCGATCGGCTCGAGCTTGTTGGTGAGCAGCACCGCCGCGTTGCCGTCGAAGCGGATCAGCGATCCGTCGGGCCGGCGTACACCGCGCGTGGTGCGCACGACGACGGCGTCGTACACCTCGCCCTTCTTCACCTTGCCGCGCGGAATCGCATCCTTGACGCTCACCTTGATGACATCGCCGACATTCGCGTAGCGGCGGCGCGTGCCGCCGAGCACCTTGATGCACATGAGGGTGCGCGCGCCGCTGTTGTCAGCGGCATTCAGCATCGTGCGCAACTGGATCATGCTCTTTCCTGCCTTATGCGCTTCTAGCGGCCCGCAGCCTTCTGCAGCACGGCGATCAGCCGCCACGACTTGCGTCGCGACAGCGGCCGACACGGAGCGATCTTCACCAGATCCCCTTCGTGCGATTCGCCGCTCTCATCGTGCGCCAGCAGCTTCGTCGTGCGGCGGATGAACTTGCCGTACGTCGGGTGCCTGACGAGCCGCTCGATCTCGACGGCGATCGTCTTCTGCATCTTGCTGCTCACGACGCGCCCGGTCAGGGTGGGCGTGCCCTTGGCTTCAACCTTCGACTCGCGTGACTCGTCAGCGCTCATTTCTTTGCCTCCGGCGACGGCCGCTTAGCTTGTGACTCGCGCAGCACGGTCTTCAGGCGCGCGATGTTGCGCCGCACCTTGCCGAACTGATCGGGCTTGGGTGTCTGGCCGGTCGCCCGCTGCATGCGCAGCGCGAATTGCTCCTTGCGCAGCTTGAGGAGCTCATCCCCAAGCTCCGCGGGTGACTTGCTGCGCAGCTGTTTGGCGTCCATCAGCGAACCTGCCGTTTCGCAAACGTCGTGGACACGGAGAGCTTCGAGCCGGCGAGACGAAAAGCCTCGCGCGCCGTGGTCTCATCCACACCCTCCATCTCGAACAGCACCTTGCCGGGCTGCACGCGCGCCACGTAGTACTCCACGTTGCCCTTGCCGCTGCCCATGCGAACCTCCAGCGGCTTCTTGCTGATCGGCACGTCCGGAAACACGCGGATCCAGATCTGTCCGCCGCGCTTCACGTAGCGCGCCATCGCGCGCCGCGCCGCCTCGATCTCCCGGGCTGTCATGCGCGCGCGACTCGTCGCCTTCAGGCCGAACTCGCCGAAGGACACGGAGCTGCCGCGCGTCGCCAGGCCGGGGTTGCGGCCTTTGAACTGCTTGCGGTATTTGGTGCGTTTTGGCTGCAGCATGCTCGCTTGCCTTCGCTCAACCTGGCGCCGTGACTTCGACGGGTGCGGCCGGCGCGGTCGCCGGTGCGGGCGGCGCGGTTGCCGGTGCGGGCGGCGCGGTTGCCGGCGCGGCCTGCGCCTGGCCTTCGCCCTCGGCGGCCGCCTGCGCCAGATCGGCCTTGTCGAACACCTCGCCCTTGAAGATCCACACCTTCACGCCGATGACGCCGTACGTCGTCATCGCCTCGGACAGACCGTAGTCGATATCGGCGCGGAAGGTATGCAGGGGAATGCGGCCCTCGCGATACCACTCGGTGCGCGCGATTTCCGCGCCATTCAACCGACCGGATACGCGCACCTTGACGCCCAGCGCACCGCTTCTCATCGTGCTCATGACCGCACGCTTCATCGCGCGGCGGAACATCACACGCTTCTCGATCTGCTGCGCGATGCTGTCGGCGACGAGTTGCGCGTCGAGCTCGGGCTTGCGGATCTCGGCGATGTTGAGGCGCACGTCGGTGAAGGCCATGTCGAGGAGCCTGGCCGTCTCCTGCCGCAGCTTCTCGATGTCCTCGCCCTTCTTGCCGATCACGATGCCCGGACGCGCCGTCTGGATCGTGATGTTGACTTTCTTCGCCGCCCGCTCGATCTGGATGCGGCTCACGGACGCCTCGGCGAGCTTGTCCTTGAGAAATTCGCGCACCCGATAGTCCGTGTGCACGTGCAACGGGAACTGCTTCTTGCCGGCGTACCAGCGCGAGGTCCAGTCGCGGGTGATGCCCAGCCGTATGCCCAGCGGATTGACCTTCTGACCCATGGGTTAATCCTTCTTCCCGTCGCTCACCGCGACGGTGATGTGACTGTTGCGCTTGATGATGCGCGTGCCGCGCCCCTTGGCACGCGCCGCAAAGCGTTTGAACATGGGCGCCGCATCCACGTGGATGACGGACACCTTCAACTCGTCGATGTCGGCGCCGTGATTGTGCTCGGCGTTGGCGACGGCGGCCTCGAGCACCTTGCACACGATCTGCGCGCCCTTCTTGGGCATGTACTTCAGGGTGGCGATCGCATTGCCGACCGGCTTGCCGCGCACGACATCGGCGACGAGCCGGCACTTCTGCGGCGAGATGCGCGCGTAGCGCAGCTTGGAGGTTGCTTGCATGAGGCCCTCGGCCGCCGTCAGGCCGCCGCCTCCACTTTTCTGTCTCCCGAGTGCGCCTTGAACGTGCGCGTGGGAGCAAACTCGCCGAGCTTGTGACCCACCATGTTCTCGGTGATGAGCACCGGGATGTGCTGGCGGCCGTTGTGGACCGCGATCGTGAGACCCACCATGTCGGGCACGACCATCGAGCGGCGCGACCAGGTCTTGATCGGCTTGCGGTCGTTCCTGGCGGAGGCCACCTGCACCTTGCTGGCCAGATGCAGGTCGACGAACGGGCCCTTCTTCAGTGAGCGTGGCATGTCTGGGATGCTCCCTAGCGAATCCGGTTCTTGCGCCGCTGCACGATCATGCTGTCCGTGCGCTTGTTGTGGCGGGTCTTCAGACCCTTGGCGTTCTGACCCCACGGCGATACCGGGTGTGGGTTTCCCTGGCCGGACTTGCCCTCGCCGCCGCCGTGCGGGTGGTCGACGGGGTTCATGGCAAGTCCGCGCACTGTCGGGCGCACGCCGCGCCAACGCTTCGCGCCGGCCTTGCCGTAGCTGCGCAGGTTGTGCTCGTCGTTGCCAACCTCGCCGATGGTGGCGCGACAGTCGATGTGCACCTTGCGCGTCTCGCCCGACTTCAGGCGCAGGTAGGCATAGATGCCTTCACGCGCGGTGAACGCCACCGAGCTGCCGGCGCTGCGCGCGAGTTGGCCGCCCTTGCCGGCCTTCATCTCCACGTTGTGGACGATCGAGCCGATCGGGATGTGGCGCAGCGCCATCGCGTTGCCCGGCTTGATCGGCGCATCCGCTCCGGAGCGGACTTCGTCCCCCGGCTTCACGCCCTTGGGCGCCAGAATGTAGCGGCGCTCGCCGTCCGCGTACCCCACGAGAGCGATG